>Ga0007882_10001165_pt1 | contig 15509 bp, 13 predicted proteins | sample CryBogCBH12Aug01_FD_71195 | JGI IMG/M metagenome (GOLD analysis project Ga0007882, IMG submission 71195) | Freshwater microbial communities from Crystal Bog, Wisconsin, USA - CBH12Aug09.1 | ecosystem: Environmental > Aquatic > Freshwater > Lake | place: Crystal Bog, Wisconsin, USA | collected... | reverse complement strand
CGGTGGCGGTGGGCGGTACCGGCCTTTATCTGAAAGCGCTGATCGACGGCCTGTCGCCGATCCCGGACATCCCCGAGGCTGTCCGCCTGGAAGCCCGCCGCCTGTTCCACAGCCTCGGCAATCAGGCCTTTCATGACCAGTTGACAAGGCGCGATCCGCTGACCGCCGGGCGTCTGGCGCCCGGCAACAGCCAGCGGCTGATGCGGGCCTGGGAGGTGCTGGAGGCGACCGGGCGGCCGCTCGCCGACTGGCAGGACGAACCGCCGCGCAATCGTCTCGACGCCGATGTGCTGGCCATCGCCCTGCTGCCGCCGACGTCCCAGCTCTATCCGGCCTGTGACCGGCGGTTTCTCGCCATGCTCGGGCAGGGGGCAATGGACGAGGCGCGGGCCTTCATGGCTCTCGGTCTGGATGCCTGCCTGCCGGTGGCCAAGGTGCTGGGCCTGGCCGCCCTGTCCGACCATCTCGCCGGCACGGCAAGCCTCGAACTGGCGGTGGCACGGGCGCAACAGGCGACCCGCAACTATGCCAAGCGCCAGAGGACCTGGTTCCGCCATCAGCTGGCGGCCCGGATCGTGGTGGACGCGCAACATTCAGAAAGTTTCTTGCCACAAATCTTTGCGATTATTCGTCAGTTTATGTTGACCGGGGGCGGATGTGAGTCTAGGTTGCCGGCTTCGCGGGCAAATCTAGGCGGAAAGGATCAGACCTCATGACCCAGGAGACGATGAACGGCGCCGAAATCGTCCTCAAGGCGCTGCAGGACCAGGGCGTAGAGGTAATCTTCGGCTATCCCGGCGGCGCGGTGCTTCCGCTTTACGACGAGATATTCAAGCAGAACCGCCTGCGGCATATCCTGGTCCGCCATGAGCAGGCGGCGCTGCATGCCGCCGAGGGCTATGCCCGTTCCACCGGCAAGGTGGGCGTGGTGCTGGTGACCTCCGGGCCGGGCGCCACCAATGCCGTCACCGGTTTGCTCGACGCCATGTGCGACTCGGTGCCGATCGTCTGCCTGACCGGCCAGGTGCCGACCCATCTGATCGGCAACGACGCCTTCCAGGAAGCCGATACCACCGGCATCACCCGTCCCTGCACCAAGCACAATTACCTGGTCAAGGATGTGGAGTCGCTCTCCCGGGTGGTCCATGAAGCCTTCTACGTCGCCCGCACCGGGCGCCCCGGACCGGTGGTCATCGACCTGCCGAAGGATGTCCTGGTCACCCGCGCCCCCTATGTCGGCTCGGCCGACGCGGCGCACAAGAGCTACCGGCCCCGGGTCAAGGGCGACGCCTCGGCCATCGAGGCGGCGCTGACCCTGATCGCCGGCGCCAAGCGGCCGATCTTTTATACCGGCGGCGGCGTCATCAATTCCGGGGTCAAGGCCTGTAAACTGCTGACCCAGTTCGTTCACACCACCGGCTATCCCTGCACCCAGACGCTGATGGGGCTGGGCGGCTTTCCGGGGTCGGATCCGCAGTCTCTGGGCATGGTGGGCATGCACGGCACCTACGAATCCAACATGGCGATGCATGGCTGCGATGTGATGATCTGCATCGGCGCCCGCTTCGACGACCGGGTGACCGGGCGCCTCAACGCCTTCGCCCCCCATGCCAAGAAGATCCATATCGATATCGATCCGTCGTCCATCAACAAGAACGTCGCCGTCGATATCGCCGTGGTGGGCGACGTCGGCAACGTGCTGGAGGACATGATCGCCGGCTGGAAGGCCCGCAGCCTGCGCCCCGACGCCGCGGCGCTGAAGTCCTGGTGGACCCAGATCGAGCGCTGGCGGGCCCGCGACTGCCTGCGTTTCGCCGCCACCGACAAGATCATCAAGCCGCAATACGCCATCAAGCGGCTGTACGAGCTGACCAAGGGGCGCGACACCTACATCACCACCGAAGTCGGCCAGCACCAGATGTGGGCGGCGCAATTCTTCAAATTCGAGGAACCGTTCCGCTGGATGACCTCGGGCGGTCTGGGCACCATGGGCTACGGCCTGCCGTCGGCCATGGGGGTGCAGCTCGCCCATCCCGACGCGCTGGTCATCGACATCGCCGGCGAGGCGTCGATCCAGATGAACATCCAGGAGATGTCCACCATCGCCCAATACCGCTTGCCGGTGAAGATCTTCATCCTCAACAACCAGTACATGGGCATGGTCCGCCAATGGCAGGAACTGCTGCATGGCGGGCGCTATTCGGAAAGCTACTGCGCGGCGCTGCCCGATTTCGTCAAACTGGCCGAGGCATACGGCGCGGTCGGCCTGAAGGCGGATAAACCGTCGGAACTGGATGACGTGATCAATGAGATGATCGCCGTCGACCGTCCGGTGATCGTCGATTGCCGCGTCGATCAGGCCGAGAACTGCTTCCCGATGATTCCCTCGGGGGCGGCCCATAACGAAATGCTGCTGGGGCCGGAAGACGAGGCGGAGAAGCCGATTTCCGAAGACGGCATGGTTCTGGTGTGAGGGGCATGATCATGCAAAACAACGACATTCGCCGTCATACCATCGCCATCCTGGTGGACAACGAGGCGGGCGTGCTGGCCAGGGTGATCGGCCTGTTTTCCGGTCGCGGCTACAATATCGAAAGCCTGACGGTGGCCGAGGTCGACCCGCGCGAACAATTGTCGCGCATCACCATCGTCACCTCGGGAACGATGATGATTATCGAGCAGATCAAGGCCCAGCTGTCCCGCCTGGTGCCGGTGCACAAGGTTTCCGACCTTACCCTGGACGGACCTTCGGTGTCCCGCGAACTGGCTTTGGTCAAGGTGGCGGCAACCGGCGAGAAGCGGGTCGAATCCCTGCGCATCGCCGACATCTTCCGCGCCCGCGCGGTGGATTCCACCAATGAATCCTTCGTTTTCGAGATCGTCGGCGCTACCGACAAGCTGGACGCCTTCATCCGCCTGATGGAGCCCCTGGGGCTGGTGGATGTGTCGCGCACCGGCGTGGTCGCCATCGCCCGCGGTCCCAAATCACTCTAATTGTCTGAAAGGCTAGATAATGCGCGTTTATTATGATCGGGACGCCGACGTCAATCTGGTGAAGTCGAAGAAGATCGCCGTCGTCGGCTATGGCAGCCAGGGCCACGCCCATGTGCTCAACCTCCGCGATTCGGGGGTCAAGGAGGTGGCGGTGGCGCTGCGTCCCGGCTCTCCCAGCGCCAAGAAGGCCGAAGCCGAGGGGCTCAAGGTGATGGCGCCGGCGGACGCCGCCAAATGGGCGGACATCGTGATGATCCTCACCCCCGACGAATTGCAGGCCGACCTCTATCGCGACGACCTGCATGCCAATATGAAGCAGGGCGCCGCCATCGCCTTCGCCCATGGGCTGAACATCCATTTCAAGCTGATCGAGCCCAGGCCCGATCTCGACGTCTTCATGGTGGCGCCGAAGGGGCCCGGCCACACCGTGCGCGGCGAATACACCAAGGGCGGCGGTGTGCCTTGCCTGGTGGCGGTGGCCGCCAACGCGTCCGGCAATGCCCTGGAAATCGGCCTGTCCTATGCCTCGGCCATCGGCGGCGGGCGCTCCGGGATCATCGAAACCACCTTCCGCGAGGAATGCGAGACCGATCTGTTCGGCGAGCAGGTGGTGCTCTGCGGCGGTCTCACCCAGCTGATCCAGAAAGGTTTCGAGACCCTGGTGGAAGCCGGCTACGCCCCGGAAATGGCCTATTTCGAATGCCTGCACGAGGTCAAGCTGATCGTCGACCTGATCTATGAGGGCGGCATCGCCAATATGCGCTATTCCATCTCCAATACCGCCGAATACGGTGACTATGTCAGCGGTCCCCGGGTCATTACCGACAAGACCAAGGACGAGATGCGGCGCATCCTGGCCGACATCCAGTCCGGCCGCTTCGTCCGCGACTGGATGCTGGAATGCAAGGCCGGCCAGCCGTCGTTCAAGGCGACACGGCGCATCCAGGCCGAGCATCCCATCGAGGCGGTGGGTGAAAAACTCCGCGCCATGATGCCTTGGATCGCCAAGAACAAGCTGGTGGACAAGAACCGCAACTGATTTGTGCCGCGGCCCGGCCTTTCCGAGGGCGGGCCGCCTATTTCCTAAGAGCAGGTCCCCCCTGCCGCCAGGATATGGTATTGACAATTGATTATGGATGCTTCCTATTGCGCTGTTGGAATCGCGCTATAGAAAAGCTGTGGCCGATGTCGCCGGTTTGCCGGCGGTAATATTGAGGATATTCAGGGGGCCTTAATCCTTGGATCGTAAGGTCAGCAGCTGGGATTTCCGTTGTGTGAACCAGTGCATGGATGGCGACCTTATCATCGCTTTAGATAGGCCTTGGCGAGACCGCTCGGCCCGCAATATCAGATTGACGGGTGTAGGTCGCGGTCGGCGCTATGGCTTCGAACAAATTGTTGGTGACCGGGGAAAAAACCGCTCCGAAAGCTATGGCAGCCTGATATAAAGGCGCGCCATTGTCGCCAGGGGGGGTGGGCGTCCGCCCGTACCGGCCGACTGGATCCCCGCCCGCCCGAGCCGCGTCTCAGGCATCATTGTTGAATTTCGGACCGTTTTTTTTGTGAGGCAGAATGTTATCGAGAGTTACGGGATGGATGTCGGCGGATATGGCAATCGACCTGGGCACCGCCAACACCCTCGTTTACGTCAAAGGCCGCGGCATCGTTCTCAATGAGCCTTCGGTGGTGGCGATCGCTGAGGAGAAGGGCAAAAAGAAGGTCCTTGCCGTCGGTGACGAAGCCAAGATGATGCTCGGCCGCACGCCAGGCTATATCCAGGCCATCCGTCCGCTGCGCGACGGTGTCATCGCCGACTTTGAAGTCGCCGAAGAAATGATCAAGCATTTCATCCGTAAGGTGCACAACCGCCGCAGCTTCGCCAGTCCCCTGGTCATCGTCTGCGTGCCCTCCGGTTCCACCGCGGTGGAGCGCCGGGCCATCCAGGAATCGGCGGAAAGCGCCGGCGCGCGTCGGGTCTTCCTGATCGAGGAACCGATGGCGGCGGCGATCGGTGCCGGCCTGCCGGTGACCGAGCCGACCGGATCGATGGTGGTGGATATCGGCGGCGGCACAACCGAAGTGGCGGTGCTGTCGCTGGGCGGCATCGTCTATTCGCGCAGCGTGCGTGTCGGCGGCGACAAGATGGACGAGGCGATCATCGCCTATATCCGGCGCAACCATAACCTGCTGGTGGGCGAAGGCTCGGCCGAGCGGATCAAGAAGGAGATCGGCTCCGCCTGCCCGCCCGAGGACGGCGAAGGCCGCACCATGGAGATCAAGGGGCGCGACCTGATGAACGGCGTACCGAAGGAGTTGATCATCTCCGAGCGGCAGATCGCCGAAAGCCTGGCCGAGCCGGTCGGTGCCATCATCGAGGCGGTCAAGGTGGCCCTTGAACACACGGCGCCGGAACTGGCCGCCGATATCGTTGACAAGGGGATCGTGCTGACCGGTGGCGGCGCCTTGCTGTCCAATCTCGATTTCGTCCTGCGCCATGCCACGGGATTGCCGGTATCGATCGCCGATGATCCGCTGTCCTGCGTTGCCCTGGGGACCGGCCGGGCCCTGGAGGAAATGCCGAAATTGAAGAATGTATTAAGTAGTATGTATTAATCTCCGTGTTGTTTCCTACAGGGAGGTAGGTCGTGAAGCAGCATTCAGGAGCGCTGGGACGCCTGGCGACGCTGAAGCTGCTTGCCCAACGCTTCGCATTCCTGTCCCTGGTTATGGCATCTTTTGCCCTGATGCTTCTCGGCAAGGCCGATACCGTCCTCGTCGAACGGATCCGCCTGGTGGTCGAGGACGCCCTGGCTCCCATTCTCGACGTCATGTCGCGTCCGGCCGGCACCATTGCCGACATGGTCTCGGCGGTGCACGATCTGGCGGCTTTGCGGGCGGAAAATGTCCGCCTGCGCGAGGAGAACATCAAGCTTCTGCATTGGCAGACGGTGGCCCGCCAGTTGGACAACGAGAACCGCTCGCTGCGCAGCCAGCTCAATTTCATTCCCGATCCTGATCCGTCTTTCATCACCACCCGGGTCATCGGCGACACCGGCGGCGCCTTTGTCCATTCGATGCTGGTCAATACCGGCACCCGTGAGGGACTGCGCAAGGGTCAGGCGGTCATCGCCGGCGAGGTGCTGGTCGGCCGCATCGCCGAGGTCGGTGCCCGCGTTGCCCGTGTCCTGCTGGTCACCGACATCAACAGCCATATCCCGGTGCTGATCGAATCGTCGCGGGCCAAGGCCATCCTGACCGGCGACAACTCGGACCGGCCGCGCCTCAACTATCTGTCGCCCAACACCAATGCCACCCCCGGCGACCGGGTGGTGACCTCGGGCCATGGCGGCGCCTTTCCGCCGGGCGTGCCGATCGGCGTCGTCGCCTCGGTCCAGGACGGCATCGTCCGCGTGGAGCCCTTCGTCAACCGCCACCAGCTGGAATATGTCACCGTCGTCGATTATGGCCTGGCCGGTGTCCTGCCCTCCGATGCCGCCGCCGCCGAGGGCCGCGAACGGTGAAAGGTTCCCTGTGGAAGCGGATGGATCTTTGGGTCCGTCAGATCCTGCCGGCCGGTTCGACCCTGCTGCTGATCCTGGTCAATGTCATGCCCACCCGTTTACCCGGTTTCGCCCCGGTGGCGCCGCTGCTGCCGCTGATCAGCGTCTATTACTGGGCGGTCTACCGTCCCGAGCTGCTGCCGCCCCCGGTAGCCTTCGGCCTGGGGCTGCTGACCGACATCATCGCCGGGACGCCGCTGGGGGTGTCGCCGCTGGTGTATCTGCTGCTGCTCGGCATGACCTCGTCGCAACGGCGCATTTTCAGCGGCCGGTCGTTTCTGGTTGCGTGGTGGGGGTTCATCCTGATGGGCACCGCCTGCATGGTGCTGCAATGGGGGTTGGTGTCGCTGGTCTTCGGACAGGCCCTGGAGTTTCGCTCGGTGCTGTTTGAACTTCTGATGACGCTGTCCTTTTATCCGCTGGTCAGCTGGCTGTTCGCGCGTGCCCAGCTGGCTCTGCTGAAACGGGCGTGAGCGGTGAACCACGATAACGACCGCAGCAAGATCATCGGCCGGCGCGCCATCCTGCTGGGGGGCGGCAAGCTGGCCCTGCTGTCGGCGCTGGTCGGCCGCATGTATTATCTGCAGGTCCTGGAATCGAGCAAATATGCGGTTCTGGCGGAAGAGAACCGCATCAATCTGCGCCTGCTGCCGCCGCCCCGCGGCCGCATCCTCGACCGCAACGGTGTCCCCATGGCGGTCAATCAGCAGAATTACCGGGTGCTCATCGTCTCCGAGCAGACCGAGGACCTGGACGACACCCTCGATTCGCTGTCCAACATCATTCCCATCAACGATCATGACCGCGCCCGTATCGCCCGCGAGGCCAAGCGTCACCGCAGCTTCGTTCCGGTGACGGTGCGCGAGAACCTGTCCTGGCAGGACGTGTCGAGGATCGAAATCAACACCCCGGACCTGCCCGGCGTGATGATCGATGTCGGGCAGAGCCGCAACTACCCCCTGGAAGGGCTGGGGGCCCATCTGCTGGGCTATGTCTCGGCGGTGTCGGAGCCCGACCTGCAGAGTTCCTCCGACCCGCTGCTGGAGCTTCCCGGCTTCCGCATCGGCAAGGCGGGGGTCGAGCGGGTCTATGATCTGGCGCTGCGCGGCAAGGGAGGCACCAGCCAGGTGGAAGTCAACGCCGTCGGGCGCACCATCCGCGAGCTGAAACGCGACGAGGGCGAGCCCGGTCTGGATCTCAATCTCACCATCGACCTCGAACTGCAGCAGTTCGCCGCCCAGCGCCTGGGGACGGAAAGCGCGGCGGCGGTGGTCATCGATGTCCATACCGGCGACCTGCTGGTGATGGCCTCGACGCCGTCCTTCGATCCCAATGCCTTCAATCGCGGCCTGAGCCCCGACGAATGGAAGGACCTGATCGCCAATCCGCGCGCGCCCTTGACCAACAAGACCATCGCCGGCCAGTATCCGCCGGGATCGACCTTCAAGGTGATGACCGCCCTGGCGGCGCTGGAAAGCGGTTCGATTACGCCGGAACAGCGGGTGTTCTGTCCGGGGCAGATGAACCTCGGCAATATCAGTTTCCATTGCTGGAAGAAGGGCGGCCATGGCTCGGTCGATCTGATCGCCGGCATCAAGCATTCCTGCGACGTCTATTTCTATGAGGTGGCCAGGCGCACCGGTTTCGAGCGCATCGCCGAAATGGCCAAGCGCTTCGGCCTGGGGGCGCCGATGGGGCTCGACCTGCCCGGCGAACGCCCGGGCACCATTCCCAACAAGGATTGGAAGCGGGCGATGCTGAACCAGCCCTGGCATCCCGGCGAGACGCTGATCAATGCCATCGGGCAGGGCTATGTCCTGGCGACGCCGCTGCAACTGGCGGTGATGTGCGCGCGGGTGGCCAATGGCGGCTTCGCCGTCGCTCCCCATCTGGCCCGCGATATCGTCGACGGCGTGCGGTCGGTTCCGCGGCCGTCGCCCGAATGGCCGAGCCTGGGCGTCTCCCGCCAGTCGCTGTCGCTGGTCCGCAAGGGCATGTTCGCCGTCTGCAATGAACCGGGCGGCACCGCTTTTGGCGCCCGCATCAAGGATGAAAGCCTGGCCATGTCCGGCAAGTCGGGTTCGGCCCAGGTGCGGCGGATTACCGTTCGGGAACGCGAGGGCGGGGTGAAAAAGAACGAGGAACTGCCGTGGAAGGAACGCGACCACGCGCTGTTCATCGCCTACGCGCCGGAGTCCGAACCGCGCTATGCCTGCTGCGTGACGGTGGAACATGGCGGCGGCGGCTCGGCGGTGGCGGCGCCGATGGCCCGCGACATCCTGATCGAGGTGCAGAAGCGCTATCCTGTGCGGACCGCCCGCTTGCCCGAGGACGGCATTCCGGTCCTGCATCCTCAGGGCCATGACGGCCACGACCATGAACCCCATGACCATGGAGACCACGGCTGATGATGTCGTCCATGCATTTCCGCTTCAGCCGCTCGGAAATGAGCCTGCGGGAAAAGCTGTGGCATGTCAGTTGGTCCTTCGTGCTGCTGGTGGCGACGGTCTGCACGGTGGGCTTCCTGACCCTTTATTCGGCCGCCAACGGCAATCTCGAGCCCTGGGCGGTGCGCCAGATGATGCGCTTTCTGGTCGGGCTGACGGTCATGCTGGCGGTGGCCATGGTCGACATCCGGATGTGGATGCGCTGGGCCTATGCGCTTTACGTGGTCGCCCTGGTGCTGTTGGCGGCGGTGGAGATCCGCGGGTCCGTGGGCATGGGGGCGCAGCGCTGGATCGATCTCGGGTTTATCCAGCTGCAGCCTTCCGAGATCATGAAAATCACCCTGGTGCTGGCGCTGGCCCGATATTTCCATGGTGCCAGCTATCAGGATGTCGGACGGCCGCTGTTCCTGCTGCCGCCGCTGGTGATGGTGTTCGCCCCGGTCGGCTTCGTGCTCAAACAGCCGGATCTCGGCACCGCCATGATGCTGACGCTGGGCAGCGGCGCCATGTTCTTCCTGGCCGGCGTGCGGCTGTGGAAATTCGCGGTGATCCTCATCTCGGGCGCGGCGGCGGTGCCGGTGGCCTGGCAGTTCATGCGCGAATATCAGCGCCAGCGCATCATCACTTTTCTCAATCCGGAGAATGATCCGCTGGGGGCGGGGTACCACATCCTGCAATCGAAGATCGCCCTGGGGTCGGGCGGCATGTTCGGCAAGGGGTTCATGCTGGGGACGCAAAGTCATCTGAATTTCCTGCCGGAAAAACAGACCGATTTCATCTTCACCATGCTGGCGGAGGAATGGGGCATGGTGGGCGGCGTCTTCCTGCTCGGGCTTTACGTGCTGATCCTGGTCTACGGCTATGCCATGAGCCTGCGCTCCCGCAACCAGTTCGGCCGTCTGGTCGGCCTTGGCCTGACCACCACCTTCTTCCTCTACGTGTTCATCAACATCGCCATGGTGATGGGCCTGGTGCCGGTGGTGGGGGTGCCGTTGCCTCTCATTTCCTATGGCGGCACCGCCATGCTGACGCTTTTATTCGGCTTTGGACTGATCCTCAGCGTCCATATTCACCGCGATATTCACATCGGCCGACGCGGCGCCACCGACGACGTATGACCGGGCGGTCAAAAAGCGTTCGACAAGCAAGCCCCCGTTTGCTACAAAACCGGCCTCCCGCGGCCTGATGGCCGGCCGCCCTGCGGGCGCGTAGCTCAGTTGGTAGAGCAGCTGACTCTTAATCAGCGGGTCCACGGTTCGAGTCCGTGCGCGCCCACCAATGAAATCAAAGGCTTACTGGTCATTTAGATCGGTAAGCCTTTCGATTTTTTGGCTTCGGGTACCATCTGGGGTTCCAGGCGACAAATTTGGAACCCCGGCCTAATCCCAAGCGTTCAGCCATGTTCAGCCGATATTGACGGCAGGGGTTGCGCCTGCCCGTGGCCGCAATCAGTATATTCGTACCTCATGCCTTTGTATGGGCGTACGTTCTCAATGGCCAGTTGCAATCCTGACGGAGTACCGCCAGCGAATTTCGCTGCCTCGGTAAGTGAGTGAAACGTCTGACCGGTCTCAACATTTTTGACAGAACGCTTTTGGCGCTTTTTCTCAATTGGATGAACAGGCCGCCCCGCAACCTCCCAATCCTCAACAAACATAAAGCGTCCGGTTTTTGTTTTTCCCTTCAATGTTGCCATGACGCCTTCGCTGGTTATGGCGTTGGCTCGCGCACATGCGCCCGCCGAGGGATAAATTGTTCCGGTAGTTACATCGACAACTTTGCCTCTTGAGCGGTCAAACGGCTTAAAAATACGCAGCGGTTCTCCTTCTTCCCGCCAACGCGCCTCGGACATCCAGTAATGGCCGCCCGCTGATTTAGTAGGGCAATCGACCGCAACCGAGATAGTCATGGCGGTGCAGTTCAGGGTGCGGCCAGCGTGGGCTGCAGAATCGAAGATTTCACCGTCAGAGAGTCTGACAATTCGCCATTTACTGCGGGCACGGGCTTCATACTGGGGATGGTGATCCGGGTTTCCGGCGGCCTCCCATTCAGCGGCAAACATCCATTCAGATCCGCGATGTAAATACCCTTTTTTACATGCCTCACTTATTCCGGGTTCGGTGCCCCCAATAGCAGAGGCGGCAAGTCTTGCATAATCGAAAACTTGACCTGTGTTTAAACAAACAACTGCTTGAGACCGACCATTAAGATTGCCTTTAAATAAACCGAGCGTTTCAACTGTTTGCTTGCGTTTTGTCTTTTGCTCCTCTGTTTGCGCTCTCCCAGTAAAGAAGGCTCTGGCAAATTCAGGGTCTTGTCCAATCCCTTTGTTTTTGAGATTATATGACTGGCGGTCATTCCTTGCATCTATTTGAATTAGAATTTCTTCTTCGAAATCCAGTAAATCTCGCTGCGATGTGATGCAGAAAAAGAGAATATCTCTTTCGAATTTGTCTAAGCCATGGGCACGCAATGCTCGCCTGAACGCGATACCGCTACCAATGTAACCGTCTTCCGCGCACCCCGCATGGCTGCCAATGTACCACTTCCCATTATCGGTGTTCGTCCAGCGATAAATGAAGCCAATATAGGGATGGGCGAACCCGCAGCACGAACACACAGATGCCGAATTTCTCATATTATCAATCGTCCGGGAAAACTTGTGCGGCAATCCCAATTTAGGAAACCGTTCGTTGTTTATTTTTGCTTACCAATTTGGCCGGGTTACCGCCTAACTCCAGAAAAAACAGTGTATGTAATGTTGTTGTTGTTGGCATTGTGAACTAATATACGCGCACCTTTAAAGGATACCTCTGTATCTCCCGTTGTATTTATGGTGTATTGTATGTCTTGCTGAAATGCAGGGCGCACAAAATTATTCTGATATTCTCGATATGATAAGTGTATTGTGTTGTTGTTTATTCCATCGTAGAGCAAATCGTATTTGAATCCTTGTCCTGCAATGATCTCTGTTTTGGAGTATCTTAGCGGCGTAATGTCGCTAACTATCCCAAGTGCGGATTCTGGGGACGTGACACTCGCAAATACGCCACTGCCGGTTTCATCGAAGAAACAAGCATGTCCAATTGGGTTGCCAGCCGCAGCGAAAACCGCCGGTCCAGGTGTGCAGAAGGCAGGTTTGCCGGAGACCGTCGAGTTTAACAATGATGCTCCCGCTGGCACTTTAAAGTGCTGCATTGCGCCCCACTGGTCGCAGTTATCCCGAAGGACCGCCCCAGGCGCTGAGGCATAGTCGAATTCTGAAAAGACCGACTCGCCAACATCCACAGTGTGTTTGACGCCAAATTCGACGCTCTTACCAACCTTCGGCAGGACTGGAGCGACGGAAACAGACGCGCAACCGGACGTACCCAACATCAAGACCAATAAGAAAAAAACTAGGAATGGATGTCTCATAGAAATGTTCCTCAAAGGGGTGCCAGACTTCGAGCATTAAAAAAATTAACTTGGCGAGAGAATTGCTACCTCCTCTTGATGGTTGTGTCGCAGTTGGAATAGACGCAGGTTGTGTTCACGTTATAGGTCCCGTTCGGCGTCTTTATGCGGTCGCTGTAGGTATTGGTATTGGCGAGATTGTCTAGGAAGATCGCTGCACCGTTTTTCTGGGTGTAATCGAGAGCCTCCCCGACGATAACTAGAGGTATCAGAAGGGGGATCAGTGGTGCACAGGCGGGCGCGTGTCGGGTGCACCAGTCTCTTTCATCTACTGCTGAAGCGGTTGGTTTGGGTTCCTCAGTCTGAGCCGTCGGCGGTTCTGTCGGCGCTTTGCCGCAAGCTTGGCTCCAGGAATACTCCATGCCTGGAGCCGGGCCTTTCGCGCAGTTGGCTTCGTGTGTCTTATTTCCCGCCTCAATATTTTTGGCGTAAATGGACTGATTTTCTGCGGCGTTGTTGGCGCAGGCGGTGAGAGTGAGGGTGGCAAGCAGCATGATGACAGGGCGCACGATTGCCTCCAATTGGAAGGTCAGCAATGTTGCATCTTGAAGGTTGTTTGTTCAACTGCTCGTATTCAATCTAATAAAAAAGGAGGGGGTAATGTGGGCGATCCTGGCATCCATTGGATTGATCGTAGCTATTACTTCGCCGACGAGTGCTGCGGACCGTTGTGATGGTTTTATGCGGGCTTATGAGGGCGCGTCAAAAATGGCGAGCCTGAATTATGCTCAGGCTGTTGGAGACAACAGTGTTCCTCGCGCCACTCTAGCCGAAATTTGAATAGGTAATCAGTTGCTTATAAAGCAAATGAATCTACAGCTTATGATTCAGGAAAAGTGTAATATGCCAACAGATCCAGTATTAGATAATGAATATGCATTGTAGTCTCTGAAGTGTTCTACTGAAATTATCAAGGGAACACGAAATGCGCCTGAGTGTGATATGTCAAAATGGCAGAGGACTACAGGTAGTAAATAAGTGCTCTCCAGGCGGGTGGCCAGCCTGCCCGCAACCCGCCCGGAAGGCCGCGCAATCGCAGTTCCCGCGAAAACCAAAAAGTAGAATTTTTTCTTGTGTAACTCATTTGAGGGATGTTCATCCGTGTGCGCGGTGCTACGGATTCAGGAATGACCTTATTGGAATAGAGGGATTCCATGCGCCGTCTTACTGCCGCCGTTGTCGTGCTGCTGGGTCTGACCACAGCCGCTCAAGCCTCAGTGATCTACGATTATGTCGGAAATCCTATTTTTCAGGCGTCATCGGGTGGCATCCAATACGGCACCAATATTTCGGCGCAACTCGTTTTCTCGGATGCATTGCCAGCCAATTTCACTGGCGCTGTGACAAGAGTAGACAACCCAAACCTTCTTTTGTCTTTCAGCATTCAGGACAATGGTACCAATGACATATTCTCGAATGTCGATGGGCAGGCTGGCATATATGGTAACTCAGGCTATGCGGCGCAGATATATTTCCAGAATGGGCAGATAACCCAATGGACGCTTTACGCGAACAATGGAAGTGTGCGTGCGGTGACGCAAAATCAGGTGGGAGTTGGCATAACTGATGGCGGTGCGATAAATAGCGGGTCGCTCCAATATCCGAACGGTGCCTATTCGGGTAATACAGACAACCCTGGGACCTGGACCCAAGTGTCCCCCGTCCCTCTCCCCGCCGCCTTGCCGATGTTCGGCGCGGCCCTGGTCGGGCTTGGTGGTCTAGCGGCCCGACGCCGGAAGGCACAAAGGTTTCCTGATAACCAAAAATGCGGTAGGGGAAATTAAATGTGTAGAACTGCTGTAGCTATAGGCTTTGCCGTCGCTCTCGCAACAAGTTCCGCTAGAGCGGAATGGTGTGCAGAGGGGACCGGGAAGTTGATGATTGGTAACTCCGCCGGGTTCAAAGGTGATATTGCAGATGTAATGAAAGCCTGCAAGCCGGGAGATACAGTCGGTATTCCAGGCAATACGACAGGCGTGATTGGGACCATCTGTGATTTTGCGAAGACGATTTTTACAGCACCAAATGGGCTCGTCATTTGCGTTATTAAGACCAAGTAGGGTCAGGAAATAAAGCCAGCCGATGGGCGGCCAGCCTACACGCTGCCCACCGGCTGGCCGCACCCACCGGGTCTGTCTGGAGGACACGACACCCGGCGGCGCTACAGCGGGATAGAGTGGTGCGCTACCCCGCCGTAATCTCTTCGCGGCGGCCCTGGCCGCCAATGCTGAAAGACTTCAATACGCCGTCAGCGACCATCTGGCGGACCTTGGTGTCAAAAATTTTCATTCCGATCAGCCAGCCGGTCACCGGCAGGTCAATGCCGAGGGCCTTCTGTACGTCCTTCGTCAAAACTATGCTTTCAACCACGGTGCCAATCTGCACCGGTTCGCCGTCCTTCCGGGTATGCATGATCCCGCCAGCACGGCTGTTGGTCATGTAATCGTGAGCAGCCTTGACCAGCTCCTGCGGTTCGATCATGTCGCCCTGGTGGTCGATGACGGGTTTGCCGTCACGAGTGGCGACGCTGGCCCAGCCATAAACCAAGCCCTGGGTCAGGTTGGCGGGCAGATTTTTGTTAATGGTGACATTGACCTTGGGTTGGGGGGCATCGCCGGAATGTTCCCGCAGGTAATCCCGAAGCTGCAAAGCGCCGTCAGCAATGCCCAAAATCAAGCCCAGCCTGCCGCCGGTCACTGCACCGAGGGCAGCGCCAGCGGCACGCCCCACCGTCAGCCCGGCGGCCATGCGACGGCCAACAGCTTCGGCGACCTTGCTGCCAGCGCCTCGGGCGGCACCGGCTACGCCTCCCGCCTTGAAGCCGGTCTTCAGGCCGGAAGCCAAACGGCGGCCAAGCCCGGCAGGGTGGCGGGCCATACGCTCGGCGGCGGCCATTGTGCCGTTGAAGCCGCCAACGTGGCGACCGATCCAGGCACCGGCTTTCCGCCCGCCATAGCGTCCGAGAACGGCAGGGGTTGCGGCGGCCACAGCGGCTCCGACGATGCTGCTGGTCCATTTGCCGTCACTGTCGCGGGGTTGATCGGCATTGTAC
>Ga0007882_10001163_pt1 | contig 15541 bp, 14 predicted proteins | sample CryBogCBH12Aug01_FD_71195 | JGI IMG/M metagenome (GOLD analysis project Ga0007882, IMG submission 71195) | Freshwater microbial communities from Crystal Bog, Wisconsin, USA - CBH12Aug09.1 | ecosystem: Environmental > Aquatic > Freshwater > Lake | place: Crystal Bog, Wisconsin, USA | collected... | reverse complement strand
AGGGCCTCAGCCGCGAGCGCATCGGCATGGAGCTGCTCAACCTGCTCGGTCTGGCCAACCCCGCCCCCACCATCGCGCGGATGGTGGAGCTGGGGGTGATGGCGGTGATCCTGCCCGAGGCGCAAGTGGCCCCGCTGGCCGCGCTGGTGGAGCGCGAGCGCGCGCAGGGTGTGCCGGGCGATGCCCTGCGCCGCCTCGCCGCGCTGCTGCCCGCTGATGCCGCGCCCGTCAGTCAAACCGGGGGTGTGGCCGGGCAGGTCGCCGCGCGCTTCCGCCTGTCGCTGGCGCAGAAGAAGCGCCTGATCACCGCGATCTCCTGCGCCGCCAGGATGCGGGATGGCGAGCCGCAAGAGCCCCGCGCCCTCGCCTATCGGCTGGGGATGGAGGGTGCCATCGATGTGCTGCTGCTGTCCGGGGGCAGCCTGGCGCCGCTTGGCGGCTGGGCGATCCCGGTGTTTCCGCTGAAGGGCGGAGAGATCGTGGCGCGCGGGGTCAGCGCCGGGCCGCAGGTGGCGCGGCTACTGCAAACGGTGGAAGCGCGCTGGATCGCCGAGGGCTTTCCCGATGCGATGCGCGCGCAAGCCCTGCTGGATGAAGCGCTGGCCGCCGAAAAGTCTGGGGCCGCCGAGAAGCCATGACCCACCCCACCCCGCCAGACTCCACCGCCGCGCCGCTGCTGCAGGCGCTCTCGGGCCTGTGGCAACAGGCGCTGCACTATGCCCACACCGAGCCGCTGCTGCAGATCGCGCTGGTGGCGATGGCGCTGGTGCTGGCCGGAGGGGCCATTCGCCGGGTGCTGCCGCTGGCGGGCGGGCTGTTGCGCTTTATCGGCAATATCGCGCTGATCTACGCCATGCTCGCCGCCATTTTGCAGGTGGCGCAGGGCAATGGCTTTGGCCTCGATCCGCCCGGAGCCACCACCGACGCGCCGGAGCAAAGCGTCAGCGGCGGCGAAACCAGCGTGCCGATGGCAAGCGACGGCCACTTCTGGGTTCGCGCGCAGGTCAATGGCGTGCCGCGCCGCTTCCTCGTGGATACCGGCGCCACCCTCACCACCCTCTCGCCAAGCAGCGCCGACGCCGCCAACATCCGCCCCAAGCGCTGGGGCCAACAAGTGCAACTCAACACCGCCAACGGCACCACCACCGGCGCAATGGCCACCATCGACCGGCTGCAGGTGGGCAACGTCGTCGCCCGCCATATCGATGCGGTGGTGGCCCCCGGCCTCGGGGAAACCAACGTGCTGGGGATGAACTTCCTCTCGCGCCTCGAAGGATGGCGGGTGGAGGGGCGGCGGATGATTTTGGTGCCGCATCATCCGCAGGGGAAAGAGAATAAGCGGGAAGAGTAAGATGCGAGGGTGTTACACCCTCGCGCTCCCGGAAATGTCGGCGTTGCGTGCCGGTTCGGCCATGGCGCTAGGCCGCCGCGCCGCAGGCAGTAATCGCCGCTTCGCGGCATAGCACCACGACGATATGATGCGCGACGCGGACAGGTATGGGAGCGCGAGGGGGTGCCCTTGTTGGTCGCATTTCGTGAAACGAAATGCTCCGGCCCCTCGCACCTACCCCTTAACCCTAAACCACCCCTAAAACTTGTTATCCCTCGGAAACCCGGAAGGCGGCATCCGCCCCGATCCGCCGCGCGCCACTTTCCACAGCATCACGTCTTTCTCGGTGCGGGTGCGGCCGGTTTCGCCGCCCATGGTCCATGAGAGGCCGTCCTCGAGGCGGAAGGTGGTGGCGTCGGCCATGCCGCCATCGCGGTAGCGCTGCAGCGTCACGCCCTGCCCCTTGCTCATCACCGGCAGTTCGGAGAGCGAGAACACCATCAGCTTGCGGTTGTCGCCCACCACGGCGACGTGGTCGTGCTCGGGGGGGATTTCGCGCAGCACGGTCAGTTTCACGCCGGGCTTGGTGGTCATCACGCCGCGTCCCTTGCGGGTTTCGGCGAGCAGATCCTCGGCCTCCACCGCAAAGCCCCGCCCGACGCTGGAGCCGAGCAGCAGCAGCGCCTTGGGGCGATACACCAGCAGCGCGATGATCTGCGCTTCGGCGTCAATATCGACCATCGATCGCACCGGCTCGCCAAAGCCGCGCGCGCCGGGCAGCTTGTCGGCGCCCAGCGTGTAGAAGCGGCCATTGTCGCAGGCGACGAGCAGCTTGTCGGTGGTTTGCGCGTGGAGCGCGAAGGCGGGGCCATCGCCCTCCTTGAACTTCCAGTCGGCACCCCCCTGCCCTTTAGACTGCCCATCGGTGCCCAGCGGCAGATGGCCCTTGGCGGCGCGCACCCAGCCCTTGGCCGAAAGGATCACCGTGACGGGTTCCTTCTCGATCATCGCGTCGAGGTTGAACTCGCGGGTGGGGGCGGCTTCGGCGATGGTGGTGCGGCGGCGGCCGAGAGCGGTATCCTCGGCGTAATCCTTGCGGAGGGCGATGAGGTCGCGCTTCAGCCGCGTGCGCTGGCGGGCGGGGCTTTCGAGCAGGGTGTTGAGCTCGGCCTGCTCTTTCAGCAGATCGGCGTGTTCGCCGCGCAGCTCCATCTCCTCCAGCTTGCGAAGGCTCCGCAGCCGCATGTTGAGGATCGCCTCGGCCTGCCGGTCGGTGAGGGCGAACTCGGCGATCATCAGCACCTTGGGCTCATCCTCGTTGCGGATGATCTCGATGATCCGGTCGAGGTTGAGATAGGCGATGATGTAGCCTTCAACCAGCTCCAGCCGCGCGGCGATTTTATCCAGCCGGTGGCGGGTGCGGCGCTGGAGGATGTCGATCTGCGAGAGGATCCATTCCTGCAGGATCAGCTTCAGCCCCAGCACGCCGGGCGTGCGCCGCGCATCCAGCATATTGAGATTGAGGCTGAAACGGCTCTCCAGCTCGGTCAGCTTGTAGACGCTCTCTTTCAGCAGATCGGGATCGACATTGCGCGATTTGGGCACCAGCACGATGCGGATTTGCTCGTCCGATTCATCGCGCACGTCTTCGAGGATCGGCAGCTTCTTGTCGGCGATGAGGGCCGCGAGTTGCTCGATCAGCTTGCCCTTTTGCACCATGTAGGGGATCTCGGAGATCACCAGCTGCCATTGCCCGCCAGCCAGCTTCTCGATGCCGGTCGGCTCCCACTGGCCATCGGCCTCGCGCTGGCAAGAGAAACGGCCGCGCACATGGATCGCTCCCTTGCCGGTCTCATAGGCGAGAGCGATGGCGGCGGGGCTATCCACCACCACGCCGCCGGTGGGGAAATCGGGGCCGTGAAACACCGTCATCAGCTCGGCGTGCTCGACATGGGGATTGTCGATCAGCAGCTGGGTCGCGTCGATAATCTCGGCGACATTGTGGCTGGGGATGCTGGTGGCCATGCCCACGGCGATGCCGGTGCTGCCATTGGCGAGGAGATTGGGGAAGATGCCGGGGAAGATCTCGGGCTCTTCATCCTCGCCATTATAGGTGGGATGGTAGGTGACCGTGCCCTCTTCAAGGCCCGACATCAGCTGCATCGCGGTCTTGGTCAGCCGGGCTTCGGTATAGCGGTAGGCGGCGGCGTTATCGCCATCGATATTGCCGAAATTGCCCTGCCCCTCCACCAGCGGATAGCGCAGCGAGAATTCCTGCGCGAGGCGCACCATCGCGTCGTATACCGACTGGTCGCCATGCGGGTGATACTTGCCGATGACATCGCCCACCACCCGCGCCGATTTCTTGAAGGCGTTGGCGGGATCGAGCTTCAGCTGCCGCATCGCCCACAGCAGGCGACGGTGCACCGGCTTCAGCCCATCACGCAGATCGGGCAGCGAGCGCGCGGTGATGGTGGAGAGCGCATAGACCAGATAGCGCTCGGACAGCGCGCTATCAAAGGGCGCGTCGACGATAGCGTCGAAAGGATCGGGCTCGCCTAATGGAGCAGGGGGGATATCAGTTGGAGTGGCCATGACCGCGATGCTCTAGCAGCGAGCTCGCGTGCGCCCAAGCCTTGGGTGCATTTAATGCCGCTGCATATCGCGGCTTTCCCCCGGAATCCGCACCTCGATGCCATCGAGCTCCGCCGTGAGCCGGATCTGGCAGGCGAGGCGGCTGGTGCGGGCCACGCCGGTGGCGAGATCGAGCATATCCTCCTCGTCGTCGCAGGCGGCGGGCAGCTTGGAAAACCACTCGGGCGCGATGATGACATGGCAGGTCGAGCAGGCCATCTGCCCCTCGCAGGTGCCCTCCAGCGGCAGTCCCACCGACTGACCAGCCTCCAGCAGCGGAACGCCCGCTTCAGCCTGTGCGACTATTTTCTCGCCCTCGGCCGTAATGAAATTAATCGTAACCACTCGCAAAGCCCCTCCATTCAATCCATCTGCAGCGACGCCACGGCATCGATGCGGCGCAAGGCCTCGGCAAACTCCCCTTCGCCCGTATAGCGCCCAAAGCCGATACGAATCGAGGACTTTGTATCAGCCGCGCTCAGACCCAGCGCGCGCAGCACATGGCTGGGCCGGCCAGAGCCCGACGCGCAGGCGCTGCCCGCCGAAAAAGCGATGTCGCGGCAATCCGACATCAGCCGCGCCACATCCAGCCCCGGCAGCCGCAGATTGAGATTGCCATGCCAGCGCTGGGTCTCGCTGCCGTTCAGCGCCCAGTGCGGCAACAGCGCGCGGGCAATTGTCCACAGCTTCTCCACATGGGCCGCATCGCTTATCCGCAGATTTGTGCACAGCGCCGCCGCCGCGCCAAATCCCGCGCATAAGGCCGGGCTCAGCGTGCCCGAACGCAAGCCCCCCTCCTGCCCGCCGCCGTGGAGCAGCGGGGAGAGCGCCACCCCCTCGCGCAGCCACAGCGCGCCGATGCCCTTGGGGCCATAGAGCTTGTGGGCCGAGAGCGCGATCATGTCCGCCCCTTCCGGAGCCGCAATCTTGCCCGCGCCCTGCACCGCATCGCACAGCAGCAGCGCGCCCGCATCATGCGCCCGCCGCGCCAGCTCCGCCACCGGCTGGATGGTGCCGATCTCGTTGTTCACCTGCATCAGGCAGACGAGATCGGTGCCCGGCGGGATCGGCACCTCGGCATCGACCAGCCCTTCGCCATTCACCGGGATCAGATCGAACGCCGTCCCGCTGGCCCGCGCGGTATCCAGCACGGCGGCGTGTTCGATGGCGCTGGCGAGGATGCGCCCCTCGCGGTGCGGACGCCCAAGGATGGCGAGGTTGATCGCCTCGGTGGCCCCGCTGGTGAAGATCACCCGGCCTCCCGCTGGCAGCAGCGCCGCCACCTGCTCGCGCGCCAGCTCCACAGCGGCGGCGGCGGCCCGGCCCGGCCGGTGCGGGCTATGCGGATTGGCGAAACCAGAGGTCTCCGGCCCACCCAGCCAGGCCAGCATCGCCTCGCGCGCCTCGGGGGCCAGCGGCGTGGTCGCCTGATAATCGAGATAGATCATCGCGCCCCCTGACCTTTGGCCCGCTCCACCATGGCGCGTATGGCGGCCAGCAGCGCCGCGATATCCTCGCTTGTGGTCTCGCGCCCGATGCTGACGCGGAACACCTCGCGCGCCTGCACCTCGCTCAGGCCCATCGCCAGCAGCGTGTCGCTCGGCTTCATGCTGCCCGACGAGCAGGCGCTGCCCGCTGACAGGGCTATCCCCAAGCGATCGCAGGAGATCAGCACCAGCGAGGCACTCACCCCCGGCAGGCGATAGGCCCCGATGGTCGGCACGCGCTCGGCTTGCGCCGCGATCACCTCCGCCCCCAGCGCGCGCAGCTCCACCTCCAGATGAGCGCGCAGATCGGCGGCCCCGGCCAGCCACGCATCATCCCTTGCCGCCTCCAGCGCGGTGGCGAGGCCGAGGATATAGGGCAGGTTCTCCGTGCCGCCCCGATAGCCGCGCTCCTGCCCGCCACTCGCCTCCAGCAGGGCGAAATCGCGCACCAGCAGCGCGCCAACGCCGGGCGGCGCGCCCAGCTTGTGCCCGGCGATGGCCAGGAGATCGGCATCAGGCAGCGGCAGCTTGCCCACCCCCTGCGCGCAATCGGCCAGCAGCACCCCGCCCCGCCCGCGCACCAGCGCCGCGATTTCGGCCAGCGGCTGGATCACCCCGGTCTCGTTGTTCACCTGCTGCACGGCGATGAGGTCGGCCTCGGGCAAGACCCCCGCCACCACCCGCCCGGCGCTATCCACGGGGATCAGCGCCCCTCCGGCCAGCCGCAACAGCGCCGGATGCTCCACCGCGCTGGCCAGCTTGCGTTCTGCCCGAGCCCGCCCCCAGCCGATCGCCAGCGCCTCGGTGGCCCCGCTGGTAAAGATCACCTCGCCCTCCCAGCCCAGCGCTCCGGCCACTCTGGCGCGCGCATCCTCCAGCGCGGCCCGCGCGGCCCGGCCTCTGGCGTGCTGGCTGGAGGGGTTGGCCCACAGCGCAAAGCCCCGCAGCACCGCCTCGCGCACCGCTGGCAACACCGGCGTGGTGGCAGCATGATCGAGATAGATGGTTTTTCTCATGACTCAGCGCACTTGCATACGAGGAAAAGTTGCTTTCGGGGCAATGCTTTCTATATAGTGCTACGCTTCCAATCACAGTCCCCGCGTTGCGATGCCGCTCGATCAGCCCACTGGCAAGTTCGATGCGCCAACGCCGGGATGCCAGCCTCAGGGATCCTGCCCATGCCCGCTGTCATCTTTCCCGGCCCCGAAGGCCGCCTCGAAGGCCGTTTCCAGCCCGGAACCCGCCCGCGCGCGCCCGTGGCAATGATCCTCCACCCGCACCCGCAGGCTGGCGGCACCATGAACGACCGCATCACCCAGGCGCTATACAAGACCTTCGTGGCACGCGGCTTTGCCACCTTGCGCTTCAATTTCCGGGGCGTCGGCCGCTCGCAGGGCAGCTTCGATAGCGGCATCGGCGAATTGTCGGATGCGGCATCGGCGCTCGATTGGGTGCAGTCGATCCACCCCGAGGCCAGCAGCACCTGGATCGCGGGCTATTCCTTCGGCGCGCTGATCGGGATGCAATTGCTGATGCGCCGCCCGGAAATCCGCGGCTTCATCAGTGTGGCCCCGCCCGCCAATATGTACGACTTCAGCTTCCTCGCCCCCTGCCCCGCCAGCGGCATCATCGTGCAAGGCACCGCCGATACCGTGGTGACGCCGAGCGCCGTGCAGAAGCTCGTCGACAAGCTGCGCACGCAAAAACACATCACCATCCACCACGACGAAATCCCCCGCGCCAACCACTTCTTCGAGAACGAGCTCGACGAAATGATGCGGGCGGTGGATAATTATCTGGATATGCGGCTGAGCCCGGATTGCCCGATCAAGTAGGAAGCAGGGTAGATGCGAGGGGGTTACCCCCTCGCGCTCCCGATACTGTCTTCGTTGCGCATCATCTCGGCCTCGCGCCCTGCCGCGAAGCGGCTTTTACGCCTGCGGCGCTGCGACGTTGCGCCAAGGCCGAACCGGGGCGCGAGGCCGACATTTCCGGGAGCGCGAGGGCGATGGCCCTCGCACCTACCCCTTCAATCCCTTCGCTCAATCGATCCCATTCGCTTCAGCATCCGGATCCGAAGCGCAGCCCCCGCCTCCCCCCAAACGAAAAAGGCGCCAGCGGAGCATCCCCCGCCAGCGCCTTTCGCTGTTAGCTTGCCTTAAAATCAGGCGTTAACGGCAGCCCCCGGTGCAGAGGCCAGCACGCTGGCATCCACATGATCGGCAAACTGGGCGAAGTTCTCGACGAACTGCTGCACCAGCGCCTGCGCGGTCTTGTCGTATTCCTCGCCATCAACCCACGCGCCGCGCGGATCGAGCAGGCGGGTTTCCACGCCAGCCACTTCCACCGGCACTTCGAAGCCGAAGTTCGGGTCTTTCTTGAAGGTCGCGGCATTCAGGCTGCCATCGAGAGCGGCGTTGAGCAGCGCGCGGGTAGCCTTGATCGGCATACGCTTGATGCCGGGCATGGTGGCCTTGCCGCCCGACCAGCCGGTGTTGACCAGCCAGCACTTCACCCCGCCCTTGGCGATACGCTCCTTGAGGAGGTTGCCGTAGATCGAGGGATGGCGCGGCATGAACGGGCCGCCAAAGCAGGTGGAGAAGGTCGCTTCCGGCTCGGTCACGCCGATCTCGGTGCCGGCAACGCGCGCGGTGTAGCCCGAGAGGAAGTGATACATCGCCTGATCCGGGGTGAGCCGGGCGATCGGAGGCAGCACGCCATAGGCATCGGCGGTGAGGAAGATGATGTTCTTCGGCACCGGCCCGAGGTTGTATTCCGACGAGTTCGGGATGAAATCGATCGGATAGGAACCACGGCTGTTCTCGGCGAGGCTGGCGTCGTCGAAATCGAGCGTGCGGTTGTCGAGGTCGATCACCACATTCTCCAGCACCGTGCCGAAACGCTTGGTGGTGGCGAAGATTTCGGGCTCGGCCTCGGCGGAGAGGCGGATCATCTTGGCGTAGCAGCCGCCCTCGAAGTTGAACACGGCGGTGTCCGACCAGCCATGCTCGTCGTCGCCGATGAGGGTGCGGCTGGCGTCGGCCGAAAGCGTGGTCTTGCCGGTGCCCGAAAGGCCGAAGAACACGGCGGTGTCGCCATTGGGGCCGATGTTCGCCGAGCAATGCATCGGCATCACGCCGTCCTTAGGCAGCAGATAGTTGAGAATGCCGAACACGCTCTTCTTCATCTCGCCGGCATAGGCCGTGCCGCCGATGAGGATCAGCTTCTCGGTGAAGTTCACCGCGATCACCGTCTCGCTGCGAACGCCATGACGGGCCGGATCGGCGCGGAAGCTGGGCAGATCGATGATGGTGTATTCGGGCTCAAACTCGGCCTGCTCGGCCTTGCTCGGGCGCACCAGCAGGGTGCGGATGAACAGGCTGTGCCAGGCGAGCTCGTTGATCACGCGCACATTGACGCGGTGCTCTGCCTGGCTGCCACCGAACAGATCGGCGACGTAGAGCTTCTCGCGCTGGCCCAGCTCGGCGTAGAAATCGGCCTTGAGCGCGGCGAAATGCTCGGGCGTCATGGCGACGTTGGTCTTGCCCCACCACACCGAGTTTTCGGTCTCGGCGTCCTTGACAATGAACTTGTCTTTCGCGGAGCGGCCGGTGTGCTTGCCGGTGGCCACCACCAGCGGGCCATCAGCGGCCAGCACGCCCTCGCCATTGCGGATCGCGTGCTCGACGAGCGGCGCGGTACCCAGATTGGCAAAAATCTCGGCCGAGGTGGCAATGCCCTGGCGGGCCAGCGGATAGCTAAGCGCTGAGGAACTCAATTTCGTCTCCCGAATATGGGCGCGGATACGCCAGCGCGCGGCCGCAGGGGTGGTGCATAGGTATGCGAGAATCGTTCCGCGCATAGTCCAGCGATGTCGCCTCGTCAAATCCGCACCCAATGACCTGGCGCAAATATCGGCTTGCAAGTGGCCAGATTCAGACCCCGGCCCTCTATTAAGGGCTTCTCCATAATTCGCAGAGAGTTTTCACCCGGTTAACGCGCTGCTATCTTCTGGCGATTGCCTCGGGCGGCGCAAGCGGCTAACCGACTGCACTATGGGTGATTTGCCGGATCAGCAGCGCCTCGCCGCCTCAGACCACCAGCCCGCCCCCCAATCCGGCGCGAGCGGGGCCGCTGAAGCAGAGCGCGCCCGAGAGGATAAGGGCGCAGCCGTGCCCAATGAACGGGGGCCCAGTGAGCAGGCGGGGGGCGAAAAACCGGCCCGCCGCACCATCGCGCTGGTCGACGACGACCGCAATATTCTCACCTCTGTATCCATTGGTCTGCAGGCCGAGGGCTTTGCCACCCGCGTCTATGCCGATGGCGCCAGCGCGCTGAAGGCCCTGCTGGATAATCCGCCCGATCTCGCCATCTTCGATATCAAGATGCCGCGCATGGATGGCATGGAGCTATTGCGCCGCCTGCGCGAGAAATCGGCGCTGCCGGTGATCTTCCTCACCAGCAAGGATGGCGAGAGCGACGAGGCGCAGGGCCTGTCCATGGGGGCCGACGATTACATCGCCAAGCCCTTCTCGCAGCAATTGCTGGTGGCGCGCATCAGGGCGATCCTGCGCCGGCTGGATGCCACCCGCGCCGATGCCGCCCGCGAAGGCGACAGCACCCTGCCCGAGCCGATCCGCCGGGGCCGCCTCAGCATGGACCCCACCCGCCACGAGGTGCGCTGGGATGGCGCGCTGGTCTCGCTCACCGTCACCGAGTTCCTGATTCTGGAGGCGCTGGCGCAGCGCCCCGGCGTCATCAAAAGCCGCAACCAGCTGATGGACGCCGCTTATAGCGACGACATCTATGTGGATGATCGCACGATCGACAGCCACATCAAGCGGCTGCGGCGCAAATTCCGCGAGGTCGATCCCGGCTTTGGCGGCATTGAGACGCTGTATGGCGCGGGCTATTCCTTTGCCGACAGCTAAGAGAGTCTTTGTTGCGTGCGCTCCCGGCATCCGCCGGGAGCTTGGCTTCCCCAAGCCCGCGCCCCCACCCAACCACCCCCGAGTATACACTGAAGGGGTGGTTGGGTGGGGGCGCGGGCTTGGGGAAGCCAAGGCAAATCCGGAGGGGTTTGCCGCAACCAACAAAGACTCCCTGGGCACGCCCCATGTCTGAGGGAGAGATCATTTCCTTGCCGCTGGTGTCGCGGCGGGGGGTTTCGCTCACCACGCGCATTCTGGCGGTGAATGTGATCGTGCTGGGGCTGATCGGCGCCAGCCTGCTCTACCTCGATTCCTTCCGCAACCAGCTGCTGGCCGAACGCATGAGTCAGGCCGGGGCCGAGGCGGAGATCGTCGCCATCGCCATCGCGCGGGCGGCGCCTTCCGGCGAGCGGGCCGGGCTGCTCATCCGCATCGGCGAGGCCCGGCACATCCGCCTGCGGCTCTACGACGCGCAAAATGGCGCGCTGCTGGCCGACAGCTTTGCCCTATCGCCCCATGGCCCCTCGTTTGCGCTGAAAGATCCCGCGCAAGACCGCTATTATATCAAGGCCGCCCGGGTGCTGGATCGGGCGATGGATTGGGTGCTGGGCGATCCGCCGGTGGCACCCTATGCCGAGCCCGCCGCAGCGCAAAATGCCAGCATCTGGCCCGAGGTGGCCGTGGCGCGGCGCGGCGGGGTGATCGCGGTGCGCGAGCGCTATGCCCCCGATCGCACGCCAATCATCACCGCCGCCACCCTGCTGCCCGGGGGCGGCGGGCAAGTGCTGCTCACCCTGCGCAACGACCGCGATATCACCAGCAAAGTGCGCGAAGCCCGCCAGAGCCTCGCCGAGGTGGTGGGGGTGGCGCTGCTGGTGTCGGTGTTATTGTCGCTGTTTCTGGCACGCACCATCGTCAATCCGCTGCGGCTGCTGGTGCGCGCGGCGGTGCGGGTGCGGGCGGGGCGCGAGCGCGAGGTGGTGGTGCCGCGCCTGCCCCAGCGCCGCGACGAGATCGGCCTGCTCGCCCGCGCCTTCTCCGACATGACCGACGCCCTGCGCTCGCGCATCGACGCGATGGAAGCCTTCGCCGCCGATGTCGCCCACGAGATCAAAAACCCGCTCGCCAGCCTGCGCAGCGCCATCGATGTGCTCGACAAGGTGGAGGACGAGGATTTGCGCCGCCAGCTCACCGCCATCGCCGCCCACGATGTGCGGCGCATCGACCGGCTGGTGACCGAAATCGCCGACGCCAGCCGCATCGACGCCGAGCTCTCGCGCACCACCTTCGAGGCGGTGAACCTGCTGGAACTGGTCAACGCACTGGCGGGCGCGCGCGAGCAGCGGGGCATCAATGGTGCGGTGCGGCTGCATATAACCCATGAGGGGCCGCTGCCGCCGGTGGTGCCCGGCGACCCCGCGCGGCTGGAGCGCGTACTCGAAAACCTGCTCGACAATGCCGTGTCGTTCTCGCCCGCGGGCGGCGCCATCGCTGTTACCATCTCCAGCGAGGGCGGGCGCGTGCGGCTGGAAGTGGCCGATGATGGCCCCGGCATCGCCCCCGATGTGCGCGAGCGGGTGTTCGAGCGGTTCCACTCGGCGCGCCCGGCGGAGGAAGATTTTGGCCGCCATTCGGGGCTTGGCCTCGCCATCGCCCGCACCATCGTCGAGGCGCACGAAGGCACCCTCACCGCCGGCGACCCGCGCCCCCCGCGCCACGGGGCCCGGCTGGTGATGGATCTGCCGGCGTGGCGGGGGTGAGCCCCCCTCCCCCGGCCAGCACGCTGCGCGTGGCGACCTGTGTCGCCATCGCCGGGGATAATGGCGTGCGCGGTATCCTGATCGAGGGCGCGCCGGGTGTGGGCAAATCCAGCCTCGCGCTGGCCCTGATCGATCGCGGGGCGCTGCTGGTGGGCGATGATGGCGTGGCGCTCAGCTTGCGTGACGACCGCCTTTATGCCGCCCCCGCTCCGGCCACGCGCGGCTTGCTGGAGGTGCGCGGCGTGGGGCTGCTGCCCTTCCCCTGCGCCGAGGAGGTGGCGGTCTGCCTGTTGCTGCGGCTCGATCCCGCGGCTCCCCGCTATATCGAGGAGGCCGAGCGCGAGGAGGTGCTGGGCGTGGCCCTGCCGGTGGTGGCGCTGTGGCCCGAGTGCCCGGTGCTGACCCTGCGCGCCGAACTGGCGCTGGCTCACCATGGTCTCAATCTGTCCTGAAGCCGGACACCCCGCAATTGCGGTGCTCTCGCGGCGCGCTCCCCCTTCCCTTTTTCGCGCGAGTGGCGCAGAGGATTGTGCCAATGGCCAGCAACTCCCCCAACCCAGCCGATCCCCCGGAAGGCCGGCAGCGCGTGCTGCTGGTGACCGGCGTGCTGGGCGCGGGCAAAACCACCGCGCTGCACGCGCTGGAGGATCTCGGCTGGGAGGCAATAGACAATTTCCCCATCCGTCTGCTCGAACGCCTGATCGACAGCCCCGACACCACCGATGCCTCCGGCGTGGATATTCACACCCCGCTGGCGATTGGCTTTGATTCGCGCACCCGTGGCTTCAATCCGCACACCATCATCGAGATCGTGAAGCGCCTTTCCAGCCGCCCCGATCTCCAGATCACCACGCTCTATCTCGATTGCACCGAAGACGAGCTGCTGCGCCGCTACAACGAAACCCGCCGCCGCCACCCGCTGGCCGCCGATATGCCGGTGGCTTCCGGCATCGCCGCCGAGCGCGAGCTGATGGAGCCGTTGCGGCGCTGGGCCGATGTGGTGGTGAACACCACCGCCTTCTCCAGCAATCTGCTCAATCAGGCGATCCGCGAGCAATTCACCCCCGAACAGGGCGCGGAAATGACGCTCACCGTCAGCAGCTTCGGCTTTGCGCGCGGTATGCCGCCGGTGGCCGATTTCGTGTTCGATATGCGCTTTTTAAACAACCCGCACTGGGACCCGGAATTGCGCCCGCAAACCGGCAAAGACCCCGAGGTGGGCGCCTTTGTGCGCCGCGATCCGGCCTATGCCGACACCTTCGCCCGCATCCGCGATCTGCTGCTCACCCTGCTTCCGCGCTTTCGGGCGCAGGGCAAGGCCTATGTCAATATTGCCTTTGGCTGCACCGGGGGGCGGCACCGCTCGGTGTTCGTGGCCGAAGAAATCGCGGTGGCCTTGCGCGAGGCGGGTTTTTCGCCCACATTGCTCCATCGCAACCTTGCTTCGCGCGCGGCCGATCTGGTCGAGGGTGGGGCTACGCGATGACGCGGGCCACTATATCCCGCGCCGCCCAATGCGCCATGGTTGGTTGCGCCATAATTCGGAGCGTGTTTCCCGCATGATCGGCCTAATTCTGGTTACCCACGGCAAGCTGGCCGAAGAATTCGTGCACGCCATGGAACACGTTGTGGGCCGCCAGGAGGCTGTCGCCACCGTGTGCATCGGCCCCAACGACGACGTCGAGCGCCGCCGCAAGGATATCGCCGAGGCCATCAAGCTGGTCGATAGCGGCGGGGGGGCGATCATCCTCACCGATCTGTTTGGCGGCACCCCCTCCAATCTCGCCATCTCGCTGATGGAGGCCGGGCGCGTCGAGGTGATCGCCGGGATCAACCTGCCGATGCTGATCCGCCTTGCCGGGGCGCGCAAGGCGGGCGATGTGCACGCCGTGGCGGTGGCCGCGCGCGATGCCGGGCGCAACTATATCACCATCGCGTCCGAGTTTCTCGGTCAGGACGCCTAAAAAACAACACTAAAACAGGAGGGTGCGATGGGTGAGGTGAGAGAAACCGTCACGATCGTCAACGCCAAGGGGCTGCACGCGCGGGCCAGTGCCAAATTCGTCAACATGGTGGCCACCCTGCCCGGTGAGCCGTCGGTGCTGGTGATCAAGGAGGGCAACGAGGCCGGGGGCGGCTCGATCCTCGGGCTGATGATGCTGGGCGCGGCCAAGGGCGATGTGATCGATATCGTCGTTTCGGGCGAGGATGCCGAGGCGGCGCTGGCGCGGCTGGCGGGGCTCGTCGTGGATGGCTTCGGCGAGGACTGATCGGGGTAATGCGCCGCACCATCACTGGTTTTTCCAATCCCACGGTAAAGTTTCTGCGCAGCTTGCGCGACAAGAAATACCGCCGCCGCGAGGGGCGCTTTCTGGCCGAGGGGCTGCGCCTGCTCACCGATGCGCGCGAAACCGGCCGCCTGCCCGAAATGCTGGTAATGGCGCAGGGGCGCGAGTCGCATCCGCTGCTGGCCGAACTGGAAGCGGCAGTGGCGGCGGCGGGCGGCGAAATCCTCGAAATGCCCGACGACATCCTCGCCAAGGTGACCGGCAAGGATAATCCGCAAGCGGTGTGCGGGGTGTTCGCCGAATTCGACACATCGCTCGCCAGCATAGACCGCGCCGCCGCCCCGATCTGGCTGGTGGCGCAGGCGATGCGCGACCCCGGCAACCTTGGCACCATGCTCCGCACCGGCGACGCGGTGGGCGCGGGCGGGCTGATCCTGCTCGACGATTGCGTCGATCCCTTCAGCGTGGAAACCGTGCGCGCCAGCATGGGCGCGATCTTCACCCAACGCATCGCCCAGGCCCGCTGGGAGGATTTCCTACCCTGGCTGCGCGCGGGCGAAGGCCAGCTCGTCGCCGCATCCCTGCGCGATGCCGTGCCCTATCGCGGGGCGGCCTATCGCGCGCCCTGCTTCATCCTCATCGGCAATGAATCGCGCGGGTTGCCCGAAGAATACGAAATGGCCTGCGATCTGCGCGTGACCATGCCGATGAAGGGCCGCGCCGACAGCCTCAACGCCGCCGTGGCCGGGGCCGTGCTGGCTTATGAGGTGCTGGCGGGGCTGGAGAAGGGTTGAAGGGGGTAGATGCGAGGGGGCATCCTTGTGGGTCGCATCGCGTGAAGCGCGATACTCCCGGCCCCTCGCGCTCCCATTAATGTCGTCGTCGCGCGCCATCGCAGCCCCGCGCCCTTCCGCGAAGCGGTATTAAAGCCTGCGGCGCTGCGACCTTGCTCCATAGCCGAACCGATACGCAGCAATGACAGTATTGGGAGCGCGAGGGACAAGTCCCTCGCATCTTCCCCTACCTATTCCCCGCTATCCGGCAACAACCCCACCACATCCTCGTTCACCTCGGCATAGCGCGGCAGGGCCTCGACCATCGGCACCTCCTC
>Ga0007882_10001160_pt1 | contig 15567 bp, 16 predicted proteins | sample CryBogCBH12Aug01_FD_71195 | JGI IMG/M metagenome (GOLD analysis project Ga0007882, IMG submission 71195) | Freshwater microbial communities from Crystal Bog, Wisconsin, USA - CBH12Aug09.1 | ecosystem: Environmental > Aquatic > Freshwater > Lake | place: Crystal Bog, Wisconsin, USA | collected... | reverse complement strand
TATAACGAACCATTTTTTCAGGGGCACTTTCCGCAAAAACCGATTATGCCAGGCGTATTGATTTTGGAAGCATTGGCCCAAGCCACTGGTTTGCTGGCCTCTGAAACGGCAGGTGATGAGCTGGATGGCATGATTTACTACTTGGTGGGCATCGACAAAGCAAAGTTCAAACGCCCCGTCATACCGGGCGACCAACTGATGCTGGAAGCACGATTCATTAAAAGCAAACGTAATATCTGGGCGTTTGAATGTCAGGCGGAAGTGGACGGCGAATTTGTTGCCAGTGCCGAAATCCGTTGTGCAGCCGTGGTGGACTAATTTGATTGACCCAACTGCAAGAATAGACAGCCGTGCAGAACTCGCCGATGATGTCGTCGTCGGCGCCTATTCGGTCATTGGCCCGGAGGTGACCATTGCCGCCGGTACGGTGATCGCCTCGCATGTGGTCATTAAAGGCCCCACCAGCATCGGACGGCACAACCGCATTTACCAATTTGCCTCCCTCGGTGATGACCCGCAAGACAAAAAATATGCGGCGGAAATCACCCGCCTGGAAATTGGCGACCGCAACACCATCCGCGAATATGCTTCCATGCATCGCGGCACCTTCCAAGACCATAGCGTAACGCAAATCGGCAACGACAATCTGTTCATGGCCTATACCCACGTGGCTCATGATTGCGTGATAGGCGACCATGTCATCATGGCTAATGGCGCCTCTCTAGCGGGGCATGTGCGGCTAAACAGCCATGCCATTTTAGGTGGTTTTACGTTAGTGCATCAGTTCACCCAGATTGGCCAATACAGTTTTGCCGCTATGGGCAGTGCCATCACCCAAGACATTCCACCCTTTATCATGGTCGGCGGGCGGCCCACCCGTCCGCATGGCATCAATTCCGTCGGTATGGAACGCAACGGCATCAGCGCCGAAGATATCCGCCTTATCAGAAAAGCCTATAAGCTCATTTACAAAATGAATTTGCGCTTGGACGATGCCATAGACCAAATGGAAGACTTGGCGGCCGACAGCAAAGAAGTGTCACAAATGGTCAGCTTCTTGCGTAACGTCAACCGTGGCATTTTGCGCTGACCCCACAAACCCCAGTGACCACCTGCTAATTGCCGGTGTGGACGAAGCAGGCCGGGGGCCATGGGCCGGGCCGGTCATGGCTGCGGCAGTCATACTCGACCCCAAGCATCCGATTGCAGGACTTGCCGACTCCAAAACCCTCAGCGAAAACAAACGCGAAGCCCTTGCCCCACTGATTAAATCCCACGCCCTAAGCTGGGCCATAGCAGCAGCCAGCGTCGAAGAAATAGACCGCCTCAACATCCTGCAAGCCACCTTATTGGCCATGCAACGCGCAATTGCCGGACTGCACCGACAACCCGACCAAGCCTTGATCGACGGCAACCGCTGCCCACCACTCAACATCCCCGCCCAAGCCATCATCAAGGGCGACAGCAAAATTGCCGCCATCAGTGCCGCCTCTATCTTGGCAAAAGTGGCGCGTGACCATTTGATGCATGAGTATCACCAACAATACCCTAATTTTGCTTTCCATCAGCACAAAGGTTATGGCACTAAGCAACATTTGGCGGAGCTGCAAACCTTTGGTGTATTGCCTATACACCGTAGAAGTTTTAAGCCGGTTGCGGTGCAGTTGGGCAATAAGCGCCTTGTGCCGGAATGCTAGGATGTTGTGTGATGCTAGGGACTATAGTGTAAACTTGCGCTACCCCAATGGATGGGCATTGTCATGGTTTATCGCCATGAAGCTATCGCCAAAAATGGCAATCTTTGGATAGAATAGCGGTTATTTCTAGCAACGGCTGATAAACGGTCGGGGCATCACTTTCATTCAGAAACAGTCATGTCAGAACAAAACCCTATACAAGCTTCATTAAGCCGGTTAAGAAATTACATTAACCAGCAAATTATTGGCCAAGATGTATTGGTTGAGCGGATGCTGATCGGCTTGCTTGCTAATGGCCATTTATTGGTGGAAGGTGCGCCGGGTTTGGCAAAAACGCGTGCTATCAATGTCTTGAGCAAAACCATTCAAGGTGATTTCCACCGTATCCAGTTTACCCCCGATTTGTTGCCTGCCGATTTGACCGGTACGGAAATTTACCGCCCGCAACAAGGCACGTTTGAGTTTCAGCAGGGGCCATTGTTCCATAACCTGATCTTGGCTGATGAAATCAACCGTTCGCCCGCCAAGGTGCAGGCGGCATTGTTGGAGGCAATGGCAGAACGGCAAATCACCGTGGGGCAAGCAACCTATCCGTTACCCGAGTTGTTTATGGTGATGGCGACGCAAAACCCGATTGAGCAGGAAGGCACTTATCCGTTGCCAGAAGCGCAATTGGACCGTTTTCTGCTGCATGTGAAAGTTGATTATCCCAGTGCGGAGCATGAAAAAGCCATTTTGCATTTGGTGCGTGCCGAAGCCAAACAGACGGACAAAACAACAGCCGAGGCGTTTGAGCCGATCAGCCAAGACACCTTGTTTGCGGCCCGCAATCAGGTTTTGGATGTCTATATGGCGGAACAATTGGAAGATTATCTGCTGCAAATTGTGTTGGCGACGCGCAACCCCGGTGTTTATGGCCAAGATTTGGCAGGTTGGCTGCAATACGGGGCTAGCCCTCGCGCCAGCATTGCCCTAGACCGTTGCGCCCGGGCCAAAGCGTGGTTGGCACAGCGTGATTTTGTCGGCCCTGATGACATTCAGGATATGGCTTTCGATGTGTTGCGCCACCGCTTGATTTTGTCTTATGAGGCTGAGGCGGAAGGGATCAGCACCGACCATGTCATTAAAACCTTGTTGGCGCGGGTTGCTGTACCTTGATGCGTGCCGCCCGAACAATTGCCGCCCATGAGCGGGTTGCGGTTTCCTTAAAAGCTCTGGTTGATTTGGCGCAACCCGCCGCGCTGCTAAAACCCTATCGCCAAGGCAAACGCGCCCAACAAAGCGGGCTGTATTTGTCGCGCTTTAAAGGCAGAGGCATGGAGTTTGAGGAAGCACGCATTTATCAGCCAGGGGACGATATCCGCAGCATCGATTGGCGGGTCACGGCGCGGACTGGCAGAGCGCATACCAAGGTGTTCCGTGAGGAGCGCGAGCGACCGGTTTTTATTTCGGTGGATCATCGGGCCACCATGAATTTCGCCACCCGTGGCGTGTTCAAATCGGTGTTGGCGGCAAAATTGGCGGCTTTGTTGGCGTGGACCGCACAGCATCATGGCGACAGGATAGGCGGGCAATTGTTTTCTGAACAGCTATGCCGCGAACTTAAGCCGCAAAGCGGTAAGGCGGGGGTGCTACATTTTTTGAATGCCTGTGTGTCGGGTTGCCCCAGCATGGCTACGGATGGCAAGCCCGCCATCACTTTGGATACCGTCTGGGCCCGGCTGGGCCAACATGCCCGCCCGGGCAGTTTGGTTTATATCATCAGCGATTTCCGTGGCCTTAATCATCAGGCAGAAATGCATCTGGCCAAATTGTCGCAGCATTGTGCGGTGGTGCTGCTGTTTCTTTATGATCCGTTAGAAAGCCAGTTGCCCGATAAAGGCCGCTATCGGTTCACCGATGCGGGGCGTGAGGTGGTGATTGATGCCGCCGACCAGCAACGTTTGCTGGCTTATCACCGGCGCTTTGCCGAACGTTTGCAGCATGTGCAGGCACTTGCCAAAAAAATGAATTTGGGTTTTATGCAATGCAGCACATTAGATGACCCTTTGCAGGTTTTGAAATAATGCCAGCCAATAGCCTTCCGTTAAGAGATATCCACCTGCCCGAAGCCATTGGCTGGTGGCCGCCCGCTATCGGCTGGTGGCTGCTGTTGGTGCTAGTGCCGTTGCTGGCGGCACTGCTGTTTTATATGTTCCGGCGGATTACCCGCAAAACGGCGCTTAAAACCGCCAAAAAATGTTTGGCGGCACTGAAGCAAGACACCTCGCTGGACGAACGGCAAAAATTGGTTGAACTGTCCGCTTTGCTGCGCCGCATGGCCATAAGCATAGCACCTAGGGAGCAAGCAGCGGGGTTGACAGGGCAAGCTTGGCTGGCTTTGCTCGACCGCCCGTTACCCGATGCACCCTTTAGTAACGGCATTGGCCGTTTGTTAGTGGATGCGCCGTACCAGCAGCACGCACCTAGCCGTGCCGAGCTTGACCAGTTGTTGCAGTTGGCGGAAAAATGGCTTGATAAGTGCCACAAAGCCCCCCCTAAACCATACGGAAGGAAGCCAATATGATGCACTTGCTATGGCCTTGGCTGTTGGCGGCTTTGCCGTTGCCGCTATTAGTGCGTTGGTGGTTGCCACCGCTGTTGGTGGGTGGTGACCAAGCGGCGCTTAAAGTGCCTTTTCTGGATGATTTTGCTTATACCGAAACCCAGAAGATAAGCACACCGCAAAAACAATGGCCGCTGCAATGGGCTGCGCTGGCTTGGTGTTTACTGGTGCTTGCCGCCAGCCGTCCGCAGTGGTTAGGTGAGCCTATCGAACAAGCCGTTAGCGGACGTGATCTGATGCTGGCGGTGGATTTGTCCGGCAGTATGGAAGCTGAAGATTTTTTCATCAATAAAAAAGCCGTTGACCGTCTGACCGCCGCCAAATGGGTGGCAGGGGATTTTATCGGGCGGCGCACCGGCGACCGCATTGGCCTGATTTTGTTTGGTAGCCAAGCCTATTTACAAACACCACTGACTTTTGACCGTAAAACGGTGCTGACCTTGCTGAATGAATCGGCTCTGGGGCTGGCGGGTGAAAACACCGCCATTGGTGATGCCATAGGCTTGGCGGTCAAGCGTTTAAAAGACCAGCCCACGGATAGCCGCGTATTGATATTAATGACTGACGGGGCCAATACCGCGGGTGAAATAGCACCACTGAAAGCCGCCGAGCTGGCGGCGCAAAACCACTTGAAGATTTACACCATTGGCATTGGTGCGGATGAAATGATCGTGCGCAGTTTTTTTGGTAGCCGCAAAGTCAACCCATCAGTTGATTTGGATGAAAACGCTCTGGTGAAAATTGCCGAAAGCACGGGGGGGCGGTATTTCCGTGCCAGAAACACCGATGAACTGAGCAATATTTATTTGTTGCTCGACCAATTGGAGCCGGTCGAAAAGGACAAGCAGTTTTTTCGCCCACAAAGCGAGTTGTTCTACTGGCCCTTGTCCTTGGCTTTGCTGGTGGCAGGCGGCATTGGTTTGGCAAAGCTGAGGTGGTGATGGAATTAAGCGATTTTCATTTTATCAGGCCATTATGGCTGTTGGGGCTGATACCACTGGTTGCCATGGTTTGGCTGAGCTGGCATAAAAAATGGCGGATCGGCAATTGGCAAGCCGTTTGCGATACCGATTTGTTGCCTTATTTATTGCAGGATAATGCCAGCAGCCTGCACAAGAAAGGCTATGCGCCGCTGGCATTGGCAGCTTTATCGGCACTGCTGGCGGTCATCAGTTTGGCAGGGCCCACTTGGCAGCGATTGCCCACGCCCGTGTTCAGAAACGAATCGGCGTTGGTGATCGTCTTGAATTTGTCCATTACTATGGATGCAGCCGATATTACGCCTAGCCGCTTGGTGCGGGCGAGGTATAAGATCGCCGACTTGCTAAAACGCCGTAAAGACGGGCAGACTGCCTTATTAGTCTATGCGGGCGATGCTTTTGTGGTGACGCCACTGACCACGGACGGCGAAACCATTATCAGCCAGTTGCCCGCACTGACTACGGACATCATGCCTAGCCCCGGCAATAACTTGGATGTGGCACTAAAAAAAGCCGATGACCTGTTCCGGCAGGCGGGTTTGACCAAAGGCCAAATTATTGTTGTGACCGATACAGTCGATTTGCAGAAAACCCAAGACATTGCCGGGCAGAGTGCTAAAGCCGGTTATAACGTATCGGTTTTGGCAGTCGGCACCGAACAGGGCGCACCTATTGCCGCGCCTAGCGGTGGTTTTTTAAAAGACCGGCAAGGCACCATTGTGATACCCAAGTTGCAAGCGGACAATTTGCGCAAATTGGCCAGTAGCGCAGGCGGCACTTATCAGGCGATCACCACCAATGACAGTGATGTACAAGCATTGCTGGGTTATACCGACCAAGCCCGCGTATCATCAGAGGGTGCTAAAGAAGATAAGCTGACCTTGCAACAATGGGACGATAAAGGCCCGTGGCTGGTGCTGGTGGTGTTGCCATTGGCGGCATTGTTGTTCAGGAAAGGGCTGTTGTGCTGGCTATTGCTGATGTTGCTGCCCTTGCCCAAAAACACCTATGCCCTAACTTGGCAGGAATTATGGCAAACCAAAGACCAGCAGGCGCAAGCCGCTTATCAGCAACAACAATATGATAAGGCGGCAGAATGGTTTGATAACTCCGATTGGAAGGCGGCGGCGCAATACAAGGCGGGGGCTTACGATAAGGCAGAAACGACCTTGAATAGCCCGGCATCAGCCACCAGTGCCTATAACTTGGGCAATGCCTTGGCGCAATCGGGCAAATTGCAGGAAGCCATTAAGGCTTATGATAAGGCCTTGGCACTTAAACCTGATGATGAAGATGCCAAGTATAATAAGGCTTTAGTGGAAAAAGAACTGCAAAAGCAACAACAGGACAGCCCACAGCAAAAAAGCCAAAAAGACAGGCAACAAGACCAGCAGCCAGAAGGCCAATCAGGACAACAGCAAGATCAACAGGACAAAGGCGGAGAGCCAAAAGCCAGCGACAACGACCAAAAACCTGAACAGAAGCCGGAACAATCAGGTGACCAATCCGAAGCCAAACAAGCCGACCAGCAACCGGCCGGGCAAGACAAACAACAGGGTGAAGAAAAACAGGCACAGCCAGCATCCCCTCAGGAAACGCAGCAGCCTAAAGAAACGCCAAACCAAAAGCCCAAATATGCTTCAGAAGCCCAGCAATTGTCAGCCGAACAACAACAAGCCAACGAACAATGGCTAAAACGTATCCCCGATGACCCTTCCGGTTTGCTGAAACGTAAATTTAAATATCAATACGGGCAGCGCCGACCCGTGCAATAGGGCGGCGATTAGCTAGGGGAAGCTGGCCGCTGCAAGGCCAATGTTACAAATTTACACGGGTACTGGCCACTTTTAAAACACGCGCTTAGGCACACTAGCCTTTGCAAGGCAACTTACTAGGCAAGCAGGGCTTTTAGCGGTTATGATAATAAGGTGACAGCAGCATAAACAAGCTGGCCCAAACGACCAACTTGCCCGTAATATTTTGTTTGCCTTTACTGCAGCGGGCGTAATAGGTTTGCCCCAGGCATTTGACCTTGATGACGGAGATTGAAATGGCTATATCACTAAACAAAGGCGGCAATATCAGCCTGTCTAAAACCGACCCTAACTTAAAGAATATCATTGTGGGTCTGGGCTGGGATGCAAGGCCCACTGATGGTGCTGATTTTGACTTGGATGCCAGTGCTTTTATGGTCAAGGACGATGGCAAAGTACGCTCAGACAGCGACTTTATCTTTTATAACCAAATGCGTTCCACTTGCGGTTCAGTGGAACATACCGGCGACAACCGCACCGGTGCAGGCGACGGCGACGATGAGGCATTAATTGTTTTGCTCGACAAAGTGCCACCGGACATCCAAAAAATTGCCTTTACCGTCACTATCCATGAGGCCGATATGCGCCGGCAAAATTTTGGGCAAGTGTCCAATGCTTATGTGCGGATCGTCAATAAAGACAACAATAATGAAGTGGCCCGCTACGATTTGAGCGAAGATGCCTCCATAGAAACGGCAATGATCTTTGGCGAAATCTACCGCCACAGCGGCGAATGGAAATTCCGTGCCGTAGGCCAAGGCTATGCAGGTGGTTTGGCGGCATTGGCACGCCAATATGGCATCAATGTTTAACCGTGTTTTTTAACATCAAAAATAACTATATTTAGGAAACCAACATGGCAATATCACTGACTAAAGGCGGCAACGTCAATTTGAGCAAAGAAGCCCCAGGGCTTAACAAAATTATCGTAGGACTGGGCTGGGATGCCCGCGCCACTGATGGCGCTGATTTTGATTTGGATGCCAGCGCGTTTTTGGTGAAAGCCGATGGCAAAGTGCGTTCTGACAGCGATTTTTGCTTCTTCAACAACAAGCTGGCGGGCGACGGCGCGGTGCATCATTTGGGTGATAACACCACCGGTGCTGGCGAAGGTGATGACGAGGTAATCAAGGTTGAATTGTCCAAAGTCCCTGCTGAACTCGACAAAGTGGTGTTTTCCGTCACTATTTATGATGCGGAAACACGCAAACAAAATTTTGGCCAAGTCAATCATGCTTTCATCCGTATCGTCAATGAAGAAGGCGGTCAAGAAATTGCCCGTTACGATTTAAGCGAAGACGCGTCAATTGAAACCGCGATGATCTTTGGCGAAATTTACCGTGCCGGTGCAGAATGGAAATTCAAAGCGGTCGGTCAAGGGTTTGCCGGTGGCTTGGGGCCGTTGGCACACTCATTCGGTGTAAACGTCTGACCACTCAACCATCCACTCTAGCAACAGGCAGTCATCATGGGCATTAATTTACAAAAAGGCCAAAAAATATCGTTGGCAAAAGAATCCGGCGGCAGCCTAAGCAAAGTCGTTATGGGCTTGGGTTGGGACGCCAAAAAATCTCCCAGCAAAGGTGGGATGCTAGGCGGCTTGTTCGGTGGCGGCGGCAGTAGCGAAGCCATTGACCTGGATGCATCCTGCGTACTGTTTGATGATGCCAACAAAGCCGTAGACTTTGTCTATTTTGGCCAGCTAAAAAGCAAAGACGGCAGCATCACCCATACCGGCGACAACCGCACCGGCGAAGGCGACGGTGATGACGAGCAAATTTTGGTGGACTTGGATAAAGTGCCCGCCAACATCAAATCACTGGTGTTTACCGTCAATTCCTTTACCGGACAAACCTTTGACGCGGTTGAAAATGCTTATTGCCGTATTGTCGATTGCAGCAGCAAAGCCGAAGTGGCCCGTTATACGCTCAGCTCACAAGGCTCGCACACCGCACAAATTATGGCCAAAATCTACCGTCATAACGGTGAATGGAAAATGCACGCCATTGGCGAAAACGGCACGGGACGCACCCTAGAAAACCTGTTGCCACAAATTGCTATGCATTTGTAACCGTACATGAGAGTTTGGTTCAACAAAACTTTTTCCACTATCAGCGCGGTCTTTAACAACCTTCGTCTGGCCGGAAAGCCGGGCGAAGTGACCATTGTCTGCACCCATAACCACCCTACCGCGTCGGCCTTTGTTGCCGCTGACGAATACTATCTGGAACCCAATGGGCTGGATAGCGAAGCCTACCTCGCATGGTGCTTGGAGTTTTGCCAAAGCCACCGTATTAGCCTGTTTTGGCCTGGCAAAGAAGCGCAGTTTATCAGCCAACACCAAGCCGCATTTAATGCCATTGGCACGCAACTGTTGTTGGTTGCCGGGTCTGACACGCTGGCCTTGCTGGATAACAAAGCGGCGTTTTACGCCGCCTTACCCCCTGATATCGCGCAAACAATGGAGTTTGTGGCGGTTGAAAATTTGGATGCTTTCGACCGTGCCGTACTGGACTTGTCAACCCGCCATAACAGCTTATGCGTAAAACCGGCGGTGTCGGTGTTTGGGCTGGGCTTCCGTGTACTGGACACCGAACGCGACAGCATCACCCATTTGCTTAAGGGGGTGGAATACCAAATCCCGTTATCTGAACTGCGCCTGGGTTTGTTCAACAGCCCTGATTTTGATACTTTGCTGGTGATGGAACACTTGGCAGGACCAGAATGGAGTGTCGATTGTGTAGGCCAGCATGGGCAGTTGCTGTGTGCCGTGCAACGCAAAAAATCGTTACGCGCCGGGCATGGGCAACTAATTGACAATAACGCCGAAATCCAAGGCATGGTGCAACGTTTGACGGCTTATTACCAACTGAATGGTATTTTTAACATCCAGTTTAAGGAAGGAGTGGACGGCCCGCGCTTATTAGAAATTAACCCCCGCCCTTCCGGTGGCTTTGGCATGGCTTGTTTGGCAGGGGTAAACCTCGCCAAGCTGGTTTTACAGGCCATTAAAGGCGAGACCATTAGCGTGCCCGATATTTTATATGGCCTAAAAGTGACAGAAGTGGCGATGCCAGTGGTGTTGCGGGATGATGTTCAATAGGTGCTAGCCCTGTAAATAATGCGCGCCAACATATCAAAAAGATCGCTTTTTTCGGCAGCCATTATTTTCTGTATTGCCGCCAACGGGTCTTTGCCAAGGCTCTGTTATGCCAAGCCTGCCAATAACGCCTTACAGCAGTCCGATGCGCCCCCATAGGCCAAGCAATGCTGGTCAGCCTTTAAAAAACGCAGGCAATTTCCCAGACAAGGTTTCCATGAATTCGTACACGAGCATAACTTGGAATATGCCAGTTATCATTTAACCACTGCCACTTATTCAACCATCAGCCATGAAACCACCTTATTTTTTCTGTCCCTTGGCAAAATGGGCAATAACTGCCGCTTGTGCCGGATTACTGCTGGTGTCACCAAGCTTGCAAGCCAACGGCATACAACCGTTGGACATTGGCAACCGCGAAAGGCTGTTGGTATTGGCCCCGCACCCTGATGATGAAACCCTCAGCACCGCCGGTGTTGCCCAACAAGTTTTCGCCCGTGGCGGCACTGTGCGTAACGTGGTGGTCACTGCGGGTGATGCTTATGTGGGCGCGGTGATAAGCGAAACCGGCAAAAGCAACCCGTCCAAAGCGGATTATTTAAATTACGGTGAAAAACGCCTGGAAGAATCACGCCGTGCCGCCCACGTGTTGAGCAAAGGCTTCACCCATCTTGATTTGTTAGGTTTTTCTGACGGCTCGATCTACCCTATGCTGGTGTCACATTGGGGGCTGACCCACCCAGAAAAATCGGAATATACCGGCTTTAGCCATGTGCCTTATAAAGAAGCGGAAGATCGGGGCATAGCCCAAGATGGCGAATTGCTGCGTAATCAACTGGTGGACATACTTAGGGCAACCCAACCCACACTGATTGTATTCCCCGATGTGATGGAAAACGATTCCGACCATGCCGGTTTGGGTATGTTTGCCTTGCTGGCCATTAACGACTGGCTGGAACATGCCCCAAGACCAGAACCCAAGCCGCGCTTGTTGGCTTACCTAATCCATTGGCAACACGGTTGGCCACCCGGTTCCAGTGCCATTCAGCCGATGGATTTAAGCGACCAACCGCTTTTTTTGCCGGATGACTTGCCATTCAGGGGACTTACCCGCACCTGCTTGGATTTAAGCGTGGCACAACGTAACCTAAAACGCCAAGCTTTGGCGCAATACCAAACCCAGCAACGCGCTATGGGGTCGTTTTTGGCCGCTTTTATCCACAGCAACGAATGCTTCACCGAACTAAAAGCCGCTGACAGCCGGGGTATTAGCAATGTGGTCAAGCAGTGGCAACACGTCAGGAAATCGTTTGACACGCACCCTATTAGCCGACGAAAAATTTGGCGGCTTAATTGACCGTAATCACCCTATTCAGCGTGTTTTTAGCAGCGGCAGCAAGCTTTGTGTTGTAATTTTCTATACAATAATGTGTGTTAATCTTCCATACAGAGGAGTATTGCCATGCACTTTGAACAAACTGGAGAAACCGTTTCCGTTTCCATCAACATCCGCGCTAAGGCAAGGCAGCGCGATCTCATCGACCAAGCAGCCGATCGACTGGGATCGTAGCCGGTCTGATTTTATGCTGGAGGGGGTTGTAAGCCGGAACCCCAGAAAATTTTGCGTATTCCAGCAACCCGTTCAGATTCCACTCAGTCCATCGATTCCGGCACGAATCCACCAGTAGTGAATGTCGGCTTTTGAGAGTGGCGAATTGACACAACCGACCCGTTGCCGTTATTCGGATACGGATTTAAGCTTTCCGATACCGGTCATTGGCAAAGTAAGTACCGCAATCGACCAACTATTTGCAAAAGAACATTGAATAACGGGCGTTATGTTAATTTGTATTGAGATAACGATAAAAACCGTTAGAATGCCAAGGGTAGTAAGTGCTCTTGAGCCACCATTTGTGTCGTGACTCATATATTGGCCTAGCATAACGATTAAGCTAAGAACTGTCGTTTAACTTTTGTTAGTTTTCAAGCAACGCCCAGTTAGAGCTCTATTAAGTATCAGGAAATACGCGGCCTAGTGTATGCGGATGAAGCAGTTTGAAATCTTGAATAACTAGAGAGACCGCAGTATCTCAAGCGGTTTGATTTGATTAAATTTTTGAGGAAACATAATGAGAAATGTATTTGTAAGCTATTCACATAGGCTTGATCAATCGGCAGCTGATGAATTTAGAGACAATTTTGGCATCGATAAAGGGGTATTTTCGGATAGATCGTTGGAGAATGAAGATATAGGCCATCTAACGGATGACACAATAAAAAATAACTATATCAGACCAAAAATTAAAAACTCATCGGTCACGATTATCCTTATCGGCAAGGAAACGGGAGGAAGATGGTGGTGCGATTGGGAAATTTATTATAGTTTATTAAAAACAACGAATAACGATAGAAATGGCTTACTAGGGATTTTTCTGTCAAATAAACAGCATCATATCCCAAAGCGACTTGAGAAAAACTTGCACATGGGCAAAATTATTGAAATGCCAAAAAATTACAAGACGCTTGAAAATGCAATTGAAGAAGTGTATGACCTACGGGGCGGACAGCCAGATTTAAGTGACTCTCTGCGACAGCGCAATTCCTATATTTATAAATAATGCCATAAATATCACTTAGCCAGAGAAAGGGAAAAGTATGACCAATACCAGAAGAAAAGTATTTATTTCACATTATAAAGGTGATCGTGAAGAGGTCGATAAATTTATTAAAGACTTCAATAATGTTTTTATACCAAAGGTCTTAGGTGCTAATGATAACGATGATTTTATTCAAAGTACGGACACAGACTACGTTATGCGACGTATTCGGGAAAAGTATCTCGAAGATAGTACTGTAACCATTGTTCTTCTCGGAAGTTGCACACATAGCAGACGCTATATCGATTGGGAAATTAAGAGTTCGTTACGACAAGGCAAAGAATATATCCCTAATGGTTTAATGGGAATTGTGCTGCCTAGTCAAAAGAATGTGGCACATTTACCACCTAGATTGTTCGATAATTGGAATAAAGAACATAATAACTGCTATGCAAGATTTTTGTCTTATCCAAATTCAGCTAATATTTTATCAGATTGGATAGAAGATGCCTATGAATCTCGTACATCACGTAAAGACTTGATTGTGAATTCACAAGAAATGATGAAGAACAATAAGCAATGTAAAATATGTAGTGTGACTCACTGATGAGCACAAAATTTAGTCCTCCACTAGCGATTCATTTCGTTTGGCATCCATATGATAAGAAATTAGTTGAACCCATCATTAATGAGGTTCAAATATATTTCGCTCGAGATGTTGATCGACCTTTCTCTCGTGGGCTAAATATCCCTCTGTTTTTCTACAGCTCAAGCACCCCCAATTGCACACCTTTGCATACCCCCCAACAACAAGGAAGCAAAGATGTTTTATTTATTTTTACTAGTGTAAATACGCTTGGATATGAATTGTGGGAAAATTATATTAATAACATTATTCTCTCAAATACGTTACGCGCTGTACCTATTGCTTTAACTCGCGAAGGTTTATCTCAAGGACTTAGTGGCATTCTGAAAGGAATTAATTTTATTCGTGCGTACGAATGGCCTAATGATACTTTCAAACAACGATCGATTGTGGGTTTAGCCCATGAAATTTATCGGCATGGATTTGTGGAAATTAAGGATGAAGATAAAGGTAAATTATCATCCATCAAGATTTTTCTTAGTCATGCAAAGGCTGGCGATACTGGATTATTCTTTGCTGAAGCTATAAAGAACTTCATCGACAATACGAATATGTCACATTTCTTTGATGCGCTGGAAATATCTCCAGGATTCAAGTTTGATGAAGAGATTATCAAACACATCAAGGATTCGACACTGGTGGCGATTGGTAGCGATGCATACTCGTCTCGTTACTGGTGTCAGAGGGAAATCTTATGCGCTAAAGAAAATCAAATTCCAATCATTGCTGTTGATTGCCTTGAGGATTATGAAGATAGGATTTTTCCTGCAGTGGCAAATATTCCCTGCGTACATGTTTCTTCTGAAGCTTATCTAAATGAAGTAGATATTTTACGCATTCTAGCGGCTGTAATCCTTGAAACTATTCGACATTATCATGCTCTTAAGTCACTCGAATACTACCAATCACAAAACTGGATAGATAAAGACTGTGCTTTGATTTCAAGGCCTCCTGAGATTCGTCAAATATTCTCTTTGAAAGCTAACGGAAAAAGTAAAGTCTGCTATCCAGAGCCTCCGATCTATAAAGAAGAAGCTGATTGGCATTCAAATGTTGGAATAGAGGCTTTTACACCTCTTTGGTGTAGTTCCGATTGTGATTTATTGAGAAACTATCGAATAGGGATTTCAATCTCCGATGTTCCTTTTGAAGGGTATTTTTCAAATCACTTACATGAAGACCACTTGATACGGTTTGCTCAAGATATTGCTAGACATCTTTTGGCTAGATCTGCCACCTTAATTTATGGAGGTGACTTAAGAAATAATGGCTTTACTCAATTCATTCTTGATGAAGCTATTGTACTAAAAAATCGCATTAATACTGAAAATATCAATGTGGAAAATCATCTTGCATGGCCTCTGTATATCTCAGACGAAGAAGTTGTCGCTTGGCGAGCTAAATACCGCACCGTAATGAAAACTGTGAATCATGATATTCCAAGTGATGTTGCTACTGGTATAGATCAGCAGATTTTTTTACCACCCAGCGGGGTATGCAATAAATATATATGGTCACGTTGTCTTACTGAAATGCGGTTTAAATCTATCACGTCTTCAGATGCTCGAATTTGCGCAGGAGGTAAGCTTTCTGGATATAATGGAAAAATGCCTGGTGTCTTGGAAGAAATTATTATTACACTTGATTTAAATAAGCCAATTTATTTACTTGGCGGGTTTGGTGGAGTTGTCGGCGAGGTATGTAAGTCTATAAAAAACAAGTCAATAACAGAGCCTCTTACCGAAACATGGCAGACCTTACATAATTCTGATTATCAAGACCTTCAAAACAAAGCAAAAATTTCTGACGCTAACAATGCTGACTATCAGAATATCCAAGATATACTTACAACAGTTGACGTATTCAAATTAGCGAAAAATGCAGGACTTGATACATCTAGCTATTTCAGATTGATGGAATCTCCTTTTTTAGATGAGTGTATACACATCATTATTGCAGGTTTGAAGTCCATAATAAAATGAGGCTCCTTGGAGTTTCCAACGGCAACCGCTGCGAGGCCCGGAAGCAAAGCGCTAGCGAGCGAAGGCCGAGTAGTCCCTGGAAGCCGTAGCGCCGGGCGGTTTTTCGATCAGAAAAACTGCAAGGCATCGCGAAACGGCGTCGAGTC
>Ga0007882_10001157_pt1 | contig 15615 bp, 11 predicted proteins | sample CryBogCBH12Aug01_FD_71195 | JGI IMG/M metagenome (GOLD analysis project Ga0007882, IMG submission 71195) | Freshwater microbial communities from Crystal Bog, Wisconsin, USA - CBH12Aug09.1 | ecosystem: Environmental > Aquatic > Freshwater > Lake | place: Crystal Bog, Wisconsin, USA | collected... | reverse complement strand
TTTTTTCTAGAACTAATTCACGTTTATCTCCTAGTAGTTTTAAAAGTTCATCATGAAGAAGTTTGATAATGTGTTCTTTTTTCTCGATTCCCGATATTCTTTCATCCAATGCTGCTTTTTTTATTTTTTTTGTTATTTCTAGAACAAGAGAGACATTGACATCTGCTTCTATTAATGCTCTCTGAAGGTCTTTCACTATTTGATCTACAAGATTTTTATCGAGAAAGATGGCATTAGCTATCTTATCTGTTGTTTTTTTCAATGTCTCTGATAGCTTTTCTAGCATAGAATGAGCAGCAAATGATAGGTTAATAAATTTGTGGTTTTAGTTATATTTTAAACTCTCGTTGCTTTATTAACCAATCTAAACCTTGTTCGGGATTACCTTCAAGAAGTGTTCTCTTCCAATATTCGTAGTGGGGGATGTTTGAATTTTCTCTTATCGATTCAGATGTATGGGGTCTTCCTTTTCGTAGAAGAACATAGGGATCTGGCATTTTGAATTTATTCAAAGGAGCATGGATTGGATGTTCTATTTGGTAGAATGGAGTAAGATTAGGGTATTTTTTAGGGAATTTTAGCATTTGAGTTCCTCTGTAGGGTGGTCTAGATTCATTTACTCTTTTATAGAATTGTTCATTTCCAGCTATAACTTCATGTATGGATTCACATAGAGCATCCATTTTATCTATGTAACTCAGCATTTGGGATTCAAGAGTTTCTTTTCTATGGGATTCTAAAAGTAATTTTTTATATTCTATTCCTTTAATTTTTATGGGCCATCTAGAAGAAAGAACTTCTATTGCTCTAGATTCTTCTATTTCTAATTCTTTCTCATCTTCTGGAGACATTCTCAATTTTACAGAGTAGGGCACATCTCCTTTTTTACTTACAGTTTCTGGATCGTCATGAACTAATACTAAAAGTCCAGCAGTTTTAAAGTCAAATGAAGGGAATACTTGTCTTATTTGTGGAGAAAGATTATCTAACATTAATCTCATACGAGTAGAATGCATTACTAAATCTGATCGATAGAACATTACGTCAAATTGTTTATATCTTTTTATTTTTTCAAGTTCTTTTATTCTACCTTTAAATCCATCATTTTCCAATTCTTCATGAAACATAAATTTTTAGAACTTTTATCATTTTTATCTTTATGTATATTACAATATAATTTATATATTATCTTTTTCAAAATTTTATATGATTAAAACAAGTGCTGGATTGTTGATATATAAAATAGAAGATAAAAGATTAAAAGTATTTATTGTTCATCCGGGAGGTCCTGCTTGGGCTAATAGGGATGAAGGTGTATGGAGTATTCCTAAGGGAGAGATTAAGGAAGGAGAAGATTTACTTTTATGTGCTATTCGTGAATTGGAAGAAGAAACTGGAATTGATGCTGCTGGAAATGAATTTATGAAATTAGGTAGTATTAAACAAAAGTCAGGGAAAGTAGTTCATTGTTGGGCATATGAAGGAGATTGGTCAGGTTTACTTATGTGTGGGAGCTTTGCAACTGTTGAATGGCCTCTAGGTTCTGGTAAGATGATAAAAGTTCCAGAGGTTGATAGAGCGGGATTTTTCGATGTTGATGTGGCCAGAAAAAAGATAAATTCTGCTCAGATAGAACTAATTGAAAGATTGGAAGAAAAATTGATTTAGTTCAATCCTAGATTCTTCAGGACTTCTTTTTTACTGAAGACTAAAAGGTCTTTGTAATTTTGGCCAACTCCAAGGAAATAAATTGGCTTATTTGTTATATGTGATACTGAGAGAATGGTTCCTGCTTTTTCATCTATGTCTGCTTTGCTTAGAATTATTCCATCGATTCCTATGGCTTCATTGAAAGTTTTACATTGTTCTAGAGCATCATTACCTGTTATGCTTTCTCCGACAAACATTTTTAGATCAGGTTTAGAAATTCTTATTATTTTTTCCATTTCTTTTATTAAATTACTCTTGGTGTACATTCTTCCGGCAGTGTCAATGAGAACTACTTTTATTTTATGTTGTTCGGCATATTTTTTTGCTTCAAATGCTACTGAAGCAGGATCGGAACCATAGTTTGATGCTATGAATGGAACTGACAAACGTTGGGCATGGGTTTGTAATTGTTCTATGGATGCGGCCCTAAATGTGTCTCCAGCTGCTAGAACGCAGGAAATATCATTTTCTTTTAGTAGGTGAGCTAGCTTTGCTATGGATGTGGTTTTTCCCGTACCATTAATTCCAAAAAATATAATTGTATAAACTCCCTTATGTTCTTTTATTTGTTTTATTAGATTTGGAGGTTCAATTAGAACTGAAAGAATGGCATCTTTAAGTGATTGAAGAATTCTTGCTTCGGCTTCGGTCTTTTTTATTTGCTGTTCTATCAAATCTTTTCCTAAATTTTCTTTAATTTTATCTACTGCTTCCAGTGCAACATTATTTTCTAGTAAAGTTATTTCAAATTCTTCAAATATTTCATCAAAATCTTCTTGAGTTAGCTTACTTGTTGTTATTTTTTTAAATAATTTTGTGAAAAAATTACCTTTTTGTTCTTGTTTGTCTTCTATTTTATCAGTTTCTGGAGATTTTTCTGCTTCTTCTAAAATATTTTCTACATCTTCTTTGGATTCTTTTTCAGATTGAGTTAATTTTTTGTTTTCTGCATCAATTTCATCTTGAGTTAGAGAAATTTCCTCTTTTATTTCATTTTTTATTGTTACTTTTTCTTTTTTAGTTGATTTTTTTGATTTTCCTTTTGTTTTTTGATTTTCCTTAGACTTTTTTTTGTCTTTTTTACTGGAAGTAGGACTAGGTTTGCTTACCCAGGAGCTTATTTTCTTTTTTAAGAAGTCAAACATGCTAAATGTAGGGGGGATAGATTTATAAATTTCCCTAAATACTATATTTCGTTAAAGAGGGGTATAATTCTGCGTGCTGTGTCGAAGTAGGTAGGATTATATCTCCTTTCTTTACTTTACTATTTTACAAATATCTTTAGAATGATTATAAAAATTGTGTGAATAATGGTCGGTATTATTAAACTGTTGGTCGTGAAATAGGTAAATCCTATATAAATTCCTAATGCGAAGGTCATAATAACTAGTTTCCAATTCCATTTTTTAGGTGTTAATCCTTTTGCTCCATTAAGGATGTGTGCTATTCCGTATACTAGAGAGGATAAGAATATGGCTGCTATTATCGAAGTTAAAGTTTGAAAATATGTTTGGATAATTCCTCTAAAAATTATTTCCTCTGGAATTGCTATTAATATCAGTGCATAAAAAATAATTAATGGTAATTTTGATAAATTTTTCTTATTTATGCCAATTTTACCAAATTTTAGAAAATTATTTATTATTAATAGGGTGGCGAGCGCAAAAATAACCACTGGTAAAATCAATCTAAAGTCATTATTATTGAAAATGTAATTATAGCGAGCAGATGAATTAAAGAATAAATAGTAAATGCTAATGATTATATAAATTGGAATAATAAATAAATGATATTTAGACTTATTTGGTAATTTTGAATTCATTTCAATCACACTTTAATTTTATATTCGTAGAAATTATCGTAGGGTATTACTAGTTCACAGGTTTCTTCTTTTGAAAGAGATTCCATTATTTTTCTTAATAGTCTTATGGAATTTCCATGGGCTGAAATAGCCACATTGGATTGATTTTTTTTCATTATTTTCTTGAGGTCTTTGATAAATAATTTAACTCTAGATTCTACCATGGCAAAACTTTCTCCTCCCGGGGGAGCTATATTATATCCTCTATGTATTAAATTATATTCTTGTTCACCGAGGAATTTTTTTACTTCTTTTTTACCTTCTTCAGAAAGATCGTGGATGAGGTCTCCTTGAACTTCCAAATTATAAATTTTCTTACCCATTTTTTTAATGAATTCTGAATGTGTAGAACCATTTAGTTTACCATAATTTCTTTCTATCATTCTATCGTCTTCAAGAATAATCTGACATTCTGGATGATATACTAAAATTTCTTTAAGAGTTTCTCTTGATCTTTTCAAAGAAGTGTGAAAAGCGATGTTAAATTTCTTATTTTTTAACTTTTTAGCTATTATTCTTGCCTGTTTTTGACCTAGAGAAGTTAAATTAGGATTATCAAAACCTGTGAATCTTCCATCGCGGTTATAGGTTGTTTGTCCATGTCTAAAAACGTAGATGCTTAGAGTTTTATTTACCATCTTTTTGTATTCACTCATTAGAGTATAAGCATTTTTATAAACTTATCATTTTGTTTTATTTTATGATAGGTTACAATGATATATATGAAGTGCTGAGAAAAGAAAAATATAGTGAATCTTTACAGATGTTGCCTAAAAACTTTTTACAAGATGTTTCTGAGTATATTGTAGAACAAAAAGTTCAGGGAAATAGGGATGAAGATTTATTTGCAGATTCAGTTTCTAAAGCAAAGAAACAACTTGAAAATTCAGTATCCATATTCAAAGAGTTAATTCTTCGAAGAAAGAAAAAATTGCTTAATCTGGTGTTTGTGGCTGCTGAGACTGGAATTATGAAAAGAGATTATGAAAATATGTTGAGTTTTGAAAGGGAAGTTTTTGATAAATTCATCAAAGCTTTTGAAGAGGGAGATAAGGAACTTGCTAAGGCTCTCAATGGTAAAAAGGAGATCGAATTAGATGTTAAGAAGATGGTTATGTTCAATGAAAAAGTTGAACAATTTGTTGATATGACTGGTAATCTCGTAGGGCCATTTAATGCTGGAGATTTGGCAAATTTAGATTCAAAGGTTTCTGAGATACTTGTGCAGGGTGGAAAGGCCAAGTATGTGGATGAAAATTGAATCTCATTTTAAAAATTAAAAGCCTCTAGGGGGGATTGAACCCCCGACCCTTGGTTTACAAAACCAATGCTCTACCACTGAGCTATAGAGGCATAATATGGCAAGGAAAATGGGTGTTAAAAAAGCTTTTGTTTTATTATTTTTGAGGGTTTTTGGATAAGCTTATATATGCTTCAAAATTGGGTATTTTATGGTCTCATCGTCTATCGGTAGGACAAATCTTTGACGTGGATTGGGGCGCGGTCCGACTCCGCGTGGGACCATATTTTTATTAATTTTAAAGTGAAAACGCAAATTTAAATATGATTTTGTATTCGCTATTTCGTGACTGGGAATATGGTAAGAACAGCACTATTCGTATCAATTTTAATAGTGATTATCGGATTATTTTATTTTGTTTCTGCAAGCGATACGATGACTGTGGAAGCAAATATAATTTCAGCCAATTCGAGTAATGTAAGTATAATTAGTGTAGAGGTTCCAGATTATTTATTCTTTGGAAATGTGTCTGATGGTGGCAAGTCTGATGAATTGAAAGTCTATATTAATAATACGGGAAATGTGGACATAACGGTCACTCCTCAATTGATAAATAGCTCAGAAGTAATATTCAATAATTTATATTTTAGAAAATACAAAACTAGTAATGGGGGCGCGGTAGCATTTACACAGATAGGCAATTTCAATATGGATGTGGCTAAAAATGATAGTGCTTACTTTTATGTTACATTAGATTTATCCAATTATACGGGAAATAATAATTTAATGGGACATAAAACAAATGTTAAGTTTATTGCTAATCAAAAATAAGGTTTTATATTTATTTTCTATTTTATTTTTATTAATTTTATGCTCTGTTTTAGTTTCAGGTTTTAAATTAAGCGTTTCTCCATCAGAAGTATATCTTGATTCGGATGTGGGGGAAGAAATTTGTAGAAATTATAGTATTTTTTATTCAGATCAAAATGCAAAAATTGAAGTTAATAACTATTGGCGTGATAATTTAGAAAGAAAATTTAATATTAGCGATTATATTTTAGAATCAAACGATTTAGGCTTAAATTCAGCATATAATTCATATGTAAATTTGAAAAATAACAATTCTTTCGAATATTGTGTTTCTGGAAGTAATTCTGGAGTTTACGAAGGAGTATTATTTTTTGAATCGAGTGATTATGGGCTTTCTATAGCTTCGTTTATACACTTAAATGTTATTGGAAATTTAACATTGAGTGAAAAAGATGATCTCTATAGTTCAAATACTTTAACTGGATTGTCCATATTCAATGAATTTAATTCTTATTCTAAGAGTATTTTATGGTCTTTAATTTTAATGGTTGTAAGTTTAATTTCCTTATTGTTTTTGTTATTAAAATTTGATAAAAAAAGAAGAGAAAGTGTGGAATAATTATGGCCAAAAAAGGTTTATATATTCGGTTTTGTTGTTTAGAATATGCTAAAAAATGTGGGGAAAAAGGGTCAAATAGCCATATTTGTTATTATCGCTATTGTTATTGTTGCTGCAATAGTTGTGTATTTTATTTTTAGAGGAAATATTGGTGCAAGTAATATTCCAACGGAATTCGCTCCAGTTTATAGTTATTATGAATCTTGCATAACCTATGAAACAAAAGCAGCACTTGATTTAGCAGGAAGTCAAGCAGGATTTGTTCAGTTACCTGCCTACGAACCTGGAAGTGCATATGCTCCTTTTGCCAATGAATTAAATTTCGTTGGATTGAATGTTCCCTATTGGTATTATTTGAGTTCAAATGGAGTTGTTAAGCAAAACGTTCCTTCGCAGAGTGATATTGAAAAAGGAATTGCAGATTACGTTGCTTCTCATTTAGATGAATGTGATTTTTCACAATTTTATCAACAGGGAATGGAAATAAATTACTCTAAGCCAAGTGTTACAGTTAGTTTAGATAATACTAAAGCCAGTGTAGTAGTTTCTTCTGCATTTTCTGTTTCAAGAAATGGAAGTAGCGCAGAAAGAGATAAGCATAGTGTTTATGTGAATACTAAAATTGGAAAGTTTTACAATTTAGCTAAGAGTATTTATGATGAGGAACAGAAAAGTCAATTTTTAGAGAATTACACTTTAGATACTTTGTTTTTGAATGCCCCAGTTGATGGAGTTGAAATAAGTTGTTCTCCTAAAGTATGGAAGAGTAATGATGTAGCTGATCAATTATTGACTGCAATTGAAAATAATATACAATCTATTAAATTTCAAGGCAATTATTATAATCTGAATAATGCACAAGATAAATATTTTGTTGTTCCTAAGAGTGTGGATGAGAATGTGAATTTGCTTTATTCCAAACAATGGCCTACAAAATTAGAAATTAATGGTGATGGAGTTGATAGTCAATTGATGATTGCAAAAACAGTTGGTACTCAACCTGGATTGGGAGTTATGGGCTTCTGCTATGCACCATACCATTTTGTTTATGATTTGAGTTTTCCTGTTATGATACAAATATCAGATAATAATGAGTTATTCCAATTTCCGGTTGCAGTGGTCATAGATAAAAATGTTCCAAGAAAATCAAATGCTACAACCATAGATGATACTACTACATTCAATCTTTGTGCCAATATGAATCAAAATTTGACTGCAAATGTTTATGACATCAATCTTAATCCAGTTGATGCTGATTTGAGTTTCAAGTGTTTTGATCAGGTTTGTCCTCTTGGAAAAACAACAAATGGAATATTCAATGGAGCTGTACCTACATGTCTTAATGGTTATTTGATTACTACTGCTGATGGTTATGTAGGCCAGCAAAATTTAATTTCTACCAATGAACAGAACTCCTTAGATGTAATATTAAATAAAAATTATAATGAATCTATTGAACTTTATGTGGACGGAAAGAAATTTGATTCTGGAAATGCAGTAGTTTTATTCAATGGAGCAAATAGTGTCAGTGCAACATTGCCAGATACAAGTAATATTATGTTGTCGGAAGGAAGCTATAATTTAACGGTATATATTTATGGCAATTCTTCCATAACTATTCCTGCAACTACAAAAACACAATGTACTCAGGTTCCTCAATCTGGAATTTTAGGCATGTTTGGATCTACAAAAGAACAATGTTACGATATAGGTGTTCCTGCCACAACCATAGATTCTGTTTTGGTTGGTGGAGGACAGAATGCGGTTTATTTGTTGCCTAGTGATTTGGAAACTGGAAAAATAAAATTATATGTAAGTTCTCTTCCAACACCTACTACCATGGATCAGTTGCAAAGTAATTTCGAATCATTTTCATCAAATGGAGTTGAGTTACAATACGGACAATGAAAAAATTAAATAAAATTTATTTAGGATTTGCATTTTTGTTATTTTTAAGTTTTATCAGTTTTACAAGTGCAGATACTTTTAGTTATGGTGGATATAGTTCTTCTTCTTCTTTAGGTACTTCTACAGGTTATACTAATTATTATTCTAGTCAAAATGTTCCGGGATTATGGCCAACAATACAGGATGCACAGAGTTGTATAAACAGACAGGATATGATATTACAAGTTGCTCCAGCAGGTTGTCAACCTACGGTTGTAAGAAGTGATTTAATTGCTCAACAAACTGTTCCAGTATTATGTCAATTGATGGCTATTCAAACTAATCCTTTAATTGATATAAAGAGCATAAGAAATATAGCATTTACTGGAAATTATCCTTCTTCTATTCAAGGAGTAGTATTTCATCCAGCAAGAGCAGATTTAAACGCTGGAACTACTTTATTTGGAGATCCTATAATCAATAATGTGGGATATGTAGTAGTCTTATTGAAGGAAAATGCAAATGAATCTTCATTGCCAGATTCAGTCAATGTTAATTTAACTGCTAGATTAGAATATCAAAATGGAAATGCGTTCGGCATAGGAAATTATGAATTTATTCTTCCTGAACAAAGTGATGCAGATTGGCAAATGAATAAAGCTAGACAAAGTTTCTTAAAAGGAAATTATTTTGTTAAATTAGAATATGCCGATGCTGCCTATGCTCTTGTTTCTATTTATAATGGTGATTTGAAAATAGCTACAACAAGAGTAAATTATGGAAGTTCATCAAGCGACGTTTATCTTCCAGGATTTTATTGTCAATCAGCATTAACAATTCAATATAAGGCATATGAGGCTGCTCAGAAGAGTGCAAGAATAGAAGTAAGTGATCAGACTGGAACTAATACATATGATGTTTATGAAAATAGTAAATTAGGAGATACTGGATGCAGTGTTAGAACTATTAATATTAATAGTGATCAGAGTGGAAGTGTTTCATTGAGCTGTCCTTATGCCGGAATAGTTAACTTACAAATAAAAACCTTAAGTCAGTTTGCTGCTGGGCAAACAGTTTCATATGTTAATTCTGATGCTACTTTAAGTGATGCAACAATACTTGGATTTTCAAATGGAATGTATCAAATTAATTTAAATGGAAATCCTCTTAATGTTACAGCTGAACAGTTGAGAGCAAAGAGTGGAAGTGCAATTAAAGATTCTACATCATTATCTCCAGATGCAGAATCTTATTTCAATAATGCTATAAAATATTATGAACAAGTTGCCAGTGATTATCCTCATGAAAAGGAAACAAATAGTTCTAGTCAATACATAGGAGAAATAGCATTGTACAAGGGAGTAGAATTGGCAAGAACATTTGGAAAGGGAGCTACACAATATAGATTATTAAATGAATTAGTAAATAATTATTCAGATTCTAATAGTATTTCTCAATATAGAAGAGATTTGGCACAGATTACTCAAAGTGACCAAAGTTTAGCTGGGAAAACAGTATCCATTAACAATCAATATATTAATTTAAGATTGGATCAGTTGGACCAACCAAGTAAACAATCTAGCGCTACTTTTGATTTTGTTAAGTTAGCTGACAAAATAAGTAATCAGATTAATTATCCTCAAGTTACTTTGAATTATGGTGATAAAAGTACAATTTTATCGGATAATAACAATGGTAATGTAACATACTTTAAAATTTCTAAGGTGGATGTTAATGGTGCTTCATTGACTTACAAATGTAAGGGTTCAAATGTGGAACAGAATACAAGCAATATTTTATCTGTCGATTATGGACAAAATAGTTATAACTCTCAATTATATAATCAAAATACACGTACACAAACTGTAAGTATGTGTGGATCAGTATATTCGGTAACTGTTTCAAATATAAACACTCAGAAAGTGGCTGTGGTGGACATTCTTCCTTCTGCTCAACAAACTCAAGCACAAACTAATTTAACTGTGTCAATAGGAATAGAAAAAAGAGTAATACAATTGAATCCAGCAAAGACAAATGATACCATTGCTAATTTGAATGCAAGTATAGATAAATGGAATCAAATATCTGCTAAATTAGGAAATGTAGTTACTGCATTGAAAGGAGCATGTTTAGCAACTTCTGCAATTTTAACTGTTAAAAACTTCTTTTCTGGATTAGATGGAACTGCATTGGCAAGACAAAAGGTAATGCAGGATTATGGATGGGATTCAAGATGTAAGGCAATGGTAAGTAATAAGACTTATCAGAATGTAGATGAATGTTTTGCAAAGAATCAAGCTCAAATAGATAAAGATATTGAAGCAATAAAGAATAAAATAAGTTCTGATAATACTAAAATAGATAGCTATGTTAATCAACATAATCAGACTGGTGGTTTGTTATCTGGAATTCAAGCAGATACTAATGCAGTTGCAGTAGATTACATTACTAATCTTAAGAGTTCATATAATGGGCCGGCTACTGTTACGAATCCAAATGATCCTTCTAAAACTATAAATGTTCAACAGGTTTTGGGCAGTTTGGATCCTAAATCTGATTATGGAAATGGAACAATAGGTTATGACCAAGCGAAGAAGATTGCTTTGTCTGCTTCTTTAGCAAACGATCCTAATGTGGATGCTCAAACTCAAAAACAGGCACAAAATGATTTATACAATCAACTAAATCAAATACAAAGTAGTAAAAATGCACTTCAACAAACTCAACAATTAGCTAGTAATTCTGCTGGATTGTTTAAGAGTGGAACAAATATTCCATTTACAAATTTGGCAAACGATCCTAAATCGACAAAGGGATATTATTATGGTCAAACTGGAAGTTCATTAAGTTCTAATTTAATTGTCAGTGGTGCGGTTATTAATCCAGGAGATAAAATTACTCCACTTTCTGCAAATAATCATAATTATATTGTTGTTTTGAACAGTGTTGGGTCTGGAACTGAAACAGATTGTTACGGTGCTAAGGCATTGTATAGACAAGACGGTACTCTTTTAACCCAGGTACTTCCTGCTTCAACTACTGATAATTTAGCTAATTGGGGCTCTCCTGTAACTGAGACTTCAAATGTTGTGAATGGAGTAGAATTAGGTACTGATACATATGTAAATAGTGTAACTGGAGCAACTCAAACAGTTACTCATGGAACTCTTCCAGTTTTAGCATCGGGTTCGGTAACAAATTCAAATGACCAGGCAGAATATTCAAAAGTACTTTCTACATTCAGTTGTTTCAAGAAAACAGATGCATCAACTTATATTAATAAATATATTAATCCGGAAGTAAGATATTATGAAATTGAACCATATAAAGGAGTTCCTGAAGTTGTTCCACTTGATTTAAATGCTGGATGGTATGCTGGAGTAAAGCAGGAATCGGGGTTATTGGGGAGTACAAAGAGCGTCGATGCATCTGGAGCAGTGCAGAGTTTCTGGCTTTGTAATGTTGGACCAAATGGAAAAGAAGAATTTGAACAATCTGGATTTGGAGATGATACTTGTGAACAATTTAATTTCTATACTGGGCAATCATTAACTCAATTTCCAGGAATAACTGATAGTTCGAAAGTAACTGCGTTGGTAAATAAAGCAATTTCTGCATTAAAAGATGCACAAAGAGCCTATGCTTCTGGAGTAAAGAGCGTAAATGTTGCTGGAAACAATGTTAAAGTTGGAAATCCTGCAGTTTTAATAAATGGTGCAAATTGTGCTGACTTTATGAGCGCTAGTGATTGTTCAATATTATTTAATTTATGTGATCCAGTTATATGTCCAAATAGTAGATGTGACTTGGGAGGAACATTCCAAGTTCAGGATGTAATTCAATCAGGAATAGTTGGAAGTGCTTTACTATGCTTGCCTAATTTTGGAAATCCTCAAAATGGAGGAGTAGTAATTCCAGTTTGTTTGTCTGGATTGAAAGCAGGAATTGATGGATTTGTTTCCATATTGCAGTCCCATAGAGATTGTCTGCAAACAAGTTTGAATACAGGACAGATGGTGGGAATATGTGATCAGATTTATTCTATATACTTGTGTGACTTTTTCTGGAAACAAATTGCTCCTGCATTTGATTCAATAATTCCTAAAATAGTTGAGTTGGCAACTGGAAAAGGACAGAGTGTTAGAGGTGGAGGAGAATATATGACTACAATGTTTGCTTGGGAAAATGCAAAACAGAGTGTACAATATTTCACTCAAAATTATGCAACTAATTCATTTAAGGCATTCCAATCTAGAAGTGCAGAAGATATAGGTAGTGAATTTTGTAAGTCTTTCGCTTCAACTGCTTCAACTAGTGCTGTTAAATCTTTGTTGCAGCCAGATAGTCCAGTTCAATTTTATGCACAGTTTGATTCACAAACTTATTCAACAGCAACGGTTCCAGCAACTGCACAATATAATGTTTATTTCCATATATTTGCAGGAAATGATACTGGAGTTTATTATAATGTTTATTTGAAAGATGGACCTTCAACATCTTATTATGCTTCTACTGGATCGGTGCCAGTAGCAACTGGATTCTTAGCTCAGGGTCAAACTGCTGACAATACGAGAGTATTTACTGCTCCCGATGGATATAAGCAATTATGTGTAAGAATAAACAATGATGAAAAATGTGGATTTAAACAGGTAACAACTTCATTTGCTGTTAATTATTTGAAGGATCAATTAGTTTCAAGTCAATTAAATCAGACAGCAATTACTACCGAATCAGGTTGTATAAGCGGAGCTGGAGTAGCAAATGGAGATTTGAATGCTCTTGGATTATTAAATACTAATTTACAGGCAGGTGCACAGAGTGCTGTTTCTGGAAAGGTTTATGAAAATGGAATTGTAAGAGTTTGTTCTACTGCCAATCCTGCAAGTTCTACTAATCCATCAAGATATGTTCAGGTTGGAGTTTGTGGAGATCAAAACATAAAGTGCTGGCTTGATACAAATAGCGTAGCTAATTCAATAAATTCAGGAGATACAGGAACTAAGAATGCAACCTTGCAAAGTCTAAGTAATATTGCTATTACATCTCAACAAATACAACAGCAGTTAACTGATTCATACAATGCAATTATAAATATAAAGAGTAATGCAACTACAATTATAACTGCAATTACTGGTAAATCCGCTAAGGATGTGGATTTCAATGCAGTTAATACATTGTTACAGCAAATTGATAATTTATTGAATAGTATACCTGATAATTCTCAAACTGTTAATACTTCTTCATCTAATTTGGATATTATATTGCTTAATTCTCAGAAAGCCCAATTAATAAAAATAAAAGGTGATTTGAATGATGCAGTTGCTAGAGCTTATTATAACACCTATGGCAGTTCTTCTAGTTCATCTAGCTCTAGTGTTGGTTCTGTTACAATTTCGTCAGATATAACTGATAAATATAGTGTTTCTTCAAATGATCAGATATTATACTTTGGATATAATTCTACCAATAGTAATTGGGAATTTAGTGCTAGCTGTTCTGGCTCTTATGATACTTTAGATTTATTAGATTCTCAAGATCAAAATTATACTTCTTTAGCAAATAGTCTATCAAGTATGAGCCAAGCTGATGGAGATTCATATATTGTACAGTTACAAAACGAACAAAATAGTCCTATTATTACTTCTACAACTTGTTCTGATACATCAACTGGAAGTTCAATATCACAACCTCCGATTATTATAACTACAAATGGATCTATTAATTCTACAATAAATAATTCTAGTGGTTTAACAAATACATCAGTTACTAGTCTTACAGTTGATAGTCTTAAGGCTAAAGGTATAACTTTTAGTGCTAATAGTGGATCTTATATGATATATTTTGGAAGTTCGGTAATAGGAAGTATAAATACAGTTGGAACTATAAGTGTGCCTCTTAATGGTTATTCTAGATGTTCTTCTGATGTTATGGATTTGTGTAAATCTTTAGATGGAAAGACTCTTAAGAGTGATGGATCAATACAATAATTTTCAATAAAAAATAAAAAATGTGGGTGCTAGGATTCGAACCTAGGAAGGCACTAAGCCACGACGGCCTAAACGTCGCCCATTAGACCACTTTGGCACACCCACGTAAAGATAAGGATAATAATATGGTTTTAAATGTTTAGATGTATGTTAAATAATTCTAAATAGTGGATGTTTTGAAATTTTTATTGTAATTTTATCTCCTTCTTTTACTTTAAATTCACGAATAGAGTCGATGGCTAAAACTGAATTGTTTAGCGGGAATATGTGAAATTCTTCTGTTTCATGAATAGTTGCATTTGTTAGAGAGAATTTACCTAATTTTCCTTTGTAGGGTTCTCTTGTGATCATTTTAATAAATTTAGAATCTGCTGGAAATGGAGTTCCTGATGCAGAATTGAACCAGGCTGTTGAACCTGTTCCTGTGGAGAAAATTAAACCTGATGAGCGTTGTTCTTCTTCAATACCTTTGAATTCTATTTTATATTTTGAAACAAGATAGGCTTTTTCATTGGCAATAAATACTTCATTTAAAGATAGGATATCTAAAGGTTTGTCGTTGATTAAAACTTCAATTCGCTCTAATCTCTCTGTTTTAAATTTATTTTCTTTTATTTCTTTAAGTTTTTGTTCTAATTTATCTATTGTAAGAGTTGTAAGCGCGCCTTCACTCTTATTGGGAGAAGAGTTTACAGCCAATAGGGGTTTGTCAATTAGATAATGGGAAGCAGAAAGTACAGTTCCATCTCCCCCTAGAGCAATTACCATGTCTATATCTTTAAGGTCTTTTTTTAAAAGACTATTTTTCCAAGCGTATATTGGACTAAAATTTTTTTCAATTAATTTACAAGAATTGGACTCAATTGTTCCTTCAGGATGTTTGCAGACAACAAGGGTTTTCATATTAATAAAAAGAAATGATATTATTTAAGCTTGATTGATTTTTAATAGTTACCACAATATTTTTAAATGTATTAAATACAGATTTTTATGGCTATGTTTGATTCTTTTTATGTTGGAGTAGATAGAAGCAGTGAATTAACTGTGGAAGAAGAAAAGGCTTTTGTTAGTGAAAGGAACGTTTTCCCAGTTAAAAGTGAACCTAGAGAGAGAATAGTGAATAATTTTTTCAATAGATCATTCTATTTATTGGATAATACGATGGCAAGATACAATGGGAGATATCCTAGTGGTTTTCTATTAGATTTGGCAAGCGATTTTATGTTCATTCATAACAAATGTTGTGATAAATTTAAGGCCGATGCAAGATATTCTACATTTTTGTATAATGCAACAAACAATTATTTTATAAATTCGGTTAAAAAATTAAAAAAGAGTGAGTTGAGAGACGAATCTTTGGATGAATTACATCTTTCAGGTAAGGTATTGCATTTAGTTGATCATAGAGATGCATACAATCTATTATTAAATTCGGAAAGAGCAGGGGATATAAATCGTAATTTTCAATTAGCTCTGGAGAATTTAAATCCAGATCAAAGAA
>Ga0007882_10001152_pt1 | contig 15649 bp, 27 predicted proteins | sample CryBogCBH12Aug01_FD_71195 | JGI IMG/M metagenome (GOLD analysis project Ga0007882, IMG submission 71195) | Freshwater microbial communities from Crystal Bog, Wisconsin, USA - CBH12Aug09.1 | ecosystem: Environmental > Aquatic > Freshwater > Lake | place: Crystal Bog, Wisconsin, USA | collected... | reverse complement strand
TTGATTTTTGTTCTCTTACTTCAACACTATCCAATGATTGAATTACACCTGGATTTTCTTTTTGATATTTTGCATAGTGATTATGACAACAAAATTTTGCTTTTCCTATATAAAGTTTTGATGGATTCGCATTACTTTCCACTGGTATTTTAATATTACAATATAAACATCTTTTTATATTTTCTTGTTCATATAAATTGACATAATCTATAAATGAAATATTCAAATTTAATAAATGTTTTTTAAATACATCTGAATGTGGTGGAATATTAAATAATTTTCCTGTAATTTTACAAACATAATCATAATTTTTATTTCTGTTATCCCAATTAGCTTGTTCACGTTGTATTCTTTTTTCTTTATGTTGTCTATCAGCACTACATTTTTTTGAACCACAAATAAATTCTTGTGCAAAAAATGATATTTTTGATTGTTGCTTACACTCAACACAAGTTATTTGTCCATCGGGAAAATATACTGATCCAAAATATTTTTTTACATATCCAAATAAAGTATATGCCAATGTATTTCTGCCAGTGAATGGTTCTATTACACCGGTTTCTTTTGTTTTATGGTGTGGATACAAATTTATATTTTTATAATAAAATAATATAAAATCATTATATTTGAATTGTCTTGTTTCATATTGTGAATCATTAATCAACGAATTTGATTTTTTTCTTGCGCATTTTTTGCATTGTTTTCTATATCCAGTTTTAAACGATTCAAATTTTAATTCCTCACCACATTCACAAATTGGTTTTTTACAATTGTTTTCTTGAAGGTATGCATTTTCAATTGACCCATATTTTTTTAATAGTATATTTGTAATTCCTTGTTCTGTGGTAATTTCTTTTCCATTTCTGTCATAATATTTTTTACATTTTTCGCACACAATTTTACTCCGAAACTAATAGTTGTTATTCTATTTATCTTCTTAATAAATTCTGTGTCTGCTATGTCATATTATCACTATTTCATCGCCGATATTTATATCTTCTAATTTTTTTTCTATAATATTTCCTAATTCGTCTTCAATCAAAAATGGATGATTTAATGTTGTTCTTATTTTGCGACCGTCATCCAATTCTACTTCATAAATATCATCTTGTTTTTTTGATTGGACAAAGGCTATATCAGATTCAATTTTTTTTGAAACCATATTAAAAGATAATACATTATATTCAATATCATTTTCAAATTCACTTAAACGCATAAATGAACCATCTGCCATTTGAATTTCTTCATTTTCATCCAAACATTCATCCAATATAATATATTTCATATCCCCTAGAGGCCAAGTTGAAGCAAAATTTACGATTTTAGAATCGAGATCATCTGCTTTTCGTTCTCTTGAAGCATTGAGAAAAAGAACGTCACCATCAGGAACATCCAATTCCCGCATCAACATGAGTGCTAAAGATGATTTTCCTGTTCCTGGACTTCCTGAAAGCAAAAGATGAGGAAGATTTTTATTTTTAATCCATTTAGTTATAATATTTTTATATTCTTCGTTTTTAAAAACATATTCATTAATATTTTTTGGTCTATAGCGTTCTACCCAAACATCCTTATTTGACATTGCATCTCCTTCATAAATACTATATAAATAATATCATATCATAACAAACAATTCAAATTAATATGTCAATTCTCTTCATAACAAATCTAATATCCAGTGATAAATACTATTATATAATATATATAAGAGAAAACCATGAGTATAGAATGTAAAATATGTAATAAAAAATTTGAAAGTCAAATAACAAATAGTCATTTAAAAACACATAATATTACCACCCATGAATATAAAAGCAATTATGGTGAATTATCTACTGAAAAATATCGCAATAATTTATCAATAAAAGCAAAAAATAATCCAAATATGAAAAACAATTTTTCATATGAAAATTTTGGTGATAAATGTTCTTGTGTTATATGCAAAAAACCGTATTTAAGTTTTATTATTGCCAGACATCATGAATTATGTTTGGATAAAAAACGAAAACATGATGAAGAATATAGTAATTTGGTATATCTTGAAGATTATGTTATATGCCCAATATGTGATATGAAATTAAAAGAAATTAATAATGATCATTTGCGTAAACACAATATTAATAAATTTGACTTTGATAAATTGTATCCAAATAGCCAGAGATCATCTATAAAAACAAAAAATAAAAAAGCGACACTTGTAAATATGTCAGAGGAAACGTCAAAAAAATTAAAAAAATCACATACGTTGGAAGGATATATTGAAAAATATGGTGAAGAAATAGGATTAAACAAATACGATGAAAGAAAAGAAAAAAGTTGGTGGTCAAAAACATTAGAAGGATATATTGAAAAATATGGCGAATTAGAAGGTGTTGACCGTTATGAACAATATTGTTCATCACATAAAGAAGCAATGACAGTTGAAGGGTTTATTAAACGTTATGGTGATGAAAATGGTTTAATACAATATGAAAATTATAAAAATAAATTAAAAAAATCACATACATTGGAAGGATATATTGAAAAATATGGTGAAGAAATAGGAAAATCAAAATGGTTTAATAAAAATAAGAAAAATTCTGCATCATCAAGATATATTGATTATGAATATATATCAGATTATGAAAAATATAAAAATTCAGTAAAATTTTTTACTGAAATGAATAAACATTACTTAGATAATTTAGATCAACGAAGTAGAACTAAGCACATTGATCATAAAATTTCTAAAGCATATGGATTTAAAAATAACATACCTCCTTATATAATTGGATCACATTATAATCTTGAAATTATAGATGCTAATGAAAATTGTTCAAAAGGTGCAAAATGTTCTATTGACATTAATGATTTATTTGATATGATATTTAAAAATAAAGGATCGAATAAATGAGAATGAATGAAGTGATAAGGGAAAGTATTTTGGATATGATTTATGAAAATGATGATTTTAAGAAATCAATAAAATATATTTTTGATGTCTACATATCCAACGGATATGAATTATATCTTGTTGGCGGTGCTGTTAGAGATATTTTAAGCAATAAATCGCCGAAAGACTATGATTTTTCCACAAATGCACCAATTGATGTTACAATGTCTCTATTTGATAAAGTAATACCAACAGGATTACAACACGGAACTGTTACTGTTGTTATTAATAATATTTCTTTCGAAGTTACTATTTTTAGAAAAGATGTGGAATCTGATGGGCGACATTCTACAATAGAAGCAGCAAAAAGTATTGAGGATGACCTTTCGAGAAGAGATTTTACTTGTAATGCAATTGCTATGACTTTTGATGGTGAAATTTTTGATCCGTTTAATGGGGCAGAAGATTTAGCCAATGGTGTTGTAAAATTCGTAGGGAATCCTATTGATCGTATGCAAGAAGATTATCTTCGTATGCTAAGATATTTCAGATTTCATGGTCGTATTGGCGGAAATGAATATGATCAAGATACTTGTAATGCAATCAAGCAATGTGCATCAGGTTTGAATCAAATTTCTGGCGAAAGAATCTGGAATGAGATGGGAAAGATTCTTTCGGGGAAAAATGCCGGTGATGTCTTGTATAAAATGTATGAACTCGGTGTTGCACAGGTGTTGGGTTTGCCAGTTTCTTCTGCAGCTAGATCGCAGCAGGTAAATGATCTCTGTCAAAAAGTTAATACTCCGATCACCATTCTTGCATTTTTGTTGGATGATATTATTACAGCACAAACACTTCATAAACGATGGAAATTCAGTTCTCCTGAATTTAAATTGTTGTATTGGATTGTTGGCAACAAGGGGCATCTATTTACATTGGAAACTGCTCAAGATTATGTTGTCGATGGGGTTGCAAAAGAATGGGTCAGAGAATTGGCTATTTTAAAGCATCAACAAAGTATCGGCAACCAAATTATGAATTGGGTTGCGCCTGAATTTCCTGTAAATGGCGATGATCTTGCTGCTTTGGGTATTAAACCGGGACAGCAGATGGGTCAGTTGTTGAAGGCTATGAAAAATTCTTGGAAGCAATCAAGATTTACCTTAACAAAGGAAGATTTGCTGGAACAAATTTAAAAAGGAGGCTTCAGCCTCCTTTTTATAAACATCTATTACAAGGACCGCATCTACGTTCTTCTGATTTTCCGTGATAATCAACTGGGCATACGAAACTTTTATATTGTGCTGTTAAATTAGTAAACCATTGTTGTCCCAATTCGTTTCCACCTCTAAGTGAATAATCAGGAAATATAACTGAACCATCTGGTAAATCTTCTGGAACTTTACCATCTTTGGTCATAAAACATTTTCTCAATCCAAATTTCTTTGCATATATTGTTGCTTGTTCATAATTATCTTTATCGCATGATAAATTAACCGTAAGATTTTGAACTTCAACCAATGGTTCCAGAAATTCATATGAACGTGTATATATCCAATGGCGAACTGTTGTTTTTGAACATACTTTTGCAATCCAGTGGGCATATTCAATGGAGAATATATCACCGGAAACATGCCAGCGAAATCCGCCTTGACAATTTGCTTCAATCCATTTAGACATCACATCAGACCAACTATCATTGTTTTTTGATGTTAATATTTCTCTTATTTTTTGAGAATTATGATTATACAATTCATGGATTTTTGGAGCTTGTTCTTGAATATTATGAACATAACAAGATTCTCTACAAATTTCAGTCGATCCTGGACAATCTGTTATTTGTAATAAACTAAATGCGTTTGGTTTTGGTGCTATTAATGATCCGTTTTCTCTAGTAATTTTTCCATTACCATCAATCCATAGAAAACCATCTGGTCCAATCAATTTATGTTTACAAAATGATGTATCTTTAACACTTGTTTTAGTTGGTTTTTGTTTTTTTAGTGTAACTTTCGATGTCTTTTTAACATTTTTAGCTGGTGTTTTAATTTTTGTAACCATTTTTCTCCTTATAATGCTTCGATTGGACCTGTTTCGGTGACCCATTTAACCTTAAATCCTTCCATACATTAAGCTGTTCATCATTCCAACTATCAAAAATCATCACAGTGATTTCATTATCAACATCATTTATGGCTATACCACCTTTATTTGAGTAATAATTTCCAAATAAATGATAAGATAAACTTTCTGCAGCCTGTTCTATGAGCATATTTGTCTCCTAAACTAAATAATTTGAAACGCCTTGACGTTCCCAATATTTTACCCAAGTCACATATCTTGGACACAATTGTAACAATACTTCATGGATTTCTTTATTACCAAAACCCAAAATATCTTCGGCATATTTTATAATTAGAGGGTTCGGATGAAAATCAGGTCTTGAATCTCTTAACGCCTTTAATTTATACACAGCATCATCGAATTTAAGTTCTTTTTGAAATAATATTGCTGTAGCACTTGCTGTTGATCTACTACGACCTTGTTCGCAATGAATTACTATATCGTCTTTATCCTTTGCGAAGTTCATTATATCTTTAACATCATCATATGATGGTCCAAACATATATTCTTTACCATTGAAAAATCGTTTGCTTGGAACATCATCAAAAATTTTGGTAAGTTTTGCTGGATGATTATCCGTAATATTTGGAATTGGACCACCCCTCCCATGTAAGGAAATCAGGTTCCTTCCGTTTGCCAATCCATTTTCAACATCTATTCTTGATAATACTGTAATCATTTTTTCTTCTTTAAAAGTTCGGTTAATGTAGAAATTTTGTCTGTTAAATCATCATTTTGTTTTTTAATATCTTCCAACTGAGTTTTTGTAATGTCATGCTCTTTTTGTAAAGTATCTATTATTGTTGCTATTTCTTGCTGTTTTAATTTCGATGTTTCATAATTTACACTTATGTCTTGTCTCACATCTGAAATTTGCTGGATAGTCACATTAAATTTATCATGAACAAAACCAACGAACAAAAAAGCGAAAGCGAAAGATAATATTAAACATATAGCTAAAAATATATCTGATTTCATATTTCTTTGTCCCTTTTATGTTCTTCACAAGATACATATATCCAGTGATCACCTCTTATTTTTCCTAGATTTCCACAAACTGCGCAAGTTGTTTCAGTCATCGATTCAGCCATCTGTATTAAACCATTAATATATGGATCGCTACTATCGATATAAAATCTAAGTGTGGCAAATTTTTCCTTGATTTGTGTTACTTCTGCTTTATGAATTTTATCAGGAACATCTTTAAGAAATTTTTCTGGATCATCTAATAATTCTTTAATTCTATCTTCTTTATATGGTGATTTAAAATTCGAATAAACTTTTTCTGCAAAACTTTCTAGAGAATTATCATTTATTGCCTTCAGTAAATTTCTATTCCATTTTATGGATTGTGCTCTTGCTTTCCTGCGGCCACTGATATACGATTGAATATTTCCGCATAATTTATCTAAAATATTAAACCAACCATCGTCGCATTCTATACTAGAATGTTTTAATAATTGTGAATATGTATTTCTGAGGTAATAATAATGTTCGTCTTTCATTCCCACACCAATTTATATAACATAGCATCTTTTTTTCTACTAAAATATATTGTATCATTCTTTATACAGTATTTTCCATAAATATTTTGCAACCAATTATAAAAAGTTGAAGATATTTTATGATCACCAATGACTAATTCACCATCAATATATAAATTGACACTATTGTCTATTAAAATCATATAATGTTTCCAATCAACATTAATTAATGTTGATTTAAATAATGATCTTAAACCTTTTGCAATTCTTACTCCTGAATATGACACACCATCAGAAGAAGAATATACCCACATTTCTATTGTTGTATCAGTGATTTCACTCGTTAAATTTATGGTATCGCCTAATTGCATACTTATACCTTGATAATTAAACAACAAACCATTTATTGACTGTGAAACGCTTTTATTAACAAATACCTCAACATCGTGATTCCATTTATAATAATCAAAACAATTTTTATTCAGTTTTGCTTTATACATTTCTGTCCTTTTTAAGCCCAACGCAAGAAAGTTTAAATAATAAAAAATCTTGTTTATTAAAAATTTCAACTGAAATATACTTTGTACTTTTTACTTTTCCGCTGAATGTTCTGTTCAAAAGAATATTATAACGATATTTTTTTGGTTGATTCGTTTTTTTTCGGAGATTTTTGCCAAGCCATTGTCTGATAGCTGGCAAATCATCATCTTGTTGGAATTCATATTTCATATCACAATTATAATTAATTATTTTATCAAAGTCAAGTTGACATTTATTCGTAATAGAATATAATGAATAATATAACTTTATAAGGAGAAAAAATATGCAAGTTTCTGGTCATTTCCGTCAACGTCTACAAGAACGGTTTCCTGCCGTTGTTGAAGATATTGGGATGGAAGATGTAATTATGCACATCGTCCATAACGTTCAATCAATGGATATGAATGATGTCAGCATCATTCATATCGGTGGCGATAAAGTAATGTTTGAAATGGTGTTTCGTGTTTATGAAAATGATAAGAAATATCATTCGCATAAATTGTTTTTGGTTGCCACATTAGATTTTTCTGTATTGATTACTGTTTTGACACTAAAAATGTCATTGGAAAATAAAAAGAAAACCAATAAAAAACATCAGGAAATTAGAGAAAAATATAGCAAGAGTAAAAGACACTAAAAAGGAGGCTACGCCTCCTTTTTAGTTATCAAAGAAAAACACCATTTTTGTATGTTCCGGATCATCAATATATTGTTGTAACCATTTATATTGTTGATAATCCTGCAATTCTTCTTTTTCAAGAATTTCTTTAACCCATAACCAATTATGGCTATGACCATCGTCATCATATCTATTACATTCAATAATAATCAATGAATGAATATCATTGGGGATTCCTCTAGCATAATCACCAAACAAATATTCGCTTTCATGCCCCCTTACGCCAGGTGACATCCTAGAAAACCAAGAATAATTTCGCCAATCGATGGATGACCATAGCCATTCGCCATTATGACTTTTAATATCACAAGGCAAATGCCAATCTCTACTTACTTTAGGATTATATAAATATTTTTCTGTTGCCAATTCAATAGGCATAGACTTATAATACGTTTTGAGCAATTCATATAATTCACTCTCATCGCTAGTACCAAATGCTGTTGCTGCAGCACCTGTTTCAATTTGATCCTCAATAAGACTTTCCCACCACCAATCATTTAAAATTGGTTCCCATAAAAGTTCAGGTCCGTTGTCTGTTATTTTCGAAAAATAAACGTGAATGTCACATCCGATGATACACCTACCTTGTTAAATTTGATTAAAATGTATTATATCAAAATGCTATTCATCTAGTCAAGGATTTTAAGACCATATTAGTTTAAATAATAGAGCATCCTCAACATTTTCAAAGACTATATGATGTTTATCCCAAAATCTATATTGAAACTTACAATTAATAATACACCATTCTAATAATTGAACTTCATCATGGTTTGAATATTCAACATAATTTGCCCATTCATCAACCATATGAATTTTTGATTGAAGAAATATTATATCATTTAAATAAGTAATTTCGCCAATTAATCTTGGCTTTGCTTTCGTTTTTTCATATGATAAAAAATCTTCATACTTCATTCTACACCAATATCGATCTAGTATATTATATTTATATTTGTGGTAATTTAACACCATATTAATTTAAATTTCATTGCATCGTCCTTGGTCATAAAATATATATTAAGTGTAATTTTGGGGGCAATTGAATTCATATTTAGATGGTAAGGTGTTGCAGAAAGAAAGTCAAAATATAATGTGTATGCCCATTTTTTATTATTCGTATTATTCATATTATTATTAATTAACATATCACTATATCCAAAAGTTGATATAAGAAATTTCCTCAATTCATCTGAAAGATCTACATTGAATTTATTAATTGAAATATATTTTGTATCTGCTGCGGTTAATTCCATACACAAAGCATATTGAAAATTATTTGGAGCATGCTTGTTTGAACAATCAACGAATTTCATTTTAACCATGAAAGTTTAAAAAAAATTGCCTCATCTTTATTTTTAAAAGAAATTATTAGTTTCTTTATATATGGTATATCTGTGTCATAAAAATTACTCAAATATTCATTTGTATTTTTGTTTAAAAAATCTCGTAATTCTGACGATATTACCATATTCTGTATTTTTAAAGAATCACCAACCATTCTCACTAAAGATTTCATACCTCGAAAATCTTTTAGCGAGAAATCAAACTCAATAGAGTATGGGAACTCAGTACTTTCATCATGTAAATAATTGATGTTTTTCATTATAACCATCTCAATTTAAACATTGTTGCATCTTCTTTATTTGTAAATTTAAATATGATTTCATCACAATTCAAGTATCCCAATTCATCTTCAGGATAATTCTCTTTTATAAATTTACCTCTATAACTATTTTCATTGTCATATGGACAATACCATGACCATGTATCATTCAAAGATTTTGACCATTCAATGAAATCTTCTTTCCAAATTATACTAACTGATGTACCCCAATCTTCAATGGTTTGTGCAACATTAAATCTGGATTTAAGGATAAGAGAAACTTCATACAATTAAATTATTCCTCTGTATTCATTTCTATTAGAATCATCTTTTTTGACTTCTGTTTGTTTTGGTTTGAAGTAAACTGATATTATATCATCCCAACAAGAACAACATACATGATATTTTTGAACATTTTCTGTATCTGGCGGCGAAAAAACTAAAGCACCTGGTTTATCCAATATTTTACCACAGCAATTACATTTAATATTAAGACTCATTTTATCTCTCCTTCTTGGATTATTTAGCCCCAAGTTAATTTAAATAGTATAGCATGTTTCTTATGTAAAAATCTATAAACATCCACTATTTGTTCTTCCAAATCATCGTCATCTTCAAATAATGCTCGTTCTGAAGCATAAGCATCTCTAACTTGATACCATATTATATTATTTTCTTTTAACCATTCTTCTATTAATTGTTGGGTATCGTAATCTTGCCGAATAAAAATTTGTTCAGTTCCGAAATTATCAAATATTTTGTTACTAATAGTTTTTACAATATGCGAAAATTCCTCAATGAGGTAAACCAATGCAATAGTTGTTGCCAAACAAAATATACATAAAACAAGAAGTATCCAAGAAAACCCGTAATACCACCCCATTGTTATAAATGTAGGAATTAATAAAGAAATTACTTTTATAAAATCACGCACCATATATCACCTTAAATAATAAAGAATCCATATCCAATTCAAAAACAAAAAGAATATCGTTTGAATAATTTATTGTATATTCCCATTTGCCTTTACAATTTTCTTGACACCATTTTTTTGCATCTAATAAATCATTGCGATTTATTTTAATATTATGTGTCAATTTATTTTCTTTCAAAGCATGATATTTAAAACTCATTAGTGTCCAGATGTATGTAGTGGGTAAGAAGGAATTACTCCAGGTTCATAATTAATATCTTTATATCCAACTGGATACCATAAATCAAAACCGACAAGTAAAATAGGGATAATTATAGTTTCAGAAAAAATTACTGACCAAAATATAGCTCCGATACTTATTTTATATTCTATTTTTGGATTTTTGTCTTCAAAAATACCAACTGAAGTATAGGTTTTTCCTGTCACATTATCTTTAAAATCATCACCACAAGCACTTAATAGAAATGCAATAGCAATAAAACAAGAAATTAATTTTCTATTCATTATTCTTCCAATATTGTTCCCAATAATATGTAATCCACACATCATTTTCACATTTGTTTATTTCATTTGCATAAAAAGTTGGTTGAAAAATATCTTGTCCTAAATTATAATGCAAAACCGCAGTACGAGGATAACATTGATATGGTGATAATGCATCTGTTACTTGTTTTAATGTTTCGCCACTATCACAAATATCATCAACAACTAATACATTATATTTTGACATTAAATTCAATGTTTCTTTATTTGCTGGTGCATTTACATGATCCCTTAAACTGCATTGATAAGTATATAAAGGAATATTAAACCATTGGGAGAGTAAAGCAGCAGGAATTATCCCTCCTCTTGTGATCCCTAAAATAGCAGTTGGATTATAATTATTTTTTTGAATCTGATTGGTGATGACATTTAAATCACCAATTAAATTTTCATGTGTATATAATGTTTTTTTCAATTCATCACCTAAATAATCCTAATATTAAAAATAATATTAAGATGAAAATAAAAATTATAAGGACTGGAAAAATGACAACATATTCCCATATTTTTAATGGAGGTTTAAATTCATTTAAAAAATAAAATCCACCACCAATAGTCCAAAATATTGTGAATATAATATAAATCAATTTATTGCACTAGACCCTTGATGTGTTACATTAAACCATTTATCATCAATATTTGATGAAGATTTTACATTTTTAGACAATTTTGTTTCTTCTTCTAAAATTGCTTTTGAAATATCTTCATATTGTTGATCAAATAACGATTTTGCTTTTTCCAAAATAGGTTTAACTTCGTCAACAAATTTATTAAGCAATTCATTAAATTTTTGTTTTTGTTCGTCAATAATTGCCGGCTTCCCGTTTCCGACCAATGACGAATTAACAATATGCCATGAAAATGTTTTGGCAAAACCATTAGTAACCATTTCGGTTACAATGTCTTCTGGTATTTTTTTTGCTGATGCACAGGCATACATATCTGCAAGAAAAAGTTGAAGTTCCATAGTTAAATTTGTACCAGCATCATCAATAAATTTTTCACGCTCTTCTGGTGTCAAGGTGTCATATTTCATTATATTCTCCGTTGCTAAATTTTGTGGAGCTAATTTCATACACTTGTATGTGGTTATTAACATCGATACAGTATTGGAATACCATACTGCGGAAAATGGGGATACCAGCCCTGATCAGCCACCACATAACTAAATTACATAATAAATTTTGATTTGTCAACAGATAAATGATAAAATTCATTAAATTAAATTTATGAGGATATTTTATGGTTAAACCTTTTGTTAGATGGGCTGGTGGGAAAACAAGATTGCTTCCTATTATTACACAAAATATGCCTTTGTTAAATTCTACAAATAAATACTTTGAACCATTTATCGGTGGTGGATCATTGTTTTTTTATTTGGAACGAGAGAACTCATATATATCAGATACAAACAGCGATTTAATAGCCGCTTATAGGGTTATACAAAGCGATCTAAATAATTTAGTGACAATCCTTCGTGATTATAAAACAAAGGATTGTGAAGCCTTTTTTCAGCAAGTTAAGAATATGGATTTATCCCCAAATTATAAAAATTTACCTGAGCTGGAACGTGGTGCCAGATTTATATATCTTGTTAAAACATGCTTCAATGGTGTATTTCGAGTGAACAGTAAAGGTCATTTTAATAAGGCATATGCATTTATGCCAAATCCAAATATATGTGATGTTGATACTCTAGTCGGATGCAACAAAGTATTATCAAAAAATATAGAAATACATGAATCATCCTATGAAGCAATATTTGATAAAGTCTCTGATGGCGATTTTGTTTATCTCGATCCACCATATGATCCTATTTCAGACACAGCTAATTTCACGAAATATACGAAATCTGGATTTAATAAAAATGATCAGCAAAAATTAAAAGATTTTGTGGATGAACTCACAAAGAAAAATGTTAATGTAATGATTTCAAATAATTATACAGACTTTATTATAGATTTGTGGAAAGATTATAAACAACTCAAAGTCGATATTCAAAGAAACATAGCTGGTTCGGCTGATGCCCGTGGTATGGCAAACGAAATATTAATAATGAATTATGATAATCAACCATTATTCGAATTTTAAGCTAACAGCATTTCTTTCTTCTCGTTCACATGCTTACATGTCTTACGAAAACCAAAACCAGTGCAATCACAATCCCACAAATCTCCTCGTTTTGTCACTGTATAAATTTTGCCCTTGGAACCTTCAACCTTCCATTGCTTGATATCTTCTTTGACCTCAACATGTTTGTCAAATACCTGAACTGTATCATCATCGAGATTTTCTAATTTAACAAGACGTTCAAATGCAACAACACAAATATGTTTTTGACCTTCTACTTTTAGACGAAACGTTCCAACAGGGTCATAATCCTTAGTTTTTTCCAAAACACCTTCTTTAACCTGAATAGAATGAATTGCACGAACATGCGGCGAATAGGTTTTATAATGATCTGACCAATCTGTCGTAATGCGAATTCTCGTTCCAACTTTAAGTTTCATGATCTGTCTCCATTTATGATAATTAAATATATCATATCATTGAGAATTGTCAACATCAAAAAAGTCAGTTTTTAAGAAAAAAACAAACATTGTCATATCGGATTTATTTTCAAAAACATATGAATCGTATGCTTCATATACCCAACCAATACTATGAACGTTACACCACCATTTTAATTTTGATTTATTCTGCTGAACAAAATCTTTTTTTAATTTCACATAATGACATACCGATTTTTCATCAAAATTCTTTTTGGTGATAAAAATGTTTCTATCAAGATCAATCATTCTGTCCATTAAATAGAATCCATAGTTTCTTTGATTTTAAAGTATTTTTCAATCATTTTATCAGTATCTTCTTTGTTAAGATATGCAAAACTAAAAAACATGGGATATCCATTAACTGACATAGGCCCTGCATCTTTCATTTCAGAATACAGTAAATCTGCTTCATTGAGAATCATTTGTTTAATTGACAATTCATCCATAAGCATTAATGGCATAAAAACACTACCAATCATGTGTTGATCAACTTGTCTTGATGTAAAAATTTCACCACGATATAGTTTTAATGCAAGCTCTTTGATCTGCTCATCTGTTTTTAAAACATAATTTTTTTCAATTGTTCCTGTTTCGATTTCCATTTTTAAATCCAGTCATAAATATCTATAAACATATGAGGTTTAGCATGTTATTTAAATGGCGTCAAGTTAAAAATCAAAATATTTCAGATAATGAAAAAAAATTAATAAAAAGCAATAAAGAAGTTCAAAATGCTGCATCTGATTTATACGATTCTGTCAACGAAATTAAAAAAATAGTTCAGGCAAATGTTATTGAAGAATTTGATCGTAGAATAAAAAATATCATAGATGTTATTAATGATGGTGTGGTTATAATAGATACGTCACACAAAATAATAATGGCAAATAAAAATATATCAAATATTTTTAATTTTGCTGTTGAAGATTTAATAGGCGAAGATTTATCAATTTTAATGACATATGTTGATGCACAAAATCATCATCAATATTTACAAAAATATTTAACTGATGTTGATATAAAAAAAGATTTAGCAAAGTTGATTATTGGACCACGTGAATTAAATGCTAAAAGAAAAAATGGAGAGATTTTTCCTATTGATATTACTATTACAGAAATAAAACGCCCAGATGCATCATTGATTTTTATGGCAAGTATTCGTGACATAACAAAAAGAAAAGAACAAGAAAAAATATTAAATCAGCAAAAAAAATTCTATCATGATATTTTGGACTCGCTACCAATAAATATTTTTTTAAAAGATAAAGACGGAAAATATATATTTGCAAACAATAGTTTTTCTAATTTTGTTAATCATAAAAAAAATGATATTATTGGTTTCAAAGATAATAAATTCTGGGATTACGAAACATTGGAACAACTTCGCAAAGAAGATCAAGCAGTTACATCAAGAAAATTAATTTTTTCAGATGAAAAAAATATGAATAACAAAGATTTGATTGTAGTTAAAAAATCAGTCGAGATAAACAATGATGTATTTATGCTAGGATTTAGTATCGATGTTACTGAAAAAAATAGTCATAAAAAAATCATTGAAGAACAGACTTTAAAATTAAATGCTATATTTGATAATTCGCCACATGGTCTTTTATTAATAAATGACGTTGGTGATGTTTTAGAATCGAATAAATGTTTTAAAACGATGTTAAAAGTTCCTGAAGATACCATAATAAGAAATATAATAGATTTTTGTGGTATTGATCGTGAAATATTTTTTGATTTACTAAATGATGCTGAAGAAGAAGATTTTTCACAAAAAGACTTTGAAATTGATGATAGAATCTTTAGAATATATGTTACAATTATTAGAAATACAGATATAAACTTCGTTTTAACAATTGATGAAATTTAATAAATAAAGATAAGAATATATTTGGAGACTTTATTATGGCAGTAGCAGTACAAAGACGTCGTGGAAGCACAACAGAAACCAGCTCATTTATTGGTTTAACAGCTGAAATTACCGTTGATCTAAATAAATCATCTGTAGTTGTTCATGATGGAGTTACTGCTGGTGGTCATCCTTTAGCACTAGAAACATTGTCAACTAGTCCAGTTTTTGTTGGTGATACCGGATCCGGCGGAACAAAAGGACTCGTTCCTGCTCCAGCAACAGGGGCAGCAGCAGCAAATAAATTTTTAAATGCTTCCGGTAGTTGGGCATCACTACCAAATTATCTTCTTGATGTTAATCATCAAAATGTTTTATGTGTTTCAAAAAATGGTTCAGATAGTAATAGTGGAACATTTGGTTATCCATTTCTTACAATTCAACATGCTGTTAATACCGCAAC
>Ga0007882_10001151_pt1 | contig 15652 bp, 12 predicted proteins | sample CryBogCBH12Aug01_FD_71195 | JGI IMG/M metagenome (GOLD analysis project Ga0007882, IMG submission 71195) | Freshwater microbial communities from Crystal Bog, Wisconsin, USA - CBH12Aug09.1 | ecosystem: Environmental > Aquatic > Freshwater > Lake | place: Crystal Bog, Wisconsin, USA | collected... | reverse complement strand
GCGCAGCCGGGGGGCGCGACTGTGACGGCAGGTGGCAGCGCCAGCTTCAGCGTCACGGCCACCGGGACTGGGCTCAGCTACCAGTGGCAGGTGAGCACTGGCGCCGGGTTCGCCAACGTGCTGAACAGCTCGACCTACTCGGGTGCGACAAGCGCCACGCTCAGAATCACCGGCGCGACGGCGGGGATGAGCGGCTACGCCTACCAGGTGGTGGTCTCGGGCACCGTGGCCCCGGCAGTGACGTCCAGCGCCGCGACACTCACGGTGAACACGGCCCCGGCGATCACGGCGCAGCCGGTGGGTGCGACGGTGGTTGCGGGCGGCAGTGCCAGCTTCAGCGTCACGGCCACCGGGACGGGCCTCACCTACCAGTGGCAGGTGAGCACCGGCGGTGGCTTCGCCAACGTGGTGAACAGCTCGACCTACGCCGGCGCGACCAGCGCCACACTCAGCATCACCGGCGCGACGGCGGGGATGAGCGGCTACGCCTACCAGGTGGTGGTCTCGGGCACGGTGGCCCCGGCAGTGACGTCCAGCGCCGCGACACTCACGGTGACCACGGCCCCGGCGATCACGGCGCAGCCGGTGGGTGCGACGGTGACAGCCGGTGGCAGCGCCAGCTTCAGCGTTACGGCCAGTGGGACGGGCCTGACCTACCAGTGGCAGGTGAGCACGGGCGGTGGCTTCGCCAACATCAATAACAATGCGGTCTATTCGGGCGCCACGACTGCGACCCTGGCCATCACCGGCGCCACGGCGGGTATGAGCGGCTACCAATACCAGGTCGTGGTGAGTGGCACCGTGGCCCCGGCGGTGACGTCCAGCTCCGCCACGCTGACGGTGAACACCGCCCCGGCGATCACGGCCCAGCCGGTGAGTGCGACGGTGACGGCGGGGAGCAATGCCAGCTTCAGCGTCACGGCCACCGGGACGGGGTTGACCTACCAGTGGCAGGTGAACACCGGCGGCGGGTTCGCCAACGTGGTGAACAGCTCGACCTACTCGGGTGCGACCAGCGCCACGCTCAGCATCACCGGCGCGACGGCGGGGATGAGCGGCTACGCCTACCAGGTGGTGGTCTCGGGCACCGTGGCCCCGGCAGTGACGTCCAGCGCGGCGAGTCTCACGGTGACGGTGCGGACCCTGGACCTCAACGGCGATGGGGTGGTGAACGTCCTGGATCTGGCCACCTTCTTCCGGTTCTATGCGCCGGGGGTTCCGGTCAGTGGCTCGCCGGCGGACCTGAACGGTGACGGCTTCGTGGACGATGCCGACCTGGCGCTGCTCCTGGCCGGGATGTAGGAGGCTGGCATGCGGCGAACCCACTCATCACTGGCAACCCTCGGCCTCGCCTTCCTCCTGGCCTGCGGCGGAGGGGGAGGGGGCAGCTCAAGCCCCGGGCCGGCGCCGGCTCCCGCCTGGGCCACCAGCCTGGTCTACACGGACCCGGGTGGGACCGGGTTCCGGCTGGTGAAGAACGCGGCCCTCTCCACACCCGCGAAGCTCGTCCTCGACCTGACCGGACCCGCGGGCCAGAGCGGTCAGGGCGTGGCCTTCATCCTGACGGCGGACTCCGCCAAGGTCGCCTGGGCCTCACCCTCCGGGAGCCAGGCCCTGGTCGAGAACCTCGCCTTCAGCCTGGGGGCCGCCCCGCAGGCCCTGGTGGGCAAGGACGATGGCCAGGGCACGCTCCAGGGCGCGGTCTTCCAGAAGGCCGGGACCCTCAGCTTCGGACAGCCGCTCGCGCGGGTCAGCCTGCTGCTGAAGACCGGCAGCGTGGCGGTGAACTCCACCGTGAGCCTCAGCTTTGTGGTCGGCAACGCCCTCTCCGCGGGGGGCACGACTGGCGGCATCACCGTGGCCGTGGGCAGTCTGGTGGCTCAGTAGGGAGGGGTCGTCCCGGTGTCTCAGCCCGCGTTCGGGTGGCGCTCCAGCAGCTGGCGCAGGGCGGGGCTGCGCTTGACCGCCTCCTGGCGGCGGAGGTGGGCGATGAGGGCCGGAGGCGCGGCGCTCCAGCGGCCGATGTTCTGGATGAGCAGGGTTGAGACGTAGGTCCGGTGGCAGAGCAGGGCCGTGGTGTGGCCGTCCAGGGTCAGTCCCACCAGGGTGGCCAGGCAGCGCCCTTCCGTGCCGAGGATCAGCTCGGCCCGCTCCTCGCCGGTGCGCTGGTTGAAGGTGGCGCGCAGCAGGTCCCGGCCCATCACGCGGACCTGTTCGGGCACCTCGCGGGAGATGGCCACCAGGTAGTGGTCCAGCAGCCGCCGGGGGGCCCAGAGACGTCGGAAGAGCCCCGGAGGCAGCAGGGGGTTCTGCAGCAGCGCCCGCCGCACGCCGGGGTCGCCGGTCAGGGCCGACCGGGCACCCAGGGCCTCGAGGCCGGCGGCGGTGCGGTGGTGGGAGGCGATGAGGCGGGCCTGGAGCGGCCCGGCCCGGGGGTTGTCCAGCAGGGCGCGGATGACCTCGCCGGTCGGGTCGAAGCAGAGCGCGCTCAGCTCCGGGTCCTGAGCCTGGAGGGCCAGGGCCACCCGCTCGTCCACGGGCTTGCCGTGCAGGCGTTGCTCGAAGAGCTGCCGGTGGGTGGCGGTCTCCGCCCGCAGGCTGGGGCCTTCCGCTTCTTCATCCTCCACGACAGGCTCGGCTTCCGCTGCGGAGGCCTTGTCGGGTCCGGGGTCCTCGGGGAGCACGGCACCCACAGCCACCAGCTCTGACAGCATGCTGGCCAGGTCGGTCTCCTCGGTGTTCAGGAGGGCGGCCAGAGTGCTCAGGTCCAGGGTCCCGTCCACCAGTGAGAGCAGGTAGCCCTGTCTCGGATCGAGGGGCAGGCGGTGGAGGTCCATCTCCACGCGGGGGCGGGGCTTCCAGGTCATCCCACGAGCCTAAGGCAGTCCAGGGCTCGCGCCACCTGGATTATTCCTGGAATGATCCCTTCGGTGGGCGCTGACCAAAAAAAACTGGACAAGGTCGGGCAAGGAACCCGCAGCCGGACCTTGCCAGCTGTCCAGTGCCCCCCGCGGTCTCCTGGGATTTCCCAGGCCGGGTCCAGGTGCCGCCTGCGCCAGGCCCCGCTCTCAGGGCCGGCCGCCTTCCAAAATCGCCCTTCCAGACAAGAGATCTAACGGTAAACAGACTACTTAGGTTGGATCAGCCCGGGTCGATACAGGGCCGGTGAGGGACGCCCTTTGGCCTGGTTTGACCTGTTCAAGAAGCCTGCTCCAACGGATGGGACCTCCGGGTTGCGCGACCCGGAGCAGATCCTGGCCTACCTGGAGTGCCTGTTCTGCCTGGGCTCAGAGCTGCTCATGCACCTGCCCGGGGATTCCCTCGCGCCGTACCCCGTCGTTCTGGATCAGATCAGCGAGGGGAAGGGCACGTTCACCATCCGGGTGCGAAAGCAGCCTCTGCGGGAACCCGGGAAGGGCATGCCGACGGAGTTTTGGTTCAGCCTGGACAGCCTGCGGTTCCTCGCCAGGGCCGAGTGCGTGGGCCGCCCCAGTCCGCTGAAGAACGAGTTCCGCCTGCCGGAATGCATCAGCCATGCGGAACGGCGGGGGGGGGACCGGGCGCGGTTCAACCTCCGGGAAAAGGCCCAGGTCCTGGCACTGGAGTCCCTCTTTGAAGGCACCGGACTCAGTGGCAAGCTGCTCAACCTTGGGCGGGGCGGCTGCGCCTTCCGGGTGGACAAGGCCATCGACATCCGAACTAACAAGAAGCTTGCTCCGTCAGCGTCCCTGATGCGCCCCGGCAAGGAGCTGGGCCTTGTCCGCCTGAAGGAGCTCCCGAACGCTCCGCCCATGGACCTCACAGGGATTGTTTCCCATGGTCAGATCAGGCCCGAGGGCCTGGTGGTCGGGCTCGCCTTCGGCAGCCTCAAAGGGAGTCATGCCCTTGCCATCGAACGGCTGTTGGCGGCCAGGCTTCCCAAGGCTGGTCCCGAGTTCCCCTGGAAACGGAGACGGACGGAGCCGGATCCGGCCACAGAGTCCTCTGCTGAAGGTGGGGCGGCCCCCGGAGCAGCCGCGCCGCCCGAACCCCCACCTGAAGTAGTGGAGCCTCTGCCGTCGCCGGAACCCCCCGCCATCGTCCTCTCGGAGGCCGAGACCCAGCGGCTCCTGAGGCGGAGCAGCCGTCAGATCCTCCTGGTCGTGGAGGATGACCTGGAGCGGGAGTTCCTGGCGGCCTGGCTCCACGCCGAGGGTTTCCGCGGCGTCCAGGAGGCCCGGGGCTGGCTGCCGGCGCTCCACAAGGCCCGCAAGGGGACCCTGGACCTCCTCCTGATGAACCAGCAGGTGGGACCGAACACGGCACTGGAGATTCTCGATTCCATGCGCAGCAACAGCCTGGCGGACGAAGCCCGGGTGGTGGTGTTGAAGAAGCAGGAGGATGTCCGCCTCACCCTGGCCTCCAGGGCGAGACGGCTGGTGCTGGTGCCTGCGCAGCCGCTGGACCTGAAGGAAGTGCTGCTGCCCTGTCTGGTGGAGCAGCTGGAGCTCGCCGATGCAGGGCGCTTGAGGAGTCCCATTGGCCTGGTTTGATGCATTCACCAAACAGGATCGGAGCGACGTCGCCCCCGTGCTGCGAGACCGGGAACAGATCCTCGCCTACCTGGAGGCCCTGGCCCGTCAGGGCTCGGAGCTGCTCGTGCACCTTCCCGGGGACACCCTCGAGCCCTACGCCGTCGGCATGGAGCAGGTCAGCGAGACCAGGGGCATGTTCAGCGTCCGTCTGCGGAGTCGCCCGCTGCGGGAGCCCGGCAAGGGAATGTGGACGGAATTCTGGTTCAATCTGGAGAGCCGACGCTTCCTGGCCAAGGCCCTGTGCCTGGGCCGCTCCAGCCCGATGTTCAACGAGTTCCGCCTGCCGGAATGCATCAGCCAGTCGGACCGCAGGAGGGGCCCCCGGGCGCGGTTCCGGTCCCGGGAGAAGGCCCAGGTCCTGGCTCTGGAGTCGATCCACGAAGGCATCTGCTTCAGCGGGCAGCTGCTCAACCTGGGGCAGCAGGGCTGTGCCTTCCGGCTGGAGAAGGCCATCGACATCCAGACCAACCGACGGCTGCCGCTGAGCCGGAGCCTGCTGTCCTCGGTCAGCAAGCTCAGCCTCATCCGCCTGAAGGACCTCCCGGCTACGCCTGACCTGGACCTCTCGGGGGTCGTCTCCCGCCGGGAGGTCCGGTCCGACGGCCTGGTGGTCGGCCTGGCCTTTTCCGCGCTGGGTCCGGCCGAGGCCCAGGTCATCGAGAAGCTGGTGCTGGCCAGGGCGCCGATCGTGGATATCGCCTTCCCCCGGAAACAGAGACAGGCGGCGCAGGCTCAGGCTGAAGGCAGCGGCGCCAAGGCCGCTGAAGGCCCCGCAGCTCCCGGCGCGGCCGAGGTTGTGCCCGAGGCTGGGCCCGGGGCCGCCGAACCGGCGGCACCTGCGAAACTCCCCGGCAAGGCGCTCTCGCCCGCGGAGACGCAGCGGCTCTTGAAGCGCTGCAGCCGGCAGCTCCTGCTCGTCATGGTGGATGATCTGGAGCGGGAATTTTTTGCGGCCAGGCTGCGGGCCGCGGGCTACCGGGGCATCCACGAGGCTCGGGGCTGGCTACCCGCCCTCCACAAGACCCGCAAGGTGGCCCTGGACCTCATCCTGATGAACCAGCAGCTGGGGCCGAATACGGCGCTGGAGGTCATCGACTCCCTGCGGAGCAATGGGCTTTCGGAGCAGGTCCAGGTGGTGGTGCTGAAATACCAGGAGGATGTCCGCCTCACCTTGGCCGCCAAGGCGGGGCGCCTGGTGCTGGTGAACGCCGAGCCGCTGGCCTTCCAGGAGGTCCTGCTGCCCGGGCTGGAGGCACTGCTGGGGCTCGCCGACTGAGGTCGACGGCTACTCCTCCACCAGGCCCCTGAGCCAGGCCTTGCCCCGCAGCCGCTCCACGCTGACCTCCGGGAACAGGTCCAGGGGGCTCCGGCCGGCCAGGCCGAGGCTGGGCACGGCGGCGGAGCTGAAGCCCAGGCGGGCGCCCTCCTGCAGGCGCAGGGGCAGCTGGGCCACGGGCCGCACCTCGCCCGTGAGGCCCACCTCGCCCAGGAAGAGGCACTTCTCGGCCAGGAGCCGGCCCCCGGCGCTGCTGCAGAGGGCGGCGATGACCGCCAGGTCCGCGGCGGGATCCTCGATCTCCAGGCCCCCTGCCACGTTCAGGTAGACGTCCCGGTCGTGGAGCTGCACCCCGCCGCGCCGCTCGGCCACGGCGCAGAGCATGGCCAGCCGCTGGCCGTCGATGCCCAGGGCCGTGCGCCGGGGGATGCCCAGACCCGCGGAGGCCACCAGGGCCTGGATCTCCACCACCATGGGCCGGGTGCCGCTCAGCACCACCGTGGCGGCGCAGCCGGGGCGCGGCTCGGCGTCCAGGAAGAAGGGGTTGCCCTCGGCAGCGACCAGGCCCCGCTCGGTCATGGCGAAGACGCCCAGCTCGAAGGCGGCGCCGAAGCGGTTCTTCAGGGCGCGCAGCAGGCGGTGGTGGTGGTGGCGGTCCCCCTCGAAGGCCAGCACCGTGTCCACCAGGTGCTCCAGCACCTTGGGGCCCGCGAGGCTGCCGTCCTTGGTGACGTGCCCCACCAGCACCAGGGGCGTGCCCGTGGTCTTGGCCCAGCGGGTGAGCAGGGCCGCGCAGCCGCGCACCTGGCTCACGCTGCCCGCGCTGCTCTCGAAGTCGGGATCGAAGAGGGTCTGGATGCTGTCCACCAGCAGCAGGCCCGGCTTCATGCGCTCGGCCTCCTCCAGGATGCGGCGCACGTCGGTCTCGGCCAGCAGGTGGATCCCCGGGGCCTCCGCGCCCAGGCGCTGAGCCCGCAGCTTGATCTGGCGCTCACTCTCCTCGCCGCTGGCGTAGAGCACGGAGCCCTCGGCCGTGGCCGCCCACTGCAGGAGCAGGGTGGACTTGCCGATGCCCGGCTCGCCGCCCAGGAGGACCACCATGCCCGGCACCACCCCGCCGCCCAGCACGCGGTCCAGCTCGACGATGCCCGTGGCGGTGCGCTGGGCGTCCGAGACCTCCACGTCGCGCAGGGCCACGGGGCCGGTGTAGTGGCTCTGGGCGAAGGCCGAGCCGGCCCGCTGCAGGTCCCGCTTCAGGCTGCCGCGGACCTCCTGCACCGTGTCCCAGGCACCGCAGCCCGTGCACTTGCCCAGGGCCTTGGGATGGCGCGCGCCGCAGGCGGTGCACTCGAACAGAGACGTGGCTCTGGCCATCAGTCCGGGAACTCGCGGCGGATGAACGCGACGATGTCGTCGGTGTTGGTGCCCGGCTGGAAGATCTCGCGGATGCCCACGGCCTTGAGGGCGGGGATGTCCTCGTCGGGGATGATGCCGCCCGCGAAGACCAGCACGTCATCGGCGCCCTGGGCCTTCAACAGGCGCATGACCTCGGGGAAGATCTGGTTGTGGGCGCCGCTGAGGATGCTCATGCCGAGCACGCGGGCGTCCTCCTGCACCACCGCCGCCACGATCTGCTGCGGGGTCTGGCGGAGGCCGGTGTAGATGACCTCCATGCCGGCGTCACGCAGGGCCCGGGCCACGACCTTGGCGCCCCGGTCGTGCCCGTCGAGGCCCGGCTTGGCGATGACGATGCGGATGGGGGCTTGGCTCATGGGGGGCTCCTCGGCTCTACCAGCTCTCAGTCTGCCTCAGCGCCTCGTAAAGGCCAACGGCTGCGGCTTGGGCCAGGTTCAAACTCCGGTGGTGGTCCCCCAGCATGGGGATCCGCACCAGGTGGTCGGCATGGGCCTCCAGGAGCTCCGGCGGCAGCCCCACGGTCTCCCGGCCGAACACCAGGCCGTCGCCGTAGGCCCAGGGCACCTGGGTGTGCCGCCGGGCGCCCTTGGTGCTGAAGAACCAGAGGTTCTGGGCGGGATTCCGGGCCAGGAAGTCCGCCCAGTCCGCGTACTGGACCGGATCGAGCTTCTCCCAGTAGTCCAGCCCCGCCCGGCGCACCTGGGCGTCCGAGGTGTCGAAGCCCAGGGGGTGGATCAGGTGGAGCTTCGCGTTGTTGTTCACGCAGAGCCGGCCGATGCTTCCGGTGTTCTGCGGAATCTCGGGCTGGTGCAAGATGATGTGGAACATGGGAGGTCCCCGATGAACGATTGCCTGTTCTGCAAGATCGCGCGGAAGGAGATCCCCGCCGCCATCGTCTACGAAGACGATACTCTGCTCGCCTTCAAGGACATCAACCCCCAGGCACCGGTCCACCTGCTGATCATTCCCAAGACCCACTGCGCAGGTCTCAGCGACCTCACTCCCGAAGCCGAGGCGGCCGCCGCCCGGATCCCCGCGGTCGCCGCCCGGCTGGCCCGGGAGCAGCAGGTGGTGGAGGGCGGCTGGCGGCTCATCAGCAACTGCGGCGCCGATGCCGGGCAGCTGGTCTTCCACCTCCACTTCCACCTGGTGGGGGGGCGCCCCCTGGGCCGCATCTGCCGGTAGACTGCCCTCTGGAGTGACTCTATCAATGCCCCGAATCCTGATCATCGACGACGATCCGACTGTCCGCCTGAGCACGGAGCTCGTCCTGGGTGCCCTGGGCTTTGAGACTGCCTCCAGCGAAGATGGCCTGGCCGGCCTGGCCCGGATGCGGGAACAGCCGCCGGATCTGGTGGTCTGCGACATCCTGATGCCCGGCCTGGACGGCTTCGGGGTCCTTGCCGCGGCCCAGCAGGAGCCCCGCCTGGCCCGGGTCCCCTTCATCTTCCTGACCTCGCTGGCCGAGCGCCAGGACCGGCGCCGGGGCATGACCGCCGGGGCCGACGACTACCTCACCAAGCCCTTCCATCCCACCGAGCTGGTGGATGCCATCCAGGCCCGCTTCCGCAAGGTGGCCGCCCAGGGGCCCGACGAGGCCGCCATGCAGGCGGCCCTGGCCCGCATCCGCAGCCTGCTCAGCGGACCCGAGCAGGCGCAGCTGGGCCTGGCCCCCGCGGACCCGGAGCCGCAGGACTCGGTTCCGGCGGGAGCCGAGGACGGGGACCGGACCCGCCGGGCCCGGACCGCCCACTGGGCCGAGCGGGTCCGCCGCTGCTTCGATGAGAACAATCCCCGGGCCATCCTCTACCTCCAGGACCAGGTCCTATCCAAGAAGCAGACCATCCACGCGACCTGCCTGCTGGCGCAGCTCTACCTCAGGATGGGCGACCGGACCCGTGCCGAGGCGGAATTCGCCGTGGCGGAGAGCGTCATGAGACTGAATATTCAGCTGTTCCGGCAGGCTTTCGCCGAGGAGAGCGCCCCCTGGACCCCGGTCGCCAAGCGGGGCCTTCGGTCCCGGCTCCTGCGGCTGGAAGGCAAGCTGGAAGCCATCCGTAAGCAACAACTCAGTTAGTCGGGGCATCAGAAGCAGACCCGGGAGAAGGTCACCATGGAATGTCGTCAACTGCTGCACGCCGCCGCGCCGCTCGAGGCGGGACGGCTCGTGCCGTTGGCGGAGCTGGACCCGCAGCTCGTGCTGGTCTTCGGCAGCGTCGCCGCCCTGCGCGAGCCGGCGCTCCTGGCGCAGCTGGAGGCGGCCTTCCCCGGGGCCCTGCGGGTCGGCTGCTCCACGGCCGGGGAGATCAGCGACCAGGGCGTGTCGCTGGATGGCTGCGTCATCACGGCGGTGAAATTCGAAGGGCCTGTCTCCCTGCAAGTGGCCGAGGCCGCGGTGTCCCGCATGGACGACTGCCAGGAGGCCGGCGCCGCCCTGGGGGCGGCCCTGCGCAAACCGGGACTCCGCGCCGTCCTCCTCTTCGGCAAGGGCGTCGGGGTGAACGGCAGCGCGATCCTCGCGGGCCTGGTCTCGGTGCTCGGTGAGCGGGTGGCCATCTCGGGCGGGCTGGCGGGCGACGGCGGCGCCTTCCGGGAGACCCTGACCCTCAGCCCCTCCGGGCTCACCCCGGATGGCCTGGTGGCCGTGGGACTCTACGGCGAGGGCCTGCTCCTGTCCCATGGGTCCCGCGGGGGCTGGACGCCCTTCGGTCCGGTCCGCAAGGCCACCCGCAGCCACGAGAACATCCTCTACGAGCTGGACGGCGAGCCCGCTCTCAACATCTACAAGCGCTACCTCGGCGAGCATGCCCGGGACCTGCCCACCTCGGGCCTGCTCTTCCCCTTCGAGCTCATGAGCCAGGACGGGAACCGCCAGGGTCTCATCCGGACCATCCTGGGCGTGGACGAGGCCGCGGGGGCCCTGATCCTCGCCGGGGACATCGAGCCCGGGGGCTACCTGCGGCTCATGCACGCCTCCACGGATGACCTGGTCGACGGCGCCGAGGCAGCCGCCCGCCTGGCTGAGGCGGCCCGGCCCGGCGCCACCGGCCGGGGCCTGGCCCTCCTGGTGAGCTGCGTGGGTCGCCGCCTGGTCATGGGCGAAGGCGTGGACGCGGAGATCGAGGTGGTCGGCCGGGTCTTCGGCCCGGAGACGACCCTGGCCGGCTTCTACTCCTACGGCGAGTTCGGGCCCCTGGGCGCCACCCGGTGCAAGCTCCACAACCAGACCATGACCGTCACCTACCTCGGGGAGCGCTAGCCGTGCAGCGCATCCTCGACCGGCAGCTGCGGCGCGCCCAGTTGCTCACCCAGGGCGAGGAGGCCGTGGACCTGCTGGAGCGGCTGGAGCGGGCCCAGGCGGATCCCGCCCTGCCGGAGTCCCTGCAACGCCTCTGCCGGGGGTTCGGCGACTTCCTGGCCCGGGTGGAGAACACCTACCTCCAGCACGACCGGGACGAGGAGCTCCGCATCCGGAGCCTGCGCCTCAGCTCGGAGGAGCTGCTCGAGGCCAATGAGCGGCTGCAGCGGTCCGCCCAGGCCCAGGCGGCCATCGTGCTCTCCCTCCGCGCCACGGCCAACGAGCTGCTCCGCTCCGAGGGCAGGGCCGAGATGGGCCCCGAGGTCGATGACCTCGCCGGGCTGTCCAGCCTCATGAGCGAGCTGCTGGCGGACCGGCGGAAGGCGCTGGGGGAGCTGGAGCAGCAGAAGATGGCGCTGGACGAGCACGCCATCGTCACGATCACGGACCTGGCGGGCGTCATCCTCTACGCGAACGACAAGTTCTGCGAGATCAGCGGGTATCCGCGGGAAGAGCTGGTCGGGGCGAACCACCGCCTCGTCAAGTCGGGGGTGCACCCGCCCGAGCTCTACCGGGCGATGTGGGACGACATCTGCGCGGGCAAGGTCTGGCACGGGGAGCTCTGCAACCGGGCCAAGGACGGCCACCTCTACTGGCTGGCGGCCACCCTCGTGCCCATCAAGGGAGAGTCGGGGCAGCCGGTGGCCTACATCGCCATCCGCACGGACATCTCTGAGCGCAAGCAGATGGAGGAGGACCTGCGGCAGAGCCGGGAGCAGCTGCGGATCGCCCTCGAGGCCTCGCAGATGGGTTTCTGGGACTGGAACACGACCCAGGACAGGACCTACTTCAGCGACCAGTGGCTGGCCATGCTCGGCTACCGGCCCGGGGAGCTGCCCGACACGAGCGATGTCTGGAGCTCCCTCGTCCATCCGGACGATCTGGAGCGGGCCCGGGAGATCTACCACCGGCACGCCCTGGGGGAGCTGCCGGCCTACAAGGTCGAGCTCCGCATGCGGCACCGGGACGGCAGCTGGCGCTGGCTCTTCTCCTCGGGACAGGTCACGGCCCGGGATGCGCAGGGCGCGGCCACCCGGGTCATGGGCATCGACACCGACATCAGCGAGCGCAAGACCGCCGAGCTGGCCCTGCAGGTCAGCAAGGCCCAGTACGACGAGCTGACCGCCCGGATTCCGGTGGGCGTCTATACCGCCAGCATCGACCCCGCTGGGCTCCTCACCTTCGACTACGTGAGCGACCGCTTCTGCCGCCTGCTGGCCCTGGAGCAGATCGAGGCCCTGGGCCAGTCCTCCTGGCTCTTCACGCGGGTGCACCCGGACGACCGGGCCTGCCTCCTCGAGGCCCTGGCCCGCGCCACGCAGGCCAGGGGGCAGTTCCAGTGGGAAGGCCGGTTCTGGGTGAGCGGGGGCCTGCGCTGGTTCCGGCTGGAGGCGGCCGTCGCGGCCATCCCCTCCGGCGGCACCCGCTGGAACGGCATCCTGGTGGACATCACGGACCGCAAGGAGGCCGAGCAGACCATGCGGGAAGCCCGGGACCTGGCCGTGGCCGCCAGCCAGTCCAAGAGCGAGTTCCTGGCGAACATGAGCCACGAGATCCGCACCCCCATGAACGGGGTCCTCGGCATGCTCACCCTGCTCCTGGGCACCCAGCTGGATGACCGCCAGCGGCACTATGCCGATCTGGCCCGGCTCAGCGGCCAGACCCTCCTCTCGCTGATCAACGACATCCTCGATCTCTCCAAGGTCGAAGCGGGCAAGCTGGAGCTGGAGGAGGAGGACTTCGACCTGCAAGTCCTCCTGGACGAGGTGGGGCACATGATGACGCCCCGGGCCCAGCAGAAGGGGCTCCAGTTCACCCAGAGCCTCGACGCCGGCACCCCGCGCCAGCTGCGAGGCGACTTCCGGCGGCTGCGCCAGGTGCTGGTGAACCTGGTGGGCAACGCCCTGAAGTTCACGGAGACGGGCAGCGTGACCGTCCGGACGCAGACCCTCTTCCTGGGCCCGGAGGAGGTGACCCTGCGCTTCGCGGTGCGGGACACCGGGATCGGCATCCCCCGGAACAAGCTTGGCGCCCTCTTCCAGACCTTCAGTCAGGTGGACGCCTCGACCACCCGGCGCTCCGGCGGTACCGGCCTGGGGCTGGCGATCTCGCGCCAGCTCGCGGACCTGCTCGGCGGGGAGATCGGGGTCACCAGCGAGGAGGGGCAGGGCTCCGAGTTCTGGTTCACGGCCCTCTTCGCGCGGCAGGCTCACCCGGTTGAGGCCGGGCCCACGGCGCAGTCCGCCCTACCGGGCCTCGACCGGGACTTCCTCGGCGCCCGTCTCCTCCTGGCGGAGGACAACCTAGTCAACCAGGAGCTGGCCGTGGCGCTCCTCGAGCAGTGGAACCTGCGGGTGGATGTGGTCGGCAACGGCATGGACGCCATCCAGGCGCTCCGCGAGAACGACTACCAGCTGGTCCTGATGGACATCCAGATGCCGAAGCTGGACGGTCTGGAGGCGACCGCGACCCTGCGCAACCCCCGCTCGGGCGTCCGCAACCCGGGCATCAGGGTGGTGGCGCTGACGGCCCATGCCATGGCCGGGGACCGGCAGGCCTGTCTCGATGCGGGCATGGACGACTACCTGACTAAGCCCCTCGAGCCCGGGGTGCTGCTGGCCATCCTGGACCGCCACCTCCCCTCCCGGCAGTCCCAGGCTCCCCCGCCGCCCCGAGTACCGGAGTCCTCGCCACGGCGTCCCTCGGCGTCGCACCGGACGGTCCGGCCCGCCGTCTTCAAGGAGGAGGAGTTCCTCCAGCGGCTGCTGGGCAACCGGAAGGCCGCGGCCATGATCCTGGGGCGGTTCCGGGAGGACTGCCCCCGGCATCTGGCCCAGCTGAAGGGCGACGCCGAAGCCGGGGAGCTCCGCAAGGCGGCCGCGATGGTGCACCTCATCAAGGGCTCCTCGGCCACGGTCGGCGCCGCGGCGCTCCAGGCCCAGGCGCTGGAGCTCGAGGTGTTCGCGCAGGCCGGGGACCTGGAGGCCCTCCAGGCGGGCCTTCCCAGCCTGTTCCGGGAGTTCGAGCAGTTCAGCCTGGCCGCGCAGGGCTTTATTCCTTGATTCATACATAGATAGGCGCAGCATTGAGAGCCAGAGCACTTTGAAGCCAGCACGCAGTCGGAGGAAGGCGATGGAAGAAGTCCAGGACGACCTGATGCAGTCCCTGAAGGTCATGGTGGTCGATGACGACGCGGTCTTCCGCCGCTACCTCGAGGCCCAGCTGAAGATGCTGGGCTGCCAGATTGTGCCCGTGGAGAGCGGCGACGCGGCCTGGGTGCTGATCCAGGCCGAGCCCCCGGACCTGGTGCTGCTGGATGTGTTCATGCCCGGCATGAGCGGCCTGGATCTCTGCCGGAAGATCAAGACCACCCACGCCCTCCAGGACATTCCCGTGGTGCTCCTGACCATGCTGGGCGCCAAGGCCAAGGACAGCGGCTACCAGGCCGGAGCCGATGACTTCCTGAACAAGCCCCCCCACCTGCTGGAGCTGAAGACCCGCGTCCGGAACCTCCTGCTGCTCCGGAAGCTCCAGGCCGCCCAGGAGGTCGAGGAAGATGTCTCCCTCACGGAGGGGCTCGGCGGTCCCCCCCCGCGGGTCATCATCCTCGACTCCCAGGGCGTCCTGCGCGACCACGTGAAGGGGATCCTCGACGGGGAAGGGCTGGAGGTCCGCGGCATGGCGACCCAGGACGAGCTCCTCGAGAGCCTGATGTACGAGAAGCCCGACCTGCTGATCATCGACCAGGACCTCACGGAGGGTTCCGGCAGCGCCTTCATCGCCAGGCTGCGCAGCGAGGTGGCCACCTCCGGGCTGACCATCCTCCTGACCTGCGACTCCGGCGCCCTCGAGCTGCAGGTCGGCATCTGGCAGAGCGAGGCCGACGAGCACCTGGTCAAGCCCTTCGACGCCTCGGAGCTGAAGACCCGGGTCCGCTCCCTGCTGAAGACCTCGGAGCTGCGGCGCCGGAAGGATGCCCACGTCCTGGACGCGGACCCCAGCTCCATCAAGGACCCGCGGGGCGGCGCCTACACCCGGCCCTACCTCTACGCCAGCCTCGAGCACTTCTGCGCCTTCGCGACCCTCGTGGGACGGCCCGTCGGCCTCCTCGGCTACCGGCTCACCAACGGGTCGGCCATGTGGTCCGGCGAGGGCCGCAAGGTCTCGGCCCAAATCATGGGCTGCCTGGAACCCCATGAGGTGCTCTGCCGGCTGGGCGAGGGCCTCTTCGTGGCCATCCTCCCCGGCTCGGACCTCAACGACCTGGCCGCCCGGGTCGCGACCCTGAAGCCGCAGCTCCCCGAGGGGCAGTTCGCCACGGCCTCGGGCCGGGGGCGGATCGCCACCTCGCTGCTCAAGAGCATCTGGGAGCAGCTCCGGAGTCTCGAAGGCTAGCCTCCCCGCAGCACCGGAACCCGGCGTCGGCCCCGGATGGGGTCGGCGTCGCCATGGCCCGTGCAAGGGTCCCCGTGCCTGTGCCCCCGGCGCTTCTGTCCAGGCCGGGGGGACAGAGCTGACCCATTTGTCATTTTCGCTTTTATTCCCCCTTGTTGACTGCACTTATGTTTCTAGACTTTGAAGTGGTTCTCAGTGGAACAAAGTGGATTGAAGTGGGAATAAGTGGTCCCAGTTCGATTCTACGGCCTCTCCTGGGTTGCTGCTTGAAAGGTCACACCGGTGCTGCGACTTCGCGGGAACACACCGGCCACGGTGGATGAGAAGGGCCGACTGAAGCTCCCCTCCTCCTTCAAGGCCGAGCTTGAGACCTTCGCCCAGGGCGAGGGTGGAGGCCCGCTCCGGCACTACCTGACCTCCCTGGACGGCCGCTCGGCGCGGCTCTATCCCATGCCCATCTGGGAGGCCATCGAGGCCCGGCTCGCAGGCCTGCCCTCCACCAGCCCCGCCAAGCGCAAGTTCCTGGAGACCACCGCCTACTTCGGGAGCGAAGTGGAGCCGGACGCCCAGGGCCGCTTCGTCATCCCGCCCATCCTGCGCGAGGCGGCCCAGCTCACGGGCGAGGTGGCCGTG
>Ga0007882_10001150_pt1 | contig 15657 bp, 13 predicted proteins | sample CryBogCBH12Aug01_FD_71195 | JGI IMG/M metagenome (GOLD analysis project Ga0007882, IMG submission 71195) | Freshwater microbial communities from Crystal Bog, Wisconsin, USA - CBH12Aug09.1 | ecosystem: Environmental > Aquatic > Freshwater > Lake | place: Crystal Bog, Wisconsin, USA | collected... | reverse complement strand
GATTTCTACGGCTCGATGGATGGCGCGAGCAAGTTCGTGAAAGGCGACGCGGTGGCGGCGCTGCTGATCCTTGGCGTCAACATCATCGCCGGATTCTGCCTCGGCATGATCACCCACGGCCTGACCGCCGCCGATGCCGCCCAGCGCTACATCAGCCTCGCCATTGGCGACGCGCTGGTGGCGCAGGTGCCCTCGCTGCTGCTCTCGATCGCCGCCGCCGTGATCGTGACGCGGGTGGGCGACAGCCGCGACCTTGCCGGGCAGATCGGCGCGCAGTTTTCCGATCCGCGCGGCTGGCTGCCGGTGGCGCTGATCCTTTCGGCCATCGCCTGCATTCCGGCGATGCCGCAGCGGGTGTTCGTGCCCGCCGCAGGTCTGGCCTTCTGGCTGTGGAACACGCTCAAGAAGAAACAGGCCAAGGCCACTTTCGACGCGCTGCCCGCGCCCGCGCCGCCGCCCGATCCCTCGGCGATAGCGCTCGATGATGTCAGCGACCACACGCTGGTCACCATTGAGCTCGGCTATGGGCTGGTGCAATTGGTGGACGAGCGTCGCGGCGCTCCGCTGGTGAGCCGGGTGACGGGGGTGCGCAAGCAGCTCTCGCAAAGCTTCGGTTTTGTCGTGCCGCAGTTTCGCGTGCGCGATAGCCTCGATCTGCCACCCGCCGATTATCGCGTGATGCTGGGCGGGGTGCCGCTGGGCGGGGCCACCATCCGCGTCGAAAAGCTGCTCGCCATCGATTCGGGCGAGGCCAATCCCCGGCACAGCATTGCCGGTGATGCCGCCATCGACCCCTCCTTTGGCTGCCCGGCGTTGTGGATCGAGCCCGGCAGCCGCGATCTCGCCACCGCCGAGGGCTTCCTCACGGTGGACGCCAGCACGGTGATCGCCACCCATCTCAACCAGCTGCTCTCGCACCGCCCGCAAGAGCTGCTCGGGCCCGACGAGGTGCGGGCCATTATCGATGCGGTGAAGACCCGCGCCGCCGGGCTGGTGGAGGCGGTCTATCCCACGCCGCTGTCGCTGGCCGCCGTCACCCGATTGCTGCGCGCGCTGCTGGAGGATGGCATTCCCATCGGCCACCCGCTGCCGATCCTCTCCAGCCTCGCGCTCGCCCTGCAGCAGACCACCGAGCACGAGCGGCTGGTGGAGTTGCTGCGCGCCGATCTCGGCAGCCTGATCGTGGGGCGCATTTGCTCGCCCAGCCAGCGCCTGCCCGTCATCACCCTCGACGCCACGCTGGAGGCGATGATCGCGCAGGGGCTGGTCGATCCCACCACCAACCAGCCGGTGATCGAGCCCGACCTTGCCCGCTCGATCGGCGAGCGCGTGGCGAGCGAGGTTGCCGCACATGGCGGCGGCAATGTGGCGCTGATTGTGCAGCCGAGGCTGCGCCGCCCGCTTGCGGCGCTGCTGCGGCTGCGCGCGCCGGGCTGCGCGGTGCTTTCGATCTCCGAACTGCCCGAGCAGCAGCCGATCGCGGTGATCGCGGTGATCGGCGGAGAGCCGCCGCCCAGAACCGCCATCCCGCTGCCTCCTCCCGCCTCCTCCTCCGGTTTCACGGCACCTATCGAAAGCATCGCCGCATGATCCAAGACCACACCCCGCTCGCTCAGGTGCTGCTTCGCGAATCGCCCGGGCAAGAGCCGCCGCAAGACGGGCAAACGCTGGCGGCGCGCTCCGTCCTTGCCCCCGTGCGAAGGGCCGTGGCGCGGGCCTATGCCGGCGATACCGCCGATCGCCTGCGCCGCTTCATGCCGATGGTGCGGCGGCTGGCGTGGCATCTCCATGGCTCGGGGCGGGGCGGGATCGAGGTGGAGGATCTGATGCAGGCCGGGCTGGTGGCGCTCACCGAATGTGCCCAGCGTCATACCGGGCCGGGCGAGGATGGCTTTGCCGCCTATGCCAAGATTCGGGTGCGCGGGGCGATGGTGGATCTGATCCGCCGGCAGGTGCCGCTTTCGCGCGGGGCGGCGGAGCGGCGGCGGGCGATGCGCGGAGCGCGCGAGTCGCTGGTCAATGCGCTGGGCCGTGAGCCCAACGAGGAAGAGCTGGCCGCCGCGCTGGGCCTGTCGCGCGGGGAGCTGGAGGAACTGCGCGCCGCCGCCGAGCCGCTGCGCTTCGAGGCGCTCGACGAGGCCTATGCCGACGACAATATGGCCTTCGCCGATTCCGGGCCCGATAGTCTTGCCCAGCTGGAGGACGCCGAATTGCGCGACCAGTTGGCGCAGGCCATCGCCACCCTGCCCGAGCGGCTGCAGATGGTGGTGCAACTGTATTTTGTCGAGGAGCTCAATCTGGCCGAAATCGCCGCGGTGCTGGGGGTAAGCATCCCGCGCGTGCACCAGCTCAAGGCGCAGGCGCTGGATCGGCTGCGCGCGGGAATGGCGGGCGTGGCCGATATTCTCTGATTTTCTGCGAGATATTGCGCCAGCGCAAAGATGCAACACCCTTACCACAATAGCATCGCGCGCTTTCAGGCTGGCATTGCCCCGCCTTTGCGGTGGTGCTAGGCGGGCTCAATGTCCAGCTGTGATACCTGTGTTGTCCGTAATCAGGCGATTTGCGCTTCCCTCGACCAAGGTGAGGTTGCCGCGCTCAACGCCATTGGCCGCCGCCGCAATCTGACCGCGGGCGAATCACTGATCTGGGAGGGCGAGGATTCGATCCTCGTCGCCAATGTCATCGAGGGCGTGCTCAAGCTGGCCACCGGCACCGAAGATGGCCGCGAGCAGATCGTCGGCGTGGTTTATCCTTCCGATTTCATCGGCCGACCCTTTGGCGGCACCACCAGCCACGGCGTCACCGCCCTCACCGATGCGCGGGTCTGCGTGTTCAGCCGCCGCGATTTCGATGCCTTTGCCTCGGCGCACCCCGCGCTGGAGCACAAGCTTTTGCAGCGCACGCTCTCCGAGCTGGACCGCACCCGCCGCTGGATGCTGCTGCTGGGTCGCAAATCCGCCAGCGAGAAGGTGGCGAGCTTCCTGCTCGAATTGTCGGAGCGGCTGGCGCCAGCCACCTGCGACACCATGCCGGATACTGGGCCCGATCTTGGCGCCAAGCGGTTTACCCTGCCCTTCTCGCGCCAGCAGATCGCCGATGTGCTGGGGCTGACAATTGAGACCGTGAGCCGCCAGTTCACCCGCCTGAAGGCGGATGGCATCATTGATCTGCCCTCGCGCCGCGAAGTGCTGATTCGCCATGTGGCCGCGCTGGCCGCCGAATCGGGCGGCTGATTTTTTGATTAGTGCGCTCTGGCTATCCAGCCAGAGCTTGCTGTGCCGTCCCGCTCCCCCGGCCCACCCACCCACGAGTATATCCTGTCGGGTGGTTGGGCCGGGGGAGCGGGACGGCACAGCAAGGCAAGCCCGGAGGGGGTTGCCGCTCTAAACAAAAAACGGGCCGGAAGCTGTTGCCAACTTCCGACCCGTCGTTTCAGGCTGTCACCCGCGGGCCTGTCCGGAGAACCCGCGGGCGATACCCAAGCTTAGAAGCGATAAGCGACGCCGAAGCTCGTCACCCAGGGGTTCAGGCGCACGCGGGCATCCAGCGCATCGGCCGGAATGTAGAAGTGCGCCGTGGTGCTCACGAAATACTTCTTGGCGTCGAGGCTGATGCTGTAGCCATGGCCCACCGGGATATCGAGACCGGCCTGCACCACGCCGCCGAGGTTGCTGGTGAGCTTGGTGCGGGTGATGTCGGGAATGGCTCCGCTAATGCCGCCTTGAAGCACTGCGCTCGGACGGTCGTTGATCCAGGCGAACAGCGTGGGACCAGCGCCGACATAGGGCTTGATGCCGAGGGGCAGCAGGCCGACGAGGTGATACTTCGCGGTCACCGTGAACGGAATGACCTGCGCGTGATCAACCAGACCCGCACCGCCAAAAGCCGGGGAATAGACGTGGTGCGAGGTGATGCCAGCGATGGTCTCCACCGAAACGTTCGGCGTGAAGAAATACTCGACCGCGATCGTGGGGGTCACATTGCTGCTGGCCGAAGTGTTGAGGCCGACAAGCGCGCCTTGACCAGTGGTCAGGCCGTGCGGGTCGTAAGTCACGGCCGACAGGGTGCCGCTGGGCGACACGTCGGTGGCCAGCACCTTGAACTGCCAGTGGCCCGAGTAGTCGTTGGCGTGGGCGGTGCCGGTGATGGCGAGAGCCGCGGCCAGTGCAGCGGAAGCAGTGATCTTGCGCATATTTCCCTCATTTTTAGCCGCGCTGTCCGCCCTGTGCGGACCATCGGATCGCGACGTTGCCCGCTAAATCGGCGCATCCGCCGGGCTCGACATTGATTCCGCTCAATTATGGCCATCAGGATATTTTTGCGTTGCAGCAAAAGGAGGGCTTATTTTGACCCGCATCAATGTGGTAAAGCGGGGTACGGTCGAAGGGGTCGGCCAATGACATTCCGTCAGAAGCGGGGAAGGCTCATGGAATCCTTAACTGCGCGGGCCAGCCTATGGTTCGCGGCAATCATTCTTGCTGTTGTGGCCACGGTCGCGGCCAAAGACATCGGTTTCGCTGTGCATATGGCTATCCTGGGGGTCGCTGCGGCGATCGGTCTCTGGGTAACCATCAGCAAGGCGAATTACGCCACTATCGGGGTGCCCAAGGCGTCTCAGACCAGCAAGTATGATGACGAAGTCATCCGCTGGGGCGTAATCGCCACGGTATTCTGGGGCATGGCGGGCTTTCTGGTGGGCCTTACCATCGCTTTGCAGCTGGCCTATCCGCTGCTGAATATACCCCCCTACTTCAACTTCGGACGCCTGCGTCCGTTGCATACCTCGGCGGTTATTTTCGCCTTTGGTGGCAACGCGCTGATCGCCACGTCGTTTTATGTGGTGCAGCGCACCTGCCGCGCGCGGCTGGCCTTTCCGGCTCTCGCCCGTTTCGTGTTCTGGGGCTATCAGCTGTTTATCGTGCTGGCGGCCACGGGCTATCTGATGGGCATCACCCAGGGCAAGGAATACGCCGAGCCCGAGTGGTATGTGGATATCTGGCTCACCGTGGTGTGGGTGTCCTATACCGCCGTGTTCGTGGGCACGATCGTGAGGCGTTCCGAGCCGCATATCTATGTGGCTAACTGGTTCTACCTCTCGTTCCTGCTGACGGTGGCAATGCTGCACCTCGTCAACAACCTCGCCATCCCCGTCAGCTTCCTCGGCAGCCGTTCCATCTCGTGGGCCGGCGGCGTGCAGGGCGCGATGATGGAGTGGTGGTATGGGCACAATGCGGTGGGCTTCTTCCTCACCGCGGGCTTCCTGGGCATGATGTATTACTTCGTGCCCAAGCAGGCTGAGCGCCCGGTCTACTCCTACAAGCTCTCGATCATCCACTTCTGGGCGCTGATCTTCCTCTATATCTGGGCAGGTCCGCACCACCTTCACTACACCGCGCTGCCCGATTGGGCGCAGACGCTGGGCATGGTGTTCTCGGTGATGCTGTGGATGCCGAGCTGGGGTGGCATGATCAATGGTCTGATGACGCTGAATGGCGCCTGGGACAAGCTCCGCACCGATCCGATCCTGCGGATGTTCGTGATGAGTCTTGCCTTCTACGGCATGAGCACCTTCGAGGGGCCAATGATGGCCATCAAGTCGGTGAACTCGCTGTCGCACTACACCAACTGGACGATCGGCCACGTGCACTCTGGTGCGCTCGGCTGGAACGGCATGGTCACTTTCGGGGCGCTCTACTATCTGACGCCGCGTCTGTGGAACCGCTCGCGGATGTATAGCCTGCGGATGGTCAACTGGCACTTCTGGCTCGCCACGCTGGGGATCGTGTTTTACGCCTCCTCGATGTGGGTTGCCGGCATCACCCAGGGCCTGATGTGGCGCGAATATGGGGCCGATGGCTATCTGGTGAACAGCTTCGCCGATGCCGTTGCCGCCATCCATCCGATGTATGTGCTGCGCTGCGTGGGCGGTCTGCTCTACCTCGCTGGCGGGGTAATCATGACCATCAACATCTGGCGCACGATCCTGGGGCATCACCGCGAGGAGGCACCTTTGTACTCCGCGCATTATGATCCCGCGGTCGATCATCCACTTGTTCCGGCTGAATAAGGGCGAAAATCATGAGCACCGAGAAGAAAGGTTTTCTGGCTCGCCATCAGCAGCTGGAACGCAACGTCACCCTGCTGGGGATCTTCGCCTTCGTGGCGGTGATCTTCGGGGGTATCATCGAAATCGCGCCGCTGTTCTGGCTCGATAACACCATCGAGAAGGTGAAGGGGGTTCGCCCCTACACCCCGCTCGAACAGGCCGGTCGCGACATCTACATCCGCGAGGGTTGCTACCTGTGCCACAGCCAGATGATCCGTCCGTTCCGCGACGAGGTCGAACGCTATGGCCACTACAGCCTCGCGGCGGAATCGATGTATGACCATCCGTTCCAGTGGGGCTCCGAGCGCACTGGCCCGGATCTGGCGCGCGTTGGCGGCAAGTATTCGGATGCCTGGCACGTCCAGCATCTGACCGACCCGCGCAGCGTGGTGCCTGAATCGGTGATGCCTCCCTACGCTTTCCTCGCGCAGCGTCCGCTCGACGCCGGCGAGGGTGGCACCATGAAGGACGAGCTGAAGGCGCTGCGCCTCACCGGCGTGCCCTACACCGACGAGGACATCGCCAAGGCTGACGATGACCTCAAGGCGCAGGACACCGACGACGCCGGCGATCTCGCGGTGCGCTATCCCAAGGCGCAGAACCGCGACTTCGCGGGCCAGACCGGCAAGCTGACCGAAATGGATGCGCTGATCGCCTATCTGCAGGTGCTGGGCACCATGGTGGATGTCGATAGCGCCGCCGCGCAAGAGCAGCTGGCTAAGGAGACCGGACGGTGAACGACAGCCAAACCTATGAAGCGCTTCGGCAATTCGTTGATAGCTGGGGCCTGATGGCGACGATGGTGATGTTTGTGGTGCTTGTCGCCTGGCCCTTCCGGCCAGGTGCCAGGAAAGCCAACGACGAAGCCGCTCACATGATCTTCAAGGACGACGACAATGGCTAACAAGCACATTGACCAGGCCACCGGCACTGAAACCGTGGGTCATGAGTGGGACGGTATTCAGGAGCTCGACACGCCGCTGCCGCGTTGGTGGTTGCTGACCTTCTATGCCACCATCCTTTTCGCCATCGGCTATGTCATCGCCTATCCGGCCATTCCGCTGGGCGATCACGCCACGCCCGGCCTGCTCGGCTGGACCAGCCGTGGCCAGCTGGCCAAGGAAACCAGCAGTGCCGGTGCCGATCGCAAGCCGGTGCTCGATGCCCTCGCGGCCATCGCCATCGAGGATCTGCCCAAGCATCCCGAGCTGATGAGCCAGGCGATCGCGGGCGGCAAGGCGGCGTTCAAGGTGAACTGCGTGCAGTGCCATGGTTCGGGCGCGGCCGGTTCGATCGGCTATCCCAACCTCAACGACGACGACTGGCTGTGGGGCGGCAATCTGGTCGAGATCCAGACCACCATCACCCATGGCATCCGCTATCCCGGCGATCCGCTCACCCACATGAGCATGATGCCCAACTTCGGCGCGGACAAGATCCTTACCCCCGCCCAGGTGCAGGATGCGGCGAGCTTCGTTCGCAGCCTCTCCGGGATCGCTCCCAAGGGCGATGCTGCGGCGCGTGGCGCGGTGCTTTTCGCCACCAATTGCGCCGTGTGCCATGGGCCGGAAGGCAAGGGCAACCGTGCCGTGGGCGCACCCAACCTGTCCGACAAGATCTGGCTTTATGGCGGATCGCAAGAGCAGGTGGTCAGCTCCATCACCAACGCGCATCACGGTGTGATGCCAGCGTGGGGCGCGCGGCTTGATCCGGTAACGATCAAGATGCTGGCGGCCTATGTCCACTCGCTTGGTGGCGGCGAGGATTTCGCCCCCACTGCGACTAATAGTGGTGCGGCTGATGCCGGTGCTGCTGCCCCGGCTGCATCTGGAGGGGCTGCTCACTAATCATGAACAGCCTCCCTCCCAAATTCCAGTTGAAGCTGCCCGAGCAACCGCAGCTTTACGAGAAGCGCAAGGCCGTCTGCCCTAAACCGGTAGACGGCCGCTTCCGCCGCCTGAAATGGCTGGTGATGGTGGTGACCCTCGGGATCTACTACATCACCCCATGGCTGCGCTGGGACCGGGGGCCCTATTCGCCGCATCAGGCGGTGCTGGTGGATCTGGCCCACCGGCGATTTTATATGTTTTCCATCGAGATCTGGCCGCAGGAGTTCTACTTCGTGGCTGGTTTGCTGATCATGGCGGGCATCGGCCTGTTTCTGATCACCAGCGCGGTGGGCCGGGCATGGTGCGGCTATGCCTGCCCGCAGACGGTGTGGACCGATCTCTTCCAGCATATCGACCGGCTGATCGATGGTGATCGCAACGCCCAGCTGCGCCTCGATGCCGCCCCGTGGACGGCGGAGAAGGTGGCGCGGCGGCTCAGCAAATGGTCGATCTTCCTCGCCATATCGCTGGCCACGGGCGGCGCATGGGTTCTCTATTTCGCCGATGCGCCCACGCTGTTTCGCCAGATATGGACGGGGGATGCGCCCTCTGTGGCCTATGCCACGGTGGCGGTGCTCACGGCCACCACCTTTCTGCTGGGCGGTTTCATGCGCGAGCAGGTGTGTATCTACATGTGCCCCTGGCCGCGCATCCAGTCGGCGATGCTCGACGAGAAATCGCTGACGGTCACCTATAAATACTGGCGGGGCGAGCCGCGCGGCAGCGTCAAATCCGCGGTCAACTCCGCCGTGCCGCTGGGCGATTGCATCGAGTGCGGGATGTGCACTTCCGTATGCCCCACCGGGATCGATATCCGCGAGGGCTCGCAGATCGGCTGCATCACCTGCGGTCTGTGCATTGATGCCTGCGATAGCGTGATGAAGCAGCTGGGCCGTCCGCGCGGGCTGATCGATTATGCCACGCTGGAAGATTCCGCCGCCGAGCAGGCCGGTGCTCCTTCCACCCCGCACTGGAAGCTGATCTGGCATGCGCGCACGCTGGTTTATCTCGGCATCTGGTCGCTGATCGGTGGTGGGCTGTTGTTTGCGCTGGGCACGCGGCACCATGTCGCGCTCTCGGTGGCGAAGGATCGCAACCCGCCCTACATGCTGTTGAGCAGCGGTGAGCTGCGCAATGCCTACACCGTCAAGCTGAGGAACATGGAAGACCGGCCCCGTCGCATGGAAATCACGCTGATCGGCGTGCCCGGTGCCAAGATGTGGGCCGACGACATGGCCAAGGGCGAGGCATCGCGCACGCTGGTGCGGAATGTGGCCCCCGATCAGACCGATCCGCTGCGGATTTACGTCGAGGCCACCTCTGGCACCGCGCCGCAGCCGCTGGGCTTCAGCCTGCGCGTGCTGGATGCCGAGGGTGGCACGGTGAGCTACACCACCCGCTTCGATGCTCCCGAACTTCAGCCCGACCAATAACCCAGACCATAACAAGGCCCCGGATATGTCCACCGCATCGATCAAAACGCCATTTCGCTTCACCGGCTGGCATATGACGGCGATCCTCGTCGCTTTCTTCGCGGTGGTTTTCGTGGTCAATTTCTACATGGCGCATCTGGCCAGCAGCACCTTCACCGGCGAAGTGACGGATAATGGCTATGTCGCCAGCCAGAATTTCAACCATTGGCTGGATGCGGCGGCGAAGGAAAAGGCGCTGGGCTGGAATGCGGTGGTCTCGCGGCGGGCCGATGGCCGGCTGGTTGTGGCCGTAACCGGCAAGGGCACCGACAAGGCCACGCTTTCGGGCGAGGTGGCCCGTCCGCTGGGCTTGGGGCAGGCGCAGCTGGGCGAGATCGCCTTCACGCGCGGTGCGGGCGGCAGCTTCGTGTCGAATGGCAAGCTGGCCAGCGGGCGCTGGCGTCTGCGCCTCACGCTTACCGCCGGTAGCCAGCAGTGGCATAGCCTGGATGTGATCTGATGACGGCGGCTGTTGTTGCCAGCAGCGCTAGCGTCGCGTCCGGCGGCCCCGGTTCGGGTGCCTTGGCCGCCGTGGCAGCCGATACGGTGCTGGTGGTGCCGGGGATGCATTGCGCCGGGTGCATGAGCAAGGTCGAGAAGGCGCTGGTGGCGCTGCCCGGTGTGTCCGCCGCGCGGGTCAATCTCACCGCGCGGCAGGTGCGCGTATCGCACGATAGCGCGGTAGCCATTCCCGATCTGGTCGATGCGCTCTCGAAAGTCGGCTTCCCCAGCCAGCCGCGCGGCGAGGAGCTTGCCGCGCCCCCCTCGGCGGTGCGGCCGCTGCTGGCGCCGTTGGCGGTGGCGGGCTTTGCCTGCATGAATGTGATGCTGCTTTCGGTCAGCATCTGGTCGGGGGCGGATGGGGCCACGCGCGATCTGTTTCACTGGCTTTCGGCGCTGATCGGGATACCGGCGATTGCCTATGCGGGGCGGGTGTTTTTTGCCTCGGCCTTTGCCGCCTTGAAGCGCGGGCGCACCAATATGGATGTGCCGATCTCGATTGGCGTCACGCTGGCCACCTGCCTTTCGTTTTACGAAACCGTCACCCATGGCCGCGAGGCTTGGTTCGATGGCACGCTGATGCTGCTGTTGTTTTTGCTGGCCGGGCGCGCGCTGGATGCGGCAATGCGCGATCGCGCGCGCGCCGGGGTGGATGCGCTGCTGCGGCAGGCGGCCTCGGGTGCGATGGTGGTGGGCAAGGATGGTGCGGTCGAATGGCTGGCCGCCGCCGATCTGGTGCCCGGCATGGTGATGCGCGTGGCCGCTGGAGAGCGCCTTGCCGCCGATGGCGAGTTGGTCGCGGGCTCCAGCCGGTTCGACCGCAGCCTGCTCACCGGCGAGAGCGCGCCCGTGCCCGCCAGCCTTGGCGAGGCGGTGCTGGCGGGGATGCTCAATCTCGATGCGCCGGTGGATGTGCGCGTCACGGCCACGGGGCAAGACACTTCGCTCGCCGAAATCGCGCGGCTGATGGAAGCGGCGGGGCAGCACCGCAGCGCCTATGTCCGCATCGCCGATCGCGCCAGTCGGCTTTATGCGCCGGTGGTGCATGTGCTGGCGCTGGCGAGCTTTATTTTCTGGATGGCGGCGGGGGCTGGCTGGCATCAGAGCCTGGTGATCGCCATCGCCGTGCTGATCATCACCTGCCCCTGCGCGCTGGGATTGGCCGTGCCGGTGGCGCAGGTGGTGGCGGCAGGCGCGCTGATGCGGGCGGGGGTGATGGTCAAGGATGGCTCGGCGCTGGAACGCATGGCGCGGGTGGATCGCGCCCTGCTCGACAAGACCGGCACGCTCACCATGGGCCGTCCGCTGCCCGATCCCGCGCTGCTGGCGAGCCTGCCCGCCGATGCCGCCAGTGTGGCGCTGGCGCTGGCCTCGCATAGCCGACACCCGCTCAGCCGCGCGCTGGCCGAGCAGCTGGCCGGGGCCGGGGTGCGCGCCGCCGATCTGGCGCAGGTGGAAGAGGTGCCGGGCGAGGGCGTGCGCGCCTTGTGGCAAGGCGTGCGCGTGGCGCTGCGTCGGCCCGATGCGGCCGCTGCCGATGTTTTGGCCCGCGCCGAGGGCGGCGAGACCGGCGGCATGTCCTGCGTCCTCGATATCGCCGGGCGCCCCGGAGAAGTGGCGGCCTGGCTGATCCCCTTTGCTGATCGCCTGCGCCCCGATGCCGAAGAGGCGCTGGCCCGCCTCGCCGCGCTGGGGGTGGAGGCCTCGATCCTCTCGGGCGACACGGTTTATGCCGTGGGCGAGGTGTCGCGGCTTACTGGTCTTGCCGGACAAAGCGCGGCCAGCCCCGCCGAAAAGCAGGCCGCCATTGTGCGCTTGCAGGCGGGTGGCCAGCAGGTGATGATGGCGGGCGACGGGCTCAACGATGGCCCCGCGCTGGCCGCCGCCGATGCCTCTATCGCGCCGGGCAGCGCCAGCGATGTCGGTCGGCAGGCGGCGGATTTCGTGTTCCTCGGCGATTCACTGATGGCTCTGCCGCGCGCCGTGGCGGTATCGCGCGCGACGATGCGGGTGGTGCGGCAGAATTTCGCGCTGGCCGTTGGTTATAATGCGCTGGCGGTGCCGCTGGCGATGATGGGCAAGGTAACGCCCCTGCTGGCGGCGGTGGCCATGTCGTCGAGCTCGCTGCTGGTGATCGCCAATTCGCTGCGTCTGGCGATTGGCCCGAGCTGGCTTAAGGGCGCGGAGAAGCGGGCATGAACGGGCTCGCCGTGCTTATTCCTCTGGCGCTGATGATGGGCCTCATCGGGCTGGTGGCGTTTTTCTGGGCGCTGCGGCGTGGCCAGTTCGACGACCTCGACGGCGCGGCCAACCGCATCCTGATCGACGATGAGGACCTGCCCCTGAAGATCGTGCCGGGGCCAAGCGCGGCTCCAGCCGAGGCCGGAAACGAAGGTGGCAAGGGGCAGGGCGCGCCATGAGGCTGATGCTGCTCTTTGGTATTTTCGCGATGATCCCCGCCGCGCTCAACACCACGCCCGCCTCTGCGCGGGGGCAGTTGTCGGTGCCTTTGTGCACCGGCGATGGCGTGGCGCGCACGATTACCATGCCTGTCGGCCAAAGCGGCTTGCCCAATTCCGATCCGCCCGGCTGCTGCGTAAAAGGCTGCCACAGCGGCGGAGCGCGCAAGCGGGTAAACAAGCGCGTTGATCCCGCGCAATGAATGCTCTTTCTCTCTCGGGAATAAGCGCTGGCATGTGGCCTTATTATCCCGATCTTCTGGCGCGGCCCGTGCCCCGCTACACCAGCTTCCCCACGGCGGCCGAATTTGGCCCGAGCGTGAATGGGGCGGCGCAGGATCGCGCGCTGCGCGAGCTTGAGGGCGATGTTTCGCTCTACGTCCACATCCCGTTTTGCGAGAAAATCTGCTGGTATTGCGGCTGCAACACCGGCGCTGCCAATCGCCAGCAGCGGCTCGATAAGTATCTCGAGTCGCTGCACCACGAGATTTTGCTGGTGGGCGGGCGGCTGAACGGGCGGGCGGGCGGCTCGGCAAAGCGCCCACGGGTAAAGCGAATCGCCTTTGGCGGCGGCAGCCCCAACGCCATCGAGCCCCGCGATTTCGTGCGGCTGGTGGATGCGCTGACGCTGCATTTCGAGCTGGATCAGCCCGAGTGGTCGATCGAGCTCGATCCGCGGACGCTGGAGGCGGAATGGGGTCTGGTGCTGGGCCGGGTCGGCGTCACCCGCGCCAGCCTTGGCGTGCAGACCTTCGAGCCGCAGCTGCAGGCCCGCATCGGCCGCGTGCAAAGCGACGAGGTGATCGAGAGCGGCACCGCCCTGCTGCGCGATGCGGGGGTCACCTCGCTCAACTACGACATGATGTATGGCCTGCCCGGCCAAACCCGCGATGATCTGGAGCACAGCCTCAGCCGCGCGGTAGAGCTGGGCGCGGATCGCATCGCGCTGTTTGGCTATGCCCATGTGCCGCATCTTTTGCCGCGCCAGCGTCGCATCGATGCCACCGCGCTGCCCGATCAGGCCGAGCGCTTCGCCATGGCGGCGATGGGCTATAATCTGCTGGTGGCCGAGGGCTATGTGCCGGTGGGCTTCGATCATTTCGCCAAGCCCGGCGACAGCTTGGCGCAGGCGGTGGTTTCTGGCCGGCTGCGGCGTAATTTTCAGGGCTTCACCGAGGATCAGGCGCCCTCGCTGATCGGGCTGGGCGCTTCGGCGATTTCGTGCTTCCCCGATCTCCTCGCGCAAAACGAGAAGAACGCCGGGCGTTATCGCGAGCTGCTCTCGCAAGATGTGCTGCCGGCCACGCTGGGCATCACGCGCAGCGCGCATGATCGCGAGACCGGCGATATCATCAACCAGCTGCTGTGTCAGGGCGAGGCGGCGTTGACGCCGGAGCGCTACGCGTGGGTGGCCGATGGGCTGGACCCTTTCCTCGCGCGCGGGCTGGTGGAGATCGTGGGCGGGCGGCTGGTGATCGTGCCCGATGGCCTGCCCTATGCGCGCACCATCGCCGCGCTGTTCGATCCCTATCGGCAGGATGCGGCCCGGCGGTTCAGCTCAGCGGTTTAGGGCTGCTGGGGGTTCTGGCCCCAGTTCTGATCGCACCCAATCGCCGCCTTGGCGCAAGCGTGCAACTTTGCTTTCCCAGCGCGGAGAAATGTGCTTTACCAGCACAACGCCTTGATTGATGCGCCCTGTGGATTCGCCGTATGATTCTGGGGGGCACAAAAAATGAGCGGCTGTTCAAAGAAGCAGCCGCCCAAGGTGGGGAGAACAAATTTTGTGCTGGCTCCTTGGCTCTTGTGGCCTCGGTCGCCCCAGACTGAGGGCCGCTTTGCCGCCCTTCCGCCTTGCTTGACGCCTTTCTAGGGGCGTGCGGACCATTCAACCTTGATCGTCGTCAATTTACCGGCCCGCTGGTTTTTTTCGTCAAATTTTCTTTTGGCAGGTCGGAAAGCAGCTCTGGGCTGAGGATTTGCGGCAATTGGCGCGGCGCTTCTTGCTGGCCGCCACCCGCCGGATACCACACATACAGCGGCACGCCCGCCGCGCCCATGCTGGCCAGATAGCGGGTGATGACGGGGTCGCGCCGCGTCCAGTCGCCCTTCAGCACCACCACGCGAGCGCGGGCAAAGGCGGCGCGGGTGGTCTCGCGCTCGATGGCGAGGCGCTCGTTGAGCTTGCAGGTGAGGCACCAGTCGGCGGTGAAATAGGCGAACACCGGATGGCCCGAGGCGCGCGCCGCCTCCAGCGCGGCGGGCGAGAAAGGCCGCGAGGGCAGCACCTCGGCCGAATCCGCAACGCGCACGCTGGCGGGATGGAAGCCATGGGGCAGGGCCAGCGCCGCCACCAGCCCCAGCGCCAGCAGGCTCAGGCCCATGGGCCGCGCCATCGCCTTGCCGCGCCGCTGCCCGGCCCCTAGCCAGCCGAGCGCCGCCACCAGCACCACCGCAAATCCCGCGCAGGCGGCGGCAAAGCCTGTCCCGCCCAGCCGGCTTGTCAGCCACAGCAGCGCCAGCGCCGTCAGCCCCAGCGGCAGCGCCATCGCCTTGCGAAACCATCCCATCCACGCGCCCGGCCGGGGCAGCAAAGCACGCAGCGGCGGCACGAAGGCGATGGCTAGAAACGGCAGCGCTATCCCCACACCCAGCGCGGCAAACAGCGCCAGCGCCGCCCCCGTGGGCAGCAGCAGCGCCGCGCCCATCGCCCCTGCCATGAACGGCCCGGTGCAGGGCGTGGCGACAAAGGCGGCGAGCAGCCCTGTGGCAAAGGCGCTGTTCCGCGCCCCACCCGCTTGCGCGAAGCCTGGCACGCTAAATTCGAAAACCCCGGCGAGATTGGCGGTGATCACCACGCACAGCGCCAGCAACGCCACCACCACGCCCGGCTCCTGCAGCTGAAAGGCCCAGCCGATCTCGTGCCCGGCGGCGCGCAGGGCGAGCAGCAAGCCACCCAGCCCCACGCAGGCCAGCACCACCCCGGCGCTATAGGCCAGCCCCTCGGCGCGGGCCTGCGCTGGGCTCTCGCCAGCGCGGGCGAGGCTGAGCGCCTTGAGGCTGAGGATCGGAAACACGCAGGGCATGACATTGAGCAACAACCCGCCCGCCAGCGCCGCCAGCAGTAGCAAGGCTAGCGAGGGCAGGGGAGCGGGGCCCGCATCCGCCAGCGGTACACCGCCCGAGGGCACCACGCCCGGCGTAGCGGTGAAGCCGAGCCCCTCGCCATC
>Ga0007882_10001147_pt1 | contig 15695 bp, 14 predicted proteins | sample CryBogCBH12Aug01_FD_71195 | JGI IMG/M metagenome (GOLD analysis project Ga0007882, IMG submission 71195) | Freshwater microbial communities from Crystal Bog, Wisconsin, USA - CBH12Aug09.1 | ecosystem: Environmental > Aquatic > Freshwater > Lake | place: Crystal Bog, Wisconsin, USA | collected... | reverse complement strand
TTCCGCGCCGATGGAGCGGATGCAGGTGGTGGGCAGCGGGGTCACCGAAGAATATTTTCAAGTTCCACAGAATCGCAATCTGGATGCGCTCGTGCCGGATTATGCGCCGTTCATTCTCTGCACCGGTGCGATGGATCATCGCAAGGGGACGGATTATATGCTCAATCTGGCAAGGTTGCTTTGGCGGCGGAAATCCCCGGTCAAAATTGTCTGCACCGCCGGACTTTATGGCAACCAGGATTACATCGCCACGGCGCAAAACCTGCCCAATATCGTTTTGTTAAATTTTGTTTCTCAAGCCGAATTGCTGGCCTATTACCAAAAAGCCATCTGTCTGATTTGCCTTTCCCGCCTGGAAGGGTTTGGCCTGCCATTGGTGGAGGCCATGGCCGCCGGACTTCCGGTGATCGCCGCCAATAACACCGCCATTCCGGAAACGCTCGGTGGCGCGGGCATTCTGGTGGCACCGGAAAATACCGAACAAGTGGCAGCCAAGGTAGATGCGTTGCAGCAGGATAAAGATTTTCGGGCGAACCACATTTTCAAGGGTATTGAACGGGCGAAAAATTACACATGGGAAGCCTGTATGAAACGTATGCTCGCTGGCATCCGGCAGATTGAACCTAAAAACCATTGATCAGTTATATGTCTCCCCGTCATTTTCTTCCCGTCAAAATCCGTAAGTTGTTATTTTTGCTGACGCCGCCGCGCTGGCGTTCGCCATTTTGTCAGGATAATCCGTTTCTTGCCGGACATGAATTTGGTAAATGGACTTACTGTCAATTACGGGTGTTGTCATGGGGAGCAGGCGCAAAACTCCGGGTAGGCAACTACTGCTCCATTGGCGGTGGCACCACAATTATTCTAGATGGCCAGCACCGCCTGGATTGGGTAACGACGTATCCCATGCGGCTTGTGGCGGGACATGGAAGCCCACCAGATCAGGTTGTCAAGAAAGGTGATGTCCAAATCGGCAGCGATGTCTGGATTGGTGATGGAGCAACGATAATGAGCGGAGTCAAAATCGGCAATGGCGCGGTCATCGGTGCGCGTGCTGTTGTTGCAAAAGATGTTCCCGCCTACGCGGTGGTTGTTGGTAACCCGGCACGCATCGTCAAAACACGATTCAGTGAGCAGCAGATTGCGGCGCTGGAGATGATTGCCTGGTGGAATTGGCCAAACGAGCGCGTTAAAGAAGCCACTCCAAAACTTTGCACCGATCGCATTGATGATTTCATCCGAGCACATTTTCCAATTCAACCTTGAAACCGCTGTCATACAAACCCATGAAAGATTCTGCCAAGCTCGCCTACCCGTCGCGCCCGGACTGGATTCAATTCCTGTGTCCGGCGCCCAAGCGGCATTTGCAATCGCTTGTCCGCCGACTTGGTCTTACCACGGGGCTGGACATTGGATGTGGAGAGGGTTCGCCGCTGACATCACTACGAGGGCCGACATTCCGGTCTACGGGCATAGACATTGATGCCAAGTCCATAGAGCAAGCCAAGATGAAAGGATTGCATGACGATTATATCCTCGGTGACTTTATGACGATGGACCTGAAGCGAACTTTCGATGTGGTCGTGCTGTCGCATGTCATCGAGCATTTCGACCGCGATACCGGCTGGCGTGTGCTTCAAAGGCTGGAGCAGTTAAGCACCCGTTTAATTTATGTGGAGACACCCAACGGCTTTCTGGAGCAGACTGATTATGACGGCAATCCCTACCAGCGCCACTTGAGCGGATGGTTTCCACATGACCTGCAGGCGCGGGCATACACCGTCTTTGGCAGCGGTCCTAAATGGCTGATGACTCCCATGGGGCAGAAACGGCTGCTGCCGGATTTTGTCCGGCGTCCCCTGACGCGGGGATTACAATGGTATTATTTCCGGCGTCCCCAAAAAGCCGGCGTCATTGCGGGCATCCGCCATCGGGATGCAAATGGAAATCTCCGCGCCGTGTAGCGCAAACCTTTGAATTATTTTCCAAGGATGAAAAGGCTTTTTCGAGTCCATCTGCTCCGGCAAAACGGCCTGACCGGCATGTTCAATGTCATCACGCTGGCCAATTGTTTGCGCGCGGCCGGCCATCAGGTGAGCATCACTTGCATTGAACCGGGAGCGGAGACGATTCCCGGTCTGGACAAGGACATTGCGGTGACCGGTCTGGGCGTAGGCCAGGCGACGGGTTGGCGTAAGTTGATTTGCCGGTTGCAGGGAGCGTTTCGGTTGCGGCGGCATCTGCGGCAGCAGCCGTTTGACCTGATATATGTCCTGGATAGCTGGACGCTGCCCACCCTCTGGCTGGCCACGGCGGGCAAACTCCGCTGGCCCGGTGCCAGGCTGGTGTATCACACCTTTGACTGGCTTGAGCCGGGGCTGGTGGCGGAAACTCATCGGCGGCTGGAACAGAAAATCTGCCGGAAGGCTGATCTGGTGGTGAACACCGACCGTTCGCGGGCGCGGATGCAACAGGCGTTTTACCGGCTCAAGACCACGCCCTTGTGGATTCAGAATTGCCTTTCCACCACGGTGCCCATTCCGCCGCCGGATGAGGTGTTGCGACGGGAAATGAGCGGCTCGGAAAACACCGCCGGCCTGCGCATCATGATTTATCCCACGATTGTCGCCAACGCCGAATCCTCGCAACGGATGACCTGGGAATTGATTCAGGCCTTCCGCCAGTTGCCGGAGCATTACCGGCTGGTGTTGTTTTACCGCGAGGGCGCAGAATATCGCCGCTGCCTCGCCGCGTGCGCGGAAGCCGGTCTTTCCCGGCGGGTGAAATTTCTGGAGCCGATGCCGTTTCTGAAACTGCTCAACTATGTGGCTTCGGCTGATCTCGGAGCGGTGTTTTATGATGACCGCCAGAGCAGCGGCTATTTCATGTGCAACGCGGACAAGCTTTCCCTGCTGGCGGCGTGCGGCATTCCGTTTGTGGCATCCGCCCAGCCGAATCTGGAATCGGTCGTTTATCGGTTTGGTCTTGGGGAATGTTGCAATCCCGGAGATGCCGCCGCTCTGGCGGAAGCCATCCGGTTGATCGCGGAGGGTCCGGTGCCGCTGGCGGAGCGCAAGCAACAGGTGCGCGCCGCGTTTCTCCGGCACCTTAACTTTGAAGTTCACGGCCCGCGCCTGTTGGCCGCGCTGGAAAATCTGAAGTGATGCCAAAATGATAACAAAATGATTGGATTTATCATTCACCGGTTGCGCACGCTGTTCTGGACGTTTTTTTACCGGACGATTGGCCGTTCCCTATTCCACCGGCTGGGGCAGAGGGCGTGTTTTGAAGGGTGGATTGATATCCCGCAAAGAGGCGGCAAGATCATCGTGGGCGATCAGGCGCACATCTGCCGGCTGGTGGAATTCTCCGTGCCGCCCAGCGGCGAGTTGATTGTGGCCGACCAGGTGTTCATCGGCCGCGGCGTGGTGATCAGCGCGCATTGCCAGGTTGCCATTGGTCGGCACACCATGCTGGGGGAATTCGTTTCCATCCACGACAACGACCACCGCTTGGATCAACCCGGGTTGCCCGTCGCGGAGCGCGGGTTTGTTGCCGGCAAGCTGGAAATCGGAACCAATTGCTGGATTGGAGCCAAGGCGGTTTTGGTGCGCGGGAGCGGCATGCAGGATAACTGCGTGCTGGGTGCGGGGGCGGTGTTGACCCGGGAATTGCCGGCCGGTTCTACGGCGGTGGGCGTTCCGGCAAAAACCATAAACCGATCCCCGTCCGCAGAATAAAACGCTCATGAGTAAACCCGCCTACATCGTGGCCCAACTCGGGGCGCGGATGCATTACGCCGTGCCAAGAATTATTCAGGAAGCCGGGCAGTTGGAGCGGTTCTACACCGACATTTGCGCGGTGCAGGGGTGGCCGAAGCTGCTGAATTTAATCCCCAATGTTCTGCGCCCGAAAACCGTGAAACGCCTGCTCTCACGGGTGCCGCGCGGGGTGCCTCAGGGACGAATCACCGCCTTCAACGATTTCGGCTTTGAGTATGCCCGGCGGCGAAAATTGATTCCCTCGCAGGGACGTTTTCGGGTGCATCTCTGGGCCGGTGAAGAATTCTGCCGGCGGATCTTGAACAATGGCTGGAGGCAGGTCGGGGGCGTGTTTGCGTTTAACAGTGCCGGATTAGAGCTTCTTCAGCGGGCCAAACGAGACGGGCTAAAAACCGTTATGGAGCAAACCATTGCGCCCATGCGAATGGAGTTGGCATTGCTGGGCGATGAAGCCAGCCGTTTCTCGGGTTGGGAAGGCGGAACGGAAAAATCGGGGGCGACTGACTATTGTGACCGTGAAGAAGCGGAGTGGAAATTGGCTGATTTAATCCTCTGTGGTTCCGATTTTGTGCGCGACGGCATCGCCCGATGCGGCGGTCCGGCGGAAAGATGCGTGGTCGTTCCCTATGGGGTGGATCTTCCAGAAAACAAATCGGAAATCGGAAATCGGAAATCGGAAATTCTAAACTGTCCATTGCACGTTCTTACGGTTGGAAGCGTAGGGTTGCGCAAAGGTTCGCCGTATGTGCTGGCGGCGGCGAAACAATTGTCAGACAAGGCGGAGTTCCGGATGGTGGGCGGTATCGGAGTGCTGCCGGAAGCAGAAGCGCAAATGCGCGGGCATTTGGAATTGACCGGCCCGGTGCCACGCAGCGAAATCGCCAAACACTTTGCGTGGGCCGATGTTTTTCTGCTGCCTTCGCTGTGCGAGGGTTCCGCCACCGTGACTTACGAGGCGATGGCCCACGGCTTGCCGGTGATCTGCACCCCCAACACCGGCAGCGTGGTGCGCGATGGCGTGGACGGTTTCATAGTGCCCATTCGGGATGCGGTTGCCATCGCCACCCGGCTGGAACAATTGGCGGCGGATTCGGTTTTGCTGGAATCTCTCTCCGCCAATGCCCGGCAGCGGGCCGGTGAATACACCGTGGCCGCCTATGGCCGACGATTGATGGGGGCGATTCAAAGTAATATCTGAAATGCTGAAATACTGAAATCGGACTTTCCGTTGGCGATGGGAAATTATCCCCATCCGCCATCTCCTGATTACCCAAATGAATTGGATGTTCTTATATGTTTTCGTGGCCATATCTTTGGCCATGGCGGCACCTGCGCTGTGGCGGAAGGATTACCGGCTACAGTTTCCCTGCCTGGTGGGATTGTCCGGGCTGTATCTGGTGGCTTTGCCGATGGAGGCGCTGCTCCAGCAACCGGACGATGTTTCCCAAGACGCCATCTTTCGGTTTGGGGTGATGGCGATTTTGTGTCTCGTTGCCGCCTGGTGGGGCTATGAATGGTGGAAACCCTCACCAGCGATGAAGCTCTTGCAGTTTGATGAAAAAAAACTGGTCAAAGCGGCAATGTTTCTGGTGGCCTTTGGCGCTTTCTTTGCCTGGAAAACCCGTAACACCGTTCCAGACATAGATCCGGAGACAACCCAATGGACCGGCCCGATTGTGATATATTCGACCCTCTCACTGGTCATGAGGTATGGGGCCATGTTGGCGGCCATCCTGTTTTTCCGGACCAGACAATGGAAATATCTGCTGCTGGCGCTGCCCCAGGTGGTGCAGTATGCCAATTTGTTTCTGATTGGCCGGCGCGGTCCCACCGGGGAAATCATGGTGGTCACCTGTGTGTTGTTGTTTTTCTACCGTAAATGGGCTTTGCCGCTTTGGCTGATGTTGGCAGGCATTTTTGCCATGGCGGTGTTTTCTTACAATATCGGCACCATCCGCGCCACGAATGACCAATCTTTGAGTGAACGCATCCAAGCCATCAAAGCCGCCGATCCGCTGCACAGCATCAGCACCGCAGGCATGGCGGAAGATCGCAAGAATATCGAAGTATATAATGGGGCGAAATTTATGGAGGCCAAAGCCAGGGGCGGCCATTACACTTTGGGCTTGCATTTCTGGAACCAAATCGTGTTCGGTTTTGTGCCGGGCCAGCTGGTGGGAAAAGATGTTAAAGAAAGCCTGAAATTCAAGCTGGTAGATGACACGTTGCAGACCGGTTATGAAAAAAGCAATGGCACTTGCGAAACCGGCATTGGCGAAGCATTCATGGCGTTTGGCTATTTGGGGTGCGGCTTGTTTTTCGCCTTGGGAGCCTTCATGCGCTGGCTGTGGGAGGGCGCCACCCGCAACTCGGTTTTACATCAACTGCTGTTGATGTTGTTCACCTTGCCCTCGCTGATGACGTTTAGTGCTCAATTATGGACGTTGGTTAATCAACTTGTGAACATCTCGATTTTTGTCGGCCCATGGTTATGGTGGAGTCTTAACCAAACTCCAAAGGGTCGCCGACGTAAAAGTCTTAACTCCCAATGATCGCGGTTATTTTTCACCGGCTGGGGCCGTATCACTTTGCGCGGTTGCGCGCCGCGGGTCGGAGCCTGTCTGTGGTGGCGATTGAGACTTCCGGAACGGATGAGACGTATGCCTGGGATGTGATTGCCGGGGCGGACGGCTTTGAACGCGTCACGCTGTTTGCCCATGCCGATGCGCAAAAACAACCGGCGCGGGAGGTCGCGCGCCGCATGGTGGCGGCGCTGGATAATATCCGTCCCGCCGTGGTGGTGGTGCCGGGATGGGCCGATGCGGCGGCGCTGGCGGCTTTGCAATGGTGCGGTCGCCATCGGGTTCCGGCCGTTATCATGTCCGAAAGCACGGCGTGGGATGAGCCGCGCCGCGCGTGGCGTGAGGTGGTTAAACAGCAGGTGGTGAGCCTGGCTGCCGCCGGTCTGGTGGGTGGCACGCCTCACCAGGAATATATCATTCAACTGGGGCTGCCGGCCGAGCGCGTGTTTTTGGGTTATGACGTGGTGGACAATGAATATTTTGCGCAGCGCGCCGCGCAGATCAGAAATCAGCCGCCGGAAACCAGAAAGAAACAGGGATTGCCGGGAAAATATTTTCTCGCCAGCGCACGATTCATCGAAAAGAAAAACCTGCGATGGCTGATTGAAGCGTATGCGTGCTACCGCGAACTCGCTTCAAAATCGGAAATCGGAAATCGGAAATCGGAAATATGGAATTTAGTTTTGCTCGGTGACGGAGAATTACGCGGATCGCTTGACCAGCAACTTTCAACCTTGAACTTGCAACCATTTGTCCAGTTGCCCGGCTTCAAGCAGTATTCCGATTTGCCGGAGTTTTATGCGCCCGCCGGCGCGTTTATCCACGCCAGCACTGCGGAACCCTGGGGCTTGGTGGTGAACGAGGCGATGGCTTGTAGCCTGCCGGTGCTGGTCTCCAACCGCTGCGGCTGCGCCCGGGATTTGGTTCAGGAAGGCGTGAACGGTTTCACCTTTGATCCATTCAATGTCGAAGAACTGGCAAATCTGATGTTGCGCATTTCAGCTTTCCGCGAGGGGCACGTTACTCCTGGCGCGCCTTGCTCCGCATCTGATCCAACAACCAGCAACCAGCAACCAGCAGCCACCCTCTCCCAAATGGGCGCCGACAGCGCTCGCCTCATTGCCAGCTGGGGTCCCGACCGGTTCGCCGCCGGCCTGAATGCCGCCGTGGACAAGGCGCTTGAAATGGGGCCGGTGAAAGCATCGTTGGTGCAGCGGGCGATTTTGCAAATGCTGCTTAAACGCTGAATCGTCCGCTTTCGCATGTCCAGCAGTCCGTCGTCCGTAAAAATGCCATGATCAAAACCGCCAATCTTACCGGCTCAGTTTCGCGTAATGCGGGCGGGCTGTATGAAAGCGTGCGCCGGCTCGTGCAATCCCTCGCGGCCAACGACATGAAGGTCTGCGTGTTCAGCAATCTGGATGAGCACACGGCGGCGGACATCGCGGCCTGGAGGCCGGTGATCGTGAAAACTTTTCGTCCGCACTGGCACAAGCAATTCGGTTACACGCCGGAAATTCTGCCGGCGCTGGCTGGTTTTGCGCCGGACATCACCCACACGCACGGCATCTGGTGTTATTCCAGCGTGGCCACCAATCAATACTGCCACCAAACCGGCACGCCCTACGTCATTTCGCTGCACGGCATGCTGGATCCGTGGGCGGTGCAAAACTCGCGCTGGAAAAAAGCCGTCGCGTATTTCTTTTATGAAGCCGCCCATTTGCGCCGGGCCGCCTGCCTGCGGGCCCTGTGTGAATCCGAAGCCCGCGCCTTTCGCGCCATGGGGCTCAAGAATCCCATCGCCATCATTCCCAATGGAATTGATATGCCGGAAAGCGGAATACGAAAAGCGGAAAGCGGAACGGCTCCGTGGCAGGAATGGATTGAGCCGGGGCGGAAGGTGCTGCTGTTTTTAAGCCGGATTCATCCCAAGAAAGGCCTCGTCAACCTTCTCCGTGCCTGGGCCCAAACTCAAAACTCAAAACTAAAAACTGAAAACTTCGGTTGGACCCTCGCCATCGCGGGCTGGGACCAGGGCGGCCATGAAGCGGAACTCAAAAAGTTGGCGACGGATCTAGGAATCGATTGGGCCGATGCCAGGAACCCGCCAGCCGCGGGGAACCGGCCACCAACCGCCTCGCTGCTTTTTCTCGGCCCCCAATTCAACGAGGCCAAGGCCGCCTGTTACGCGAATTGCGACGCCTTCATCCTGCCGAGTTTCAGCGAAGGAGTGCCGATGGTGGTGCTGGAGGCGTGGGCTTATGGCAAGCCGGTCTTGATGACGCCCGAATGTAATTTGCCGGCCGGCTTCGCGCGCGGTTCGGCCATCCGCATCGAGCCAAACGCCGGGAGCATTGCCTTGCGGTTGCGGGAGTTTTTTGAAATGACCGGTGCCGAACAGCAGTCGCTGGGGGCCGCTGGAGTGAAACTGGTGCGCGAACAGTTTGCCTGGTCGGTGCTGGGCGGGGAAATGGCCGGTCTGTATCGCTGGATCTTGGGCGGGGGCGATCGGCCCCGGTGTTTGGAGGACGATTAGCCGGGCCCAACCGCCGCAGGTGCAGCTTGCTTTTGCGGCGAATTATTAAATATTTAAGCGTCATACCCATGTTTAGAAAAGAATTTTACCTTGTCAACGGCACGGCCCTGCTGATTTTTGCCGCGGCTACCTGGTTCGCCTGGCATCAGCTGCAGCTGTTGCGGGATAATGCCAAAATGCTGGCGGTTGACTCCCTGCCGGGGTTGGTGGACACCGGCTTGGCCATCCAGATGCTCAATGACAACGAGCACGCAGTCCAACTGCTGCTCCAAACCCGCACCGCCGCCGAACAAGCTGCGTTCATTGCGCAAATCCGCACCAACAACACGGAGCCGTTTTGGAAAGACTACGCCGCCAGTATCTTTTCTGTCGAAGACCAGACCAATTATGATCTGGCCATGTCCGTGCGCCAGTCCTACCTGCAGGCGCGGGAGCAGTTGTTTGCCCTGATCAGCGCTGGAAAAGTTCAGGAAGCCGCAACGTTCTACCAGCAAAAGTTGTTTCCGCTTTTTGGTGAATACCAGAATCACGCTAGGCAAATGTTCGCCTACAATGTCCGGGAGGGAACGGTGCGGCAGCAGCAGATTCTAGCCGGAGTCACGCGCACCCCGCTGACCATCGGGGTGCTGGCCACGCTGACCTTCGTATTCGGCTGGTTGTTCGGCGTGCGCAGCCGCTTGAGCGGACTGGGTAAACTCGGCGCCGGCCGCGCGGCCAAAGCCGGGAAAGACGCCGATATTTCTGATCGGCCCTAAAGCATGGAAAATTCCAATCCTTTGAACATCGCCGGCAACCGGGCGGCGCAAAAATACACGGCCGGAGAGCAATGGCAGCGGGTGCTGTGGGGCGTCGGCAAACTGTTTTTCCGCTTCAGTCCGCGGCCCTGCTTCGGCTGGCGGCGTTTTGTCCTGCGCTGTTTTGGCGCGGAGATTGGAAAGCAGGTAAACACCTATCCCTCCACGCAGATTTATTTTCCGTGGAATTTGACGGCGGGCGACTGGAGCGCGATCGGCGAGGACGCCTTCATCTATAATCTCGGCAAGGTCACTCTCGGGGAGCGCGTCACCATTTCGCACCGGGCGCATTTGTGCGCCGGCACGCACGATTATACGCGGGCGGACTTGCCGTTGTTGAAACCAGCGATTGAAATCAGGGATCAGGTCTGGATTTGTGCCGAGGCATTTGTGGGGCCGGGCGTGACGGTGGGCGAGGGGGCCGTGGTCGGCGCGCGGGCGGTGGTCATGAAAAATGTTGAGCCGTGGACTGTGGTTGCCGGCAACCCGGCGCGGTTTGTTAAACGTAGAGAACTAAGGTGATGGGCAAAGAGCTTGGTGCAAAGGGCCAAGAGCAAAGAATTCAGAGGAAAAAATGAGACCGCATTTTCGGTTTGAAGACTTGGATATCTGGCGGATGGCTTTGGAACTGGCCGTCGTTTTTCACGCACGCTTGGCTCCTAGCCCTTTGCACACAGCGCCCAACTTATGATTTCCGTACTGATACCGGTTCGCAACGAAGCCGCCAATATTGTGGCCTGTCTCAATTCCATCCGCTGGGCGGATGAGGTGGTGGTGGTGGACTCCGGCTCCACGGATGGCACGGCTGAACTGGCCAGAAATAATGGAGCCACGGTGGTGGACTTCAAATGGAATGGCCAGTTTCCAAAAAAGAAGAACTGGGCGCTGCAAAATGTGCCGTGGAAAAATGAGTGGGTGTTGATTCTGGATGCCGACGAGCACATTACGCCGGAACTGGCGGCGGAGATTCAGCAGGAATTAAACCATCCGCAGGCGGACGGCTATTTCATCAACCGCCGGTTCGTTTTTCTCGATCAATGGATACGGCACTGCGGTTATTATCCCAGTTGGAATTTGCGATTATTCCGGCACCGGCGTGGCCGCTACGAAAAACTACATGTCGGCAATACGGGATCGGGCGACAACGAAGTTCACGAGCATGTGGAGCTAAACGGGAAAACCGCCCGGTTGAAGCACGACATGATGCATTACGCCTACCCGGACATCTACACCTGGATGGAAAAACACAACCGCTATTCCAATTGGGAGGCGGAAGTGGAAGTGCGTGGCCAGCCAGCCGGCAAGCCGGCAACAATTGGAACCGGTCTGGGCTTTCGCCGGACTTTGCGAGTGTGGTCACGGCGACTCCCGTTCCGTCCGCAACTCCGCTTTTTTTACAGCTATATCTTAAAGCTGGGGATTTTGGATGGGCGCGCCGGTTATATTTTCTGCCGGCTGCTGGCCACCTACGAGATGTTGAATGTGTTCAAGGCGGTTGAATTACGACGGCGCATCCGGTCAAAAACCAACCAAAGGCTATCCTGATTGAAACTTGGAATTCTCTGCCGCCGTTGGTGGAAATGGGGTTTAGTCCTGTTGCTGGCCTCCGGTTTGCTGGTTTTCGCGGGCTGGCGGTTTCCGCAGGAGCTGCTTTTGCTGGATTCCGGCCCGGTCAAGGCGGATGTCATGGTGGTGCTGGGCGGCGGTCCGGCTGTCCGACCAATACGGGCGGCGGAATTATACCAAGCGGGAGAATCTCTCAAAATCATTGTTTGCGGTCGTGGGGATGATTTGACCAGCCAGCACATGCTTGAATCCAACGGGGTGCCGGCCTCCGTCATCCGGCGGGAATCCCAATCGCGCACCACGTTGGAGAATGCCATGTTTTCCATCCCCTTGCTCCGGGAGATGGGGGCCAGGCGCGTGATCATTGTGACGTCCTGGTATCATTCGCGCCGGGCGCTGATGACCTTCGAGCATTGTGCGCCGGGCATCACCTTTTATTCGCGGCCCAGTTACTATGCTTATCGGCGTTCCGAATGGAGCTCCACGGGGGTTCGGGGTTATATCAAAATGGAATATGTTAAATTGGCGGTTTATTGGCTGCGTCATGGTATCTGTCCGTTTTAAATGAAGGCTTCAGTGACCAGTTTGTTTCGTGGTCCCGGCCGGGGGGGGGCTTGGTTGTCCGTCTCCGTGATGGCTTTCCTCTGGTGGGTGTTGCTCAATGACCTGCGCGTGGAGTGGACGGTCAACCCGCAATACAAATTCGGCTGGGCAGTGCCGTTTATTTGCGCCCTGTTGCTGGTCCGGAATTTTTTTCACGCCCCGTCCAGAATTTCCACCCCGGAATCAACTGCGCCCCGCCTCCCTGCGGTCGCCGGCCGGCTCGTTCTTTGCGTGCTGGCTTTTCTCTACCTTCCCACGCGCCTGATTCAGGAGGCGAATCCCGACTGGCGGCTGGTGAGCTGGACGCTGGCCGCCGAGGTCATCGGCCTTACTTTCTTTCTGCTGCGCCCGGTGGCTTCCGTTTTCCGGCTTCCGCTTTCCGGCTTCCGCTTTCCAATTTTGTTTTTCCTGGTCGCCGTGCCGTGGCCGTCGCTGATTGAAATGCCGGTCATCCAGTCGCTCACGCGCCTGGATGTGGGGATAACGACGGAACTGGCGGGCTGGTTTGGCATTCCCGCCATTCCGCATGGCAATGTCATCGAAGTGGCAACCGGCGTGGTGGACATTGACGAAGCGTGCAGCGGCATCCGGTCGTTTCAAGCGACGCTCATGATCTCGCTGTTTCTCGGCGAATGGCTGCGGCTCCGGCGGGGACGCCGGGTGGCCCTGGTGCTGGCGGGTTTTCTTTTTTCGCTGCTGTTCAACCTCGCGCGGCTGATGTTGCTGGTGTGGGTGGCTTCGCGGGACGGCATTGCCGCCGTGAACCGCTGGCACGATTCCGCCGGTGTGATGATTCTGCTCGGCTGCTTTTTCGGTCTCTGGTTTTTGGCCCACGCTTTGGCGGCAAAGAAACCGCAGCCGGCAACCGGCAGCCTGCAACTGGTGGCGCCTCCGCCGGAAATTTCCGCTTGCCGCTTTCCCCTTTCCGCTTTGGTCGTCTTGTCCGCGTGGATTCTGTTCGTGGAAATCGGCGTGGAAGCCTGGTATCGCGTCCACGAGGCCAGATTGCCGGCGGTGGTTGCCTGGAACATCGCGTGGCCCGCCAACCCCACGATGAAAGCGGTGCCGCTCACCACCAAAGACCGTCGGATTCTCCGTTTTGATGCGGGCCAGCACCGGTATTGGCAGGCGGAGGGTTGTTCGTGGCAGGCGATTTTTCTGCGCTGGAATCCCGGCAGCGTGGCCGCCCGCCTGACCGCGAACCATACCCCGGAAGTCTGCCTGAGTTGCGAGGGTTACAGCTTCACGGGCCGGAGCGGTCTCCAGCTGCTGACGACGCATGGCTTGCAACTGCCCTTCCGCTTCTATCAAGTGGGCGGCACCACGCCGCCGGTGTTTGTGGCTTATTGTCTCTGGGAAGACCGGGCCGCTCGCCGGGAATTTTCCACGGCACTTTTGGGCTGGGGCAACCGGCTGGCCCCGGCGTTGGCCGGACAACGCAACCCCGGCCAGCGTTCGCTGGAAATCGCCGTCTCTGGCGTCGGCGACCTCGCCGCCGCGCAAGCCGCCGTCCAAAAACTGCTGGACGAAATGGTTTCCGTTAACCAATAAACTGATCCGCACCGCGTCTCGTATTTATTTATGCGAAAGAAAAAAGTTTTTGTCAGCGGCTGTTTTGACATGTTGCACAGCGGCCATGTGCGTTTTCTCGAAGAGGCCGCGACTTACGGTGAAGTCCATATCGGCCTCGGCTCCGACCGAACAGTCGTTGACCTGAAAGGCCGGGCGCCGGTGAACACCCAGGCCGAGCGCCAATATATGCTGACGGCGTTGCGCCATGTGAAATCCTGCCAGATCAACCGCGGCCACGGCATCATGGATTTTCTGGCGGAATTGAAACGCGTTGACCCGGATATTTTCATCGTCAACGAAGACGGCAATACGCCCGCTAAAGCAAACTTGTGCCGCCGGCTGGGCATCCAATATGTCGTCCTGAAACGGCTCCCGCAAGCGAACCTCCCGGTGCGATCCACCACCAGCCTGCGCAAGGAGTGCCGGATTCCCTACCGGCTCGATCTGGCGGGCGGCTGGCTCGATCAGCCCAATGTTTCCAAATATGGTGCCGGCCCGGTGCTGACCATTTCGCTGGAGCCGGTGATTGAGTTTAACGAACGCAGCGGCATGGCCTCCAGTTCCCGCCGGCGGGCGATTGAACTCTGGCAAACGGACATTCCCGCCGGCAACCGCGAGAAGCTGGCCAAAATCTTGTTTGCCTTTGAGAATCCGCCGGGCACGGAAATTTTTGCCGGATCGCAGGACGCCATCGGCATTGTGTTTCCGGGATTGAACCGGCTGGATTACGCTGGAAATTACTGGCCGAAAAAAATCACCCCGCTGCCGGATGAAAAAATCCTTAGCTGGCTGGAGCGCCACCTTTATCTGATTCCACTCGGCCCGCGCGGTCCCGGATTCGACGTATTCAAGGGTAAAAGCATCACGCCGCCCAAAGTCCGGGCCTTGGCAGATGCCGCCAACGGATGTTGGAACGCGATTCAAAAACGGGATCTCGCGGAATTTGGCCGGCAGTTCCGCGCCTCGTTCGAGGCGCAGGTCGCCCTGTTCCCGGCCATGAGCAATCCGGCCATCCGAAAGATGATTCAGCAATACGCCAGGAAGTCCCTCGGCTGGAAATTATCCGGCGCGGGCGGCGGTGGCTATCTGGTGTTGGTCAGCGCCATGCCGGTGCCCGGCGCGCTGCAATTGAAAATCCGGCGAAAAAATGTCTAAGTGCCTGTCTGAAACCGCTGGCCTGAAAATGAAAATTCTCCTGCTCAACCAGGTTTTTTATCCGGACGTCGTTGCCACCGCCCAATACTTGAGTGATCTGGCGGCGGAACTGTCTGCGCGCGGACACGAAGTCACGGTGGTCAGTAACCGCCGCGCTTACGAACATCCGGAGACCATTTATCCAGCACGGGAGAGTTGGCGCGGCGTAAAAATCATCCGCGTCCCCTCCACGCGTTTCGGCAAGGGCGCCAAATGGCGGCGGGCGGCGGACTTTGCCAGCTTCCTGCTTTCCTGCTGCGCCCGGCTGTTGTTCCTGCCGCGGCAGGATGTGGTGATGGCACTCACCACGCCGCCGCTGATCTCCTTTATCGGCGCCTGGCGGGCAAAACTCTGGCGGGCGAGGTTCTGCTACTGGGTCATGGATTTCAATCCGGACGAGGCCATCGCCGCCGGCTGGCTGCGGAAAGATTCGTTTGCGGCACGATTTCTGGAACGGCTTTCCCGGTTCAGCCTTCGCCGGGCGGACCGCATCATCGCGCTGGACCGGTTCATGCGCGATCGCATCGTGGCCAAAGGCATCGCGGCCGGAAAAATTGCCGTCATCCCGCCCTGGTCGCAGGATGATCAGGTGGGCTTTGACATCGTCGGGCGCGTTGCCTTCCGCCAGCAGCACCAGCTTCAAGACAAGTTCGTAGTGATGCATTCCGGCAACCATAGCCCGGTGCATCCTTTGGACACGCTGATGCAGGCCGCGGACCATTTGCGGGGCGAGGCCAACATTGTCTTCGTTTTCGTGGGCGGCGGCAGCGAACTTCAGCGGGTAAAAAAGTGGGCGGAAGAGCGTGGAGAAGCGGAAAGCGGAAAGCGGAAAGCGGAAATCTTATGTTTGCCGTATCAGCCGCTGGATAAACTATCCGCCTCGCTTTCCGCCGCGGATGCCCACGTCGTGGTTATGGGTGACGCCATGTTGGGGCTGGTGCATCCCTGCAAGATTTATAATGTTCTGGCGGTGGGAGCACCGGTGGTTTACATCGGGCCGGAACCCAGCCATGTCACGGAAATCATGGCCGGTTTGCCGGGGCATCCGTGGATCCGGGTGTCGCAC
>Ga0007882_10001146_pt1 | contig 15696 bp, 21 predicted proteins | sample CryBogCBH12Aug01_FD_71195 | JGI IMG/M metagenome (GOLD analysis project Ga0007882, IMG submission 71195) | Freshwater microbial communities from Crystal Bog, Wisconsin, USA - CBH12Aug09.1 | ecosystem: Environmental > Aquatic > Freshwater > Lake | place: Crystal Bog, Wisconsin, USA | collected... | reverse complement strand
ACCGTTCTGCTCGATGCCGCCGGTCGGCAGGATCACCGTCCGCTTGCCGCCGTCGATGGCCCGGCGCAGCTCCGGCGAGGTCAGATTGGCGAGAAACAGATTTTCCGGGGGCTCGGCCGCCGCCGCCGCCGTTCCGCAAAGGATCGCCAGCAGACAGGCGAGCCGGATCACAAAATGAACTTCGACAGATCGGCGTTCTTCGCCAGCTCGCCGACCTTTTCCTGGACCAGGGCGGCATCGATGGTGATGGCGCTGCCGGCGCGGTCGGTGGCGGTGAAACTGATCTCCTCCAGCAGGCGCTCGAGCACCGTATGCAACCGCCGGGCGCCGATATTCTCGACCCCCAGATTGATGGCGGCGGCCAGGTCGGCGATGGCGTCGATGGCCTCGGGGGCGAAGTCCAGGGTTACCTCCTCGGTTGCCAGCAAAGCCTTGTACTGCTTGATCAGGCTGGCTTCCGGCTCGGTCAGGATGCGCACCAGGTCGTCGCGGGTCAGCGCCTTCAGCTCGACCCGGATCGGCAGCCGGCCCTGCAGCTCAGGCAGCAGGTCGGACGGCTTGGCGAGGTGGAAGGCGCCCGAGGCGATGAACAGGATATGGTCGGTCTTCACCGGCCCGTGCTTGGTGTTGACGGTGGTTCCCTCGATCAGCGGCAGCAGGTCGCGCTGCACGCCCTCGCGGCTGACGTCGCCGCCCTTCCATTCGCCCGAGCGGGCGCAGATCTTGTCGATCTCGTCAAGAAACACGATGCCGTTGTTCTCCACCGCGGCCAGCGCCTCCTTGATCACTGAATCCTGGTCCAGCAGCTTGTCGCTCTCTTCGGCGACCAGCACCTCGTAGGAATCCTTGACCAGCATCTTGCGCGGCTTGGTGCGGCTGCCGAAGGCCTTGCCGAAGATGTCGCCGAGATTGACCATCCCCATCTGGGCGCCGGGCATGCCGGGGATCTCGAAGGTGGGCATGCCGGACCCGGCGCTGTCGGCGACCTGCAGCTCGATCTCGCGGTCGTTCAGACTGCCCTCGCGCAGCATCTTGCGGAATTTCTGCCGGGTTTCGACACTGGCGTTCTCGCCCACCAGGGCGTCCAGAACGCGCTCCTCGGCGGCCAGTTCGGCCCGCGCCGTGACCTGCTTGCGCAGCCGCTCGCGGGTCATGACGATGGCGGTTTCCACCAGGTCGCGGACGATCTGTTCGACATCGCGGCCGACATAGCCGACCTCGGTGAACTTGGTCGCCTCGACCTTGAGGAACGGTGCCTGCGCCAGGCGGGCGAGGCGCCGCGCGATCTCCGTCTTGCCGACGCCGGTGGGGCCGATCATCAGGATGTTCTTCGGCAGCACCTCTTCGCGCAGGGCCTCCGGCAGCTGCTGGCGGCGCCAGCGGTTGCGAAGCGCGATGGCGACGGCGCGCTTGGCGTCGTCCTGGCCGACGATGAAGCGGTCAAGCTCGGAAACGATCTCACGGGGGGAAAAAGAAGCGATCATAGGCTTTCCACGACAAGATTGTGGTTGGTGTAGACGCAGATGCCGGCGGCGATGGCCATCGCCTTGCGGGCGATCGCCTCGGCCTCCAGGCCGTCGATATCGATCAGGGCGCGGGCCGCGGCGAGGGCGAAATTGCCGCCGGAGCCGATGCCGATGATGCCGTCCTCCGGCTCCAGCACGTCACCGGTGCCGGTCAGCACCAGGGAGACGGTGCTGTCGGCCACCGCCATCATCGCTTCCAGGCGCCGCAGATAGCGGTCGGTGCGCCAGTCCTTGGCCAGTTCGACGCAGGCCCGGGTCAACTGGCCTGGATGCTTTTCCAGCTTGGCCTCCAGCCGTTCGAACAAGGTGAAGGCGTCGGCGGTGGCCCCGGCGAACCCGCCGATCACCGAGCCGTCGCCGAGGCGGCGCACCTTACGGGCGTTGGATTTGATGACGGTGCTGCCGAGGGTCACCTGGCCGTCGCCGGCGATCACCACCTTGGAGTTTTTGCGCACCGCCAGGATGGTGGTGCCATGCCATAGTTCGCCGGTCGTCATGAGGCCTCGAAATAAGAAAGGAGGCCGGCATGATAGACCGGCCTCCGGTTCCTTGGCGACGGAGAAAACCGACCCTTGAACGGCTCTATGTGGAGATGGCCAGGGACAAAAGGCTGGGCATCGTCTCGACGACGGCCGTCGACGTCTGACGGCGGTGGATTTTGCCCTCGACGCGGGCGCCGCGGGCGATGGCGATCTGGTTGCAGCGGATGTCGCCGTCGATCTGTGCGGTGGCGCCGATGTCGACGCTGTCGGCGTTGACCTGGCCGTTGACCTTGCCGGCGATGGTCACCGCCTTGCCGTCGATGTCGCCGCAGACGGAGGCGCCGTCGCAGATCACCAGGCGGTCGCAATGCAGGCTGCCGACCACCTCGCCCTCCAGATGCAGCTCACCAAGATGGTGGATGTCACCGAGGATCTTGCAGCCGCGAGCGATGATGGTGGGTGGAGACGGGGTCTTGCCGGTTTTGGCGAACATTTTAAAACCTCGGGTAACTTGTCTGGTGCCGGCAGCATGCCATGGCGGGCCGGCGGCGTATGTGAAGGCGGTCACAGCGGCGCATTCTCGCGGCGCATTCTTGGTCTGGCGGAATCGGGCGGTTCCTGCTAGTTACAGACCGACAGGAGGAAAGCGCCATGCGCCAAGCCACCATCGAGCGCAATACCACGGAAACCCGCCTTAAAGTCGTCGTCGACCTTGATGGTAGCGGCGTCTACCGGGTCGACACCGGCATCGGCTTTCTGGATCATATGCTGGAACAGCTGTCACGCCACAGTCTGATGGATCTTGAGCTGCAGTGCGAGGGCGATCTTCACATCGACGCCCATCACACCACCGAGGACAGTGCCATCGCCATCGGCCAGGCGGTCGGTCAGGCGCTGGGCAACCGCGCCGGCATCACCCGCTACGGCGAAGCCCTGATCCCGATGGACGAGACGCTGACCCGCGTGGCGCTGGACCTGTCCAACCGTCCCTATCTGGTGTGGAAGGTGGCGTTCGACCGCGACAAGCTGGGCGACATGGATACCGAACTGTTCAAGGAATGGTTCCATGCCTTTGCCCAGGCCGCCGGCGTCACCTTGCATGTCGAAACGCTGTATGGCGAAAACAACCATCACATCGTCGAATCCTGTTTCAAGGGGCTGGCCCGCGCGCTGCGCCAGGCGATGACCATCGATCCCCGGCGGGCCGACGCCGTGCCGTCAACCAAGGGCACGCTCGGCGGAACATTGTGACCACCGTCATCATCGATTACGGGTCGGGCAATCTGCGCTCGGCGGCCAAGGCCTTCGAACGGGCGGCAGCGGAATCCGGGCTCGGCGGCGCCGTCGAGGTCAGCGCCGATCCCGGTGCCGTGCGCCGCGCGACCCATATCGTGTTGCCCGGGGTCGGCGCCTTCGCCGACTGCCTGGCCGGCCTGGCCGCCCTGCCGGGAATGAGCGAGGCTCTGGCCGAACAGGTGCTGGAAAGGGGCAAGCCGTTTCTCGGCATCTGCGTCGGCATGCAGCTGCTGGCCGAATGGGGTCGCGAACACGGTGATCACCGCGGGTTGGGATGGATCGGTGGCGAGGTCTTGCCGCTGGCGCCGGCCGACCCGGCGCTGAAGGTTCCCCATATGGGCTGGAACGAATTGCAGTTCGAGCCCGGCCGCCATCCCCTGCTGGAAGGGGTGGCGCCGGGAGCGCATGCCTATTTCGTCCACAGCTTTGCCTTCGCCGTCACCGATCCCCGCCATCGGCTGGCGACGGTGGACTACGGCGGGGCGGTCACCGCCATGGTGGGCCGCAACAATATCGCCGGCACCCAGTTCCATCCGGAAAAAAGCCAGGCCACCGGGCTGGCGGTTATCACCAATTTTCTCGGCTGGCGCCCATGATCCTGTATCCCGCCATCGATCTCAAGGACGGTGCCTGCGTCCGTCTGGTCAGGGGCGACATGGCCGCCGCCACGGTGTTCAACACCGATCCGGCGGCGCAGGCGAAGGCCTTCGCCGCCGCCGGTTGCCGCTGGATCCATGTGGTTGATCTCGACGGCGCCTTCGCCGGCCGGCCGGTCAATGCCAAGGCGGTGGCGGGGATCGTCGCCGCCGTCGGGGTTCCCCTGCAGCTGGGCGGCGGCATCCGCGATCTCGCCACCGTCGAGAGCTGGCTGGGCCAGGGCGTCTCGCGGGTCATCCTGGGCACCGTCGCGCTTCGCGATCCGGCCCTGGTGAAGACCGCCTGCGCCCGCTTTCCGGGCCGGGTGGCGGTGGGCATCGATGCCCGCGGCGGCAAGGTGGCGGTGGAAGGCTGGGCCGAAACCTCGGAGGTGACGGCGCTCGAGCTGGCGCTGAAATTCGAAGACGCCGGCGCCGCGGCGATCATCTATACCGATATCGACCGCGACGGCGTGCTGGCCGGTCCCAATGTCGAGGCGACGGCGCAACTGGCCGAACGCCTCACTACGCCGGTGATCGCCTCGGGCGGTGTGTCGTCGCTGGATGACCTGCGGGCGCTCAAGGCCCGCGCGTCCTCCGGCATCGAAGGCGTCATCAGCGGCCGCGCTTTGTATGACGGGCGCATCGATCTGGCGTCGGCGCTGGCGGTTCTGGAAGGCTGAGCCGATGTTGAAGATGCGCATCATCCCCTGTCTCGACGTCAAGGACGGGCGCGTCGTCAAGGGGGTCAACTTCGTCGACCTGGTGGACGCCGGCGATCCGGTCGAGCAGGCGCGGCTTTACGACCTGGCCGGCGCCGACGAGCTGACCTTTCTCGACATCACCGCCTCCTCGGACAACCGCGACACCATTCTCGACGTGGTGGCGCGGACCGCCGAGCAATGCTTCATGCCGCTGACCGTCGGCGGCGGAGTGCGCAGCATCGAGGATATCCGGCGCCTGCTGGCGGCCGGCGCCGACAAGGTGTCGATCAACACGGCGGCGGTGCACCGGCCGGACTTCGTCGGCGAGGCGGCGCGCAAATTCGGCAGCCAATGCATCGTCGTCGCCATCGACGCCAAGCAGGTGGCGCCCGGCCGTTTCGAGATCTTCACCCATGGCGGGCGCAACCCCACCGGCCTCGACGCCGTCGACTGGGCGCGGCGCATGGCCGGGCTGGGGGCGGGCGAGGTCCTGCTGACCTCGATGGACCGCGACGGCACCCGCCAGGGCTTCGACATCCCGCTGACCCGGGCCATCGCCGACGCGGTGCGCATTCCGGTGATCGCCTCGGGCGGCGTCGGCACGCTGGACCATCTGGTGGCCGGCATCCGCGACGGCCATGCCACCGCCGTATTGGCGGCGTCGATCTTCCATTTCGGCCAATATTCCATCGCCGAAGCCAAGGCCCATATGCGGGCGGCGGGGATTCCCGTGCGTCTCGACGAGGTGACCCGATGAGCTATACCGACGCCCCGGCTGACGCCCCGGCTGACGCCCTACTCCTCGACCGGCTGTTCGCCACCATCGCCGCCCGCAAGGGGGCCGATGCCGACACCTCTTACACCGCCCGGCTGTTTGCCCAGGGGCGGCGCAAGATCGTGCAGAAACTCGGCGAAGAGGCGGTGGAAACGGTGGTCGCCGCGCTGGCCGAGGGGTCCGACAGGGTGGTCGGGGAAAGCGCCGACCTGTTGTACCATCTGCTGGTGCTGTGGGCCGATGCCGGGGTCAATCCGGCGGAAGTGTGGGCCGAACTGCAGCGACGCCAGGGGACCAGCGGTCTCGAGGAAAAGAAGGGGAGGGCCGGATGAGCTATGACCGCGACAACATCTTCGCCAGGATCCTGCGCGGCGAGATTCCCTGCAACAAAGTCTATGAGGACGACTTCGCCCTGGCCTTTCACGACATTCACCCGCGGGCCCCGGTGCATGTGCTGGTGATTCCCAAGGGCGACTACGAGTCGATGGCCGATTTCACCGCCGGTGCTCCCGACGACCTGGTGGCCGGCTATATCCGCGCCATCGGCACCGTCGCCCGTCAATTGGGGGTGGAGGAAAGCGGCTACCGGCTGCTGGCCAACACCGGCGCCAATGCCCATCAGGAAGTGCCGCATCTGCATGTGCATATTTTCGCCGGCCGGCCGCTGGGAGCGATGCTGCCGCCCGGCAAATAGGTCTCTGACAGGCATACCTCGGATCCTCCGTCGTCGCCGGAACGGGCGATGGTTACTTTCAAAGGGAAAACTTTCCCGAGAAATGTCCGCCTGTGGCCGACCTGTCCTACTTCCCCCTGATTGTCGTCGTTCTGGTGGTGTCCTGCCTGATTCTGGCCTGGTGGCTGCGCGACAGCACCCGCCAGCGCAGTTGGACGGAAGGCCGCGCGACGGCGATTTTCGACGCCGCCGTCGACGGCATCATCACCATCGACGAGAACGGCTGCGTCGAGACCTTCAACAAGGCGGCCGAGAAAATCTTCGGCTATCTGTCAAGGGAGGTGGTCGGGCAGAACATCAAGGTACTGATGCCCGAGCCCTATCGTGCCGAGCATGACGGCTATCTGGCGGCCTATAAGGCCACCGGCCGGGCCAAGATCATCGGCATCGGTCGCGAGGTGACCGGCCGGCGCAAGGACGGCAGCACCTTTCCAATGGAACTGGCGGTGGGCGACAGCCGCCGCGACGGGCGCCGTCTGTATGCCGGCATCGTCCGCGACATCACCGAGCGCCGCCGGATCGAAGAAAGCCTGCGCCAGAGCGAGGAGCGCTTCCGGCTGATCGTCGACAATGTCCGCGACTACGCCATTACCCTGCTCGACACCGAGGGCCGCATCGTCAGCTGGAACGATGGGGCACAGCGCCTGTATCAGTGGACGGCGGAAGAAGCGGTCGGTCGCGGCAGCGAAAGCCTCTATCCCGACGACATGCGCGGCGAAGCCGCCGACAGCCTGCGTATCGTGCGGGACTGCGGCCGCTATGAAGGCGAAGGCTGGCGGGTCAGACGCGACGGCAGCCGCTTTTGGGCCCATTCGGTGATTACGCCGCTCTGGGATGACCAGGGAAAAATGCGTGGTTTTGTAAGGGTCTCCAAGGATATCAGCGACCGTCGGCAGGCCGAGCTGGCGCTCCGGGCGGCCAAGGAGGAGGCGGAATCCGCCAATCTCGCCAAATCCAAATTCCTCGCCGCCGCCAGCCATGACCTGCGCCAGCCGGTTCAGGCGCTGGTGTTTTTCACCTCGGCTCTCGAATCACGGCTGTCCGATGGCCAGGGGGCGCCGCTGCTGGGCGAGATGCGAGGCTCGCTGGATGCGTTGAACGGCCTGCTGGGGGCGTTGCTCGACGTCTCGCGCCTGGATGCCGGAGTGATCGTTCCCGACGAAGGCAATCTGGCACTGGGTCCGGTGCTGGAACGCCTGGCCGCCGAGGTGGCGCCGCAGATCGGTGAAAAGAAATTGCGCCTCAGGGTGGTCGGCTGTTCGGCGGTGATTCGCACCGACGCCGTGCTGTTCGGCAGGATGATCCAGAACCTGCTGTCCAACGCCGTCAAATACACCGAGCGCGGCGGTATCCTGCTCGGCTGTCGGCGCCGCCGCGGCCGGCTGTCTGTCGAGGTGTGGGACACCGGTATCGGCATTCCGGCCGATCGTCAGGAGGACATCTTCGAGGAATTCACCCAGATCGGCAACAGCGAGCGCGACCGCAGCCAGGGTCTGGGACTGGGGCTGGCCATCGTGCGCCGCCTGTCGGGACTGCTCGACTGTCCGGTGAGCGTCACCTCGATCCCCGGCAAAGGATCGAAATTCGCCATGCTGATGCCGCTGGTCGGCTTCAACCAGTCCCGCAACATCACCGTTCTGGCTTCCGCCGCCGGCTGGCGGCATGGCGTGAAGCCGGTGGTGCTGATTATCGACGACGAAGTCTCGGTGCTGAAAAGCCTGGCCTTCGGGATCACCGACTGGGGCTACGAGGTGCTGAGCGCGTCGGGCGAGGACGAGGCGCTGGCGGTGCTGGCGGAACGCGCGGTGCCGCCGGACCTCATCGTCGCCGATTACCGTCTGCGCGCCGGGCGCACCGGGGCCGAGGCGATCCGCCAGATCCGCCGCATCTTCCAGCGGCCGATCCCCAGCGTCATCATCACCGGCGACACCGCCCCCGAGCGGATCCGCGAGGCCCAGCAGCACGGTCTCAACGTGCTGCACAAGCCGGTGCTGCCGGCGACGCTGAAGGCGGCGATCGCCGCCGCCGTGCGGAGTTGAGTTGATCCTTGTGGCCGCAAGCCGTTATCCTTCGGGACGTAATGAGGGGGCGGCGATGTTGAAACCACTTGAGCAGTTTGTTTGCGACACCTGTCGCCAGGTCATCGAGACCTCGGCGGACGGCTGGTTTGAATGGTGCGAGGACGGCGATCGCCAGGCCCACTCCTTTCACATCGTCCATCAACGGGCGGAATGCCGCGCCGATCCGCAGGTCCCGGGCCTGCGCGGGCATCGGCTGGACGAACTGGTCGGGGTCCCCAATATGACCAGGCTCTACGGCCTGTTTGATGTCGGTCTGCCCGAGGAAGGCGCCGTCAAGACCCTCGCCACCCTGCTCGATCGCCATGAATTCACCGATCTGCTGCACCGTCTGACCTCGCGCTATTACGACGAGGCGCGGCAATACTGGCAGCAGGCCAAGGACAGCGGCTTTTTCGAGGGCTCGAGCGAACCGGCGATCTACCAGCCGTCAACCTTCAAGCGGATCATCGAAGTCTATGGCGCCGGGCAGGACGGCGACGGCCCGGCCTTTTCGCCCGGACCGTGCAACGTCGCCGGCTGCTGCGATCACCACTGATCTTCCCCGACCGGGGCGGCGCCGTCCTTCAGGGACAGTCCCAGCCCCAGCACCGCGTAGGCGATGACGAGGAAATTGGCCAGGCCGACGAAGATGAAGGGGGCGGAGGGTCCGATAACGTCAAACAGCACGCCGCCCACCTGCACAAAAAAGATGATCCCGATGCCGCCGATCACATTGAAGGCCCCCATCACCGAACCGAGGATGTCGGGAGGGGACAAATCCACCGTCAGCACCTGGGGTGCTACGAAACATCCGGCCTGACCGGCGGCGGTCAGCACCACCGGCGCCAGGATGTACCAGTCGAAGGGATTGACGATCAGTCCCATCAGGACGAATCCGAGGCCCGATAAGGCCAGGCCGATGATGATCGCCGGGACTCTGCCGAGGGAATGGATGATCACTTTCCAGAAGGGGATCGACAGCATCACCGTGATGCCGGCCAGGCCGATCATCAGCCCGCCGCGCGCCGCCGCCTGCTCATCGGTGACATCGGCGAGGTCGGAGAAATAGACATACCACAGCATCAGGAAGATGGCGGTGATGACCATGTCGCTTCTGGCCAGGAAGGCGGCGGCGAAGCTCAGGCGCAGCTTCGGATTTGCCCGCAGCAGATCGCCGATCCGGCGCCAGGGAATCGAGCTGTGGTGCGATCGCGGCGCCACGTCGGTCAAGCCGCCGCGCGCCACCAGGGCCCCGCCGAAAGCGGCGACGGCGACCAGCAGCATGGTGACGATCACCCCGGCATGCAGGGGAATGCGCATCAGGATCAGGTAAACCAGGGACTTTCCGAAGGCCATCATGAAGGCGTTGTTGGACATCAGGCGGGCCCGGTTGTCCTCGGTGGTGAAGTCGCCCGCCAGGGTCGCCAGTTGCGGCCAGACGGCGCCGATGCCGGCAGCCATGATCAGACGCGACAGGTAGTAAAGAACCAGGCCGCCGCCGCCGAAGGCCGCGGCGACGGCGGCGCTGAACGGAGCCAGCAGGGCGCCTACCCCGGCCAGGGTGAAGCCGAGATAGAGGATGCGGACACGGCCGAAGCGGTCGGACAGCACGCCGACCCAGCCGACGACCAGCAATTCCAGCGTTTCCGCCAGGACCATGATATTGGCGTTGATGGTTCCGGCGATATCCGGCGGGATGTTCAGGACTTCGCGCAGATACAGCGGCTGGGTCCCCGCCGCCAGGGTCATCAGCATCAGGCACAGCGCCGAGGACAGATACAGCGCGTTCCAGTTATGCGCCCCGATTATTTTTGTCGGCGCGTCATTTTGTAAAAATGCCAATGGCGACCATCCCCGCTTCGGGGCTGATCAATGCTTGCCCCAAGGCAAAATAGGCGCAGGCGAACGCATTGCAAATCAATGTTTTGGTTTTTCTCCGGGCGGGCGGATTACGCCTTCTTCTGAACAATAACCGTCCGAGCTGGACCACCGCCGGAGAGTCACACGAAGACATCAAGACACGAAGAATTCTCAAAGAAGATCAATAACTTCTTCTTACTTCGTGGCTTCCTGGTGAAACGGACAGGTCGTGCCGGATGCTCCGTGCTGCCAATTTTCTAATTTTGCAATTTTACCCCCATTCGCCGATAGGCCTCGGCGACATGCGGACGTCGGACGTCACTGTCGCCGGCCGGCGGCGCGGCAGGCGGACCGCCAGCATGGATTTGCCCGATCCCGGCGGTCCCGCCATCAGGATGTTGCGCCCTATTTGCCAAAAGATTTCCGGACAGGCATGCGCCTGGGCCAAGCTTGTTCCGGCTTTGTCGTCTCCCTTCCTGGCATAGCCGGCAATCTCCGCCTATAATGTCTGCGTTGATGGTTGAGGCGGCTTGTATGAAACGGTCCCGCGCTCTGGAGATATTGCGGCAAAGCAAAGAAACCCTGGCGGTACGCTATGGGGTGACCCGTCTGGCTTTGTTCGGCTCGACCGCTCGCAATGCCGCCCAAGTTGACAGCGACGTAGACATTCTGGTCGCCTTCGACGGTCCCGCCAACTCAAGGCGCTATTTCGGTGTCCAGTTCCTTCTGGAGGATCTGCTCGGCAATCCGGTTGATTTGGTCACAGACAAGGCGCTGCGCCCCGAGTTGCGGGCCGCTGTTGAGGCCGAAGCCATTTATGTCTGAGCGAAGCGATCGCGACTGGCGCTTTTATCTCGACGACATGGTCGGCTGTGCTGAAAAAGTGGTGACTTACACTGACGGCTTAGACCAAGTCCGGTTCGTCGAAAGCGGCCTCAATTATGATGCGACGTTGCGCAATCTCGAATTGATTGGGGAAGCTGCGCGCCACATTCCTGACGCCGTGCGCGAGGTTTGTCCCGACATCCCTTGGCGGCAATTGGTAGCCACCCGAAACCGCTTGATCCACGGATACCTGGGGATCGACAACGACGTGTTGTGGAGTTTCGTTCAAGACGACATCCCCGTTTTGCTCGCCCGATTGCTGGAAATGAAAAGCCGCCCGTCCTGATTGAAGGAGGGGTGGCGCGCAAGCATGCGTTCTTGTCGTGGCTGCTTCCGCGGAGCAGTAGATGCGCCTATGTCTCGATGAGTACATCTCGGTGTTCAGCACGTCGGCGCTTAGAGAGCATTCCAACAACAGCCCGTGGGAACTGACGTCCCAGTCAACCGCCTCATGCTGATCGACCAAGGGAATTAGCCACTCCGACTCTCCGGTATGCCTGGCCGATGACGATGAGCAAGTCCGCGACATACGACGTGCGTAGCCTCAACCCCCGTTCATGCGGCAGCGCCATCGGGGCACGCCATTGATCTTCTCCTTGCTGCCAATTTTCTAATTTTGCAATTTTACCCCCATTCGCCGATAGGCCAGGGCTTCGGCGATATGGAGCCGCCGCACCTCGGGTTCGCCGGCCAGATCGGCGATGCTGCGGGCGACCCGCAGAACCCGATGATAGGCGCGCGCCGACAGATGCAGCCGTTCGGCGGCCTCGGCCAGCAGGCGCCGGCCTTCGGCATCGGGTGTCGCCACCTCGGCCAACCGGTCGCCGTCGACCTCGGCATTCCAGCGGACGCCGCTGTCGCCGTAGCGCCGGCGCTGGAGCTGGACGGCGGCGGCGACCCGGCCGGCAACCGCCGCCGAACCCTCGGCCGGCGGCGGCAGCGCCAGATCGGCGGGAGTGACGGCGGGAACCTCGACATGCAGGTCGATGCGGTCGAGAAACGGCCCCGACAGGCGGCCCTGATATTCCTCGGCGCAGCCTGGGGCGCGCCGGCAGGCCAGGCGCGGATCGCCCAGATGGCCGCATTTGCAGGGATTCATCGCGGCCACCAGCTGGAACCGGGCCGGATAGGTGACATGGGCGTTGGCCCTGGCCACCGTCACCCGTCCGCTTTCCAGCGGCTGGCGGAGCGCCTCCAGTGTGGCGCGGGGAAATTCCGGCAGTTCGTCGAGAAACAGGACGCCTTCATGGGCAAGCGAGACCTCGCCCGGCCGGGCCTTGGCGCCGCCTCCCACCAGGGCGGCGGCCGAGGAGGAATGATGCGGGTCGCGGAACGGCCGGCGGCGCGGCAGGCGGCCGCCGGTCAAACTGCCGGCCAGGCTGTGGATCATGCCCACCGCCAGCGCCTCGGCCGCTTCCAGCGGCGGCAGCAGACCCGGCAGGCGGGCCGCCAGCATGGATTTGCCCGATCCCGGCGGACCCGCCATCAGCAGGTTGTGCCGGCCGACGGCGGCGATTTCGATGGCCCGCTTGGCGGTTTCCTGGCCCTTGATGTCTTTCAGGTCCGGGCTTGCGCCGCTGTCCTCGGCCAGCGCCGGGCTGGGCGCGGCGAGGATCTGGCCGCCTTTGAAATGGTTGATCAGTGCCAGCAGGCTGTCGGGGGCCAGCACCGGACTGCCCGACCAGGCCGCCTCGCCGCCTTGCGCCGCCGGGCAGATCAGGCCCTGGCCGCGTGCCGTGGCGGCGATGGCGGCGGCCAGCACCCCGGCCACCGGGGCCAGGCGGCCGTCGAGGCCGAGTTCGCCGAGGGCGGCGAAACCCGCCAGCTCTTCCGCCGGCAGGATCTCCATGGCGACCAGCAGCACCATGGCGATCGGCAGGTCGAAATGGCTGCCTTCCTTGGCCAGATCGGCCGGCGCCAGATTGATGGTGATGCGCCGCGGCGGCAAACCGAGGCCGATGGAGCCCAGGGCGGCGCGGACGCGTTCCCGGCTTTCCGCCACCGCCTTGTCGGGCAACCCCACCAAAGTGAAGGCCGGCAGGCCGCCGCCCAGCTGGCATTGGACATCCACCGGCAGGACGTCGATGCCCTGGAAGGCGACGGTGTCGACATGGGAAATCATCGGCGGATTATCTTTTCCGGTTGTTGCCGAAAAAGAAATACGCGCATTGCGCTAAATCGGCAAGCCAGAGCCTGCGATAATCACCGCATGAGCGCACCGATTTTGACGACAGGCTCCTAGTCGAAAAGATCGGCGTGTGTTCCAGCCCTTACAAATTGGACAATGGAGCCAGCTCCTTTTCCATCGAGTTGATAAATGAGGAGGAAATCTCCTCCGACATGACATTCCCGATGGTCTGCCCATTCACCGGAAAGTTGGTGATCAAGCCATTCCAGTGGAAGCGGTTCGTCATTGGAAATCAATAGCAGCATGACCGCTTTGAGCTGCCGCATATTGAAACGTCCCGAAGCGGACAGGCGATCCCAATCCTTAACGAATTTGCGGGTGTAATCTGCGGCGCGCGGAAACGACGTTCGATTGTCAGCGGCGCTTCTTTTCCAGGTCATCGATCAGGTCCGCCGCAGAGCTGTATCTGGCGCGGCCCATGGAACGGGCTTCCTCCATCGCGGCCCGGGTTTCGGCATTTGGCACTTTAACCTCGAATGGCACGGCCTGGTCGCGGGCCACCCGGACAAGCGCCATGCGGATATAATCGGAAATGGACAGCCCCATGGCTGCCAGAGCGGCTGTCGCCTGGTTCTTCGTTTCAAGGTCGATGCGTGCGCGGACCACAGTATCGGTTGCCATTGCTCCACCTCATGGTCTCTCAGGCAAAGTGTAGCTACAAACGGCTACGTGAGCAATCCATCCTTTGGATATGGCGACGGTATCGACATGGGAAATCATCGGCGGATTATCTTTTTCGGTTGTTGCCGAAAAAGAAATACGCGCATTGCGATTGGCAGGCAAGGCGGATGACGCGCCTTAAGCCGCCGGTTTGATCCGGGCGGTCAAGGTTATCCCGAGTGCACGCATGACCCCCAGAAGTGTCGTCAGGCGCGGATCGCCATCCTCGCTGAGCGACTTGTAAAGGGCCTCACGGGTCACGCCGGCCTCACGAGCAACCTCTGTCATGCCGCGCGCGCGCGCGATGACACCGAGTGCCTGCGCGACATAGGCAGCGCTACCGCTGGCCAGAGCGTCGCTGAGCAGTTCGGCCTGTGCATCGGGCGCGGTCAGGTAACGCGACGCATCGAACGCTTCCGTCTTGGCCATCCTATTCCTCCAACTCCGCAGCCAGCGCCTTGGCGCGCTTGATATCTCTGTCCTGTGAGCTTTTTTCACCACCGGACAGCAGCAGGATCAGGAGCGAACCCTGCCGTACGAAATAAACGCGGTATCCCGGGCCGTAATCGATGCGGAGTTCGCCGATGCGGTCGAAAAATTTACAATCACCGAGCAGGCCTGCCTGCATTCTGACGATCCGCTGAGCGATTCGCTCCTGTGCTCGCCGATCTCTCAGCCCATCAAGCCAGTCGCGGAAAATAGGTGTCTGGCGCACCTCGACCGGCTGTAATCTATACATTACATCACTCGATTTGTAAACTATAGATTACGGGCAGGCCGACCAAAGTGAAGGCTGGAAGGCGACGGTGTCGACATGGGAAATCATCGGCGGATTATCTTTTCCGGTTGTTGCCGAAAAAGAAATACGCGCATTGCGATTGGCGGACAAGGCGGATTCCGCGCCTCAGGCCGCTCCTCCGGCAGTCTCGGTCATAGCGAGAACCCCGGACATTGGAGCATGTGAAAAAATCAGAACCGGCCTGACGTGCCGGTGTTCAGGGGAACCCGAATCCGAATGTTTCCGTCGCTTTGCGCCCAAGACCGGCACAGGGACGCCGGTCCCACAGGAGGACAATTTTTCCACTTGCTCATTCCGCCAAACATAACATGTAGACACGCCAAATTTATCCCGTTAAAGTTGTAGTGAAGAGTCATTATCAGTTCGGTCGCATAAGAGGAGGCATTTTTGAGGTTCCCAACATTTCCGAAACTCGGTAACAAAGAATATTCCCGCGAGGCCATAAAACTAAAGAGGACATATGATAAAGCTAACGCAAAAAAGGACAAACACCTCCACGAATTAAAGAGTACAATATATAAAAATTTTAAGACAAATGATGCAATTTTCAGCTTAATAAATAAGCCTATGCTTCATCTAAGTGCTGAACTTGCTTGTCTTCATAAAGAAGCGCAAGATTTTTTAGTGACCACTAATCCTAAAAAAAAGCAATATATTGGAAATCTCGATTCTGACGAAGAAAAGGCCGATTTTTTTCCTCGGCATCATGACCACGAACAAATAAAAAAATTTGTCGAAGAACTTGAACAATATTTTAGTGCGTTAAATAAAGCGGCAATCAAGGACCTCACAAAACACTCTGATTAGGTTGTTGTATTGGGCCGCTTTCGCGCGGAGCGGCCTTCCGGGTTTGCGTTGCCGGGAGCCAGAAATTCCTGGCGGGGATCGACAGCCGGCATATATTTATAGTAGTGCAGAGCCCGGCCGCACCGCCTCGCGGCTGCCGACAGGATGATCAACCATGTGGCCTTTCAGCCGGAACAAACTGGCTTTACCTGACCCGGACCAATGTCTGCCCGGCCGCGCGGCGCCGCCGGAGCCGCCGGGACAGCATTTCGTCAACGGCCACCCGCTGGCCGGACCCTATCCCGAA
>Ga0007882_10001142_pt1 | contig 15721 bp, 17 predicted proteins | sample CryBogCBH12Aug01_FD_71195 | JGI IMG/M metagenome (GOLD analysis project Ga0007882, IMG submission 71195) | Freshwater microbial communities from Crystal Bog, Wisconsin, USA - CBH12Aug09.1 | ecosystem: Environmental > Aquatic > Freshwater > Lake | place: Crystal Bog, Wisconsin, USA | collected... | reverse complement strand
AAATCTTCACAAGCGAGTTTGAGAGGTGTGATTGAAGATTGTTCACAAAATTGTAGATTCATCTTCACTTGTAATGATTTGAAAAAGATTCATCCAGCATTGTGTTCACGTTTGTTGTCAATTTGTTTTGATATGACATCCAGTCAACAGACTAAATCTTTAGAGTTATATACAAAAAGAACTGTAGAGAAATTGAAAACATTTGTAGAAAATATTGATGAAAATAGGATTACACGGATTATTTCTATGTACTACCCTGATTACAGAACAATTGCTAACCACCTTGAATACGAGTTTATTTAATTTGTTCACGCTATGAACATTAAAGGAAAATATATGAAAAAGAGTAATAAATGGATTAATAATGAGATGTATATCTGCAAGTCTGCAATCAATGACTTACCTATGTTTGCTAAGGACTGGATTCAAAAACATTTAAAGAAGATTCCAATTAAAGTTCCAGTTAGAAGAAATTGCATGACGGGATCAGGTGAAAATGGTGCTTGTCACTGGAACGTATCTGAACTAGTCAAAAAGTATGGGGGGAGCAAACTACAGGGATTTGCCGTAAATATATTCGACCTATTAGATTTTCGCTATCTAGAGATAACCAATCACTCAGTCTGGATTACACCCGAATGCAAAACTGTTGATGTAACTGCTCATAATTATTCCAGTAATAATGAATATCAGTTTTTTATTCCAATTGTGAATGGTGGCAATCACAGAGTCTTATCTACTATCATCGTTGCCGAAAACTATAAAAAAACAGGTCTATTGGTTGATATGCGGGATGATGGAATCAACAAAGGCATCGCCGATGGTTGCAAGTATCAGTTATCTCGACATGAATATGGAACATTCGTGAGAATTCCTGCATCAAAATTTGTGGGGCATTTACTTTATTCTTATGACACTGATGTATCGATAGATAATTTCCATGAATACGCTAAAGGTAATTTTTCACTTCCATCAACATCCACAGGCAAATATTGGCATGAGATAGTTGGATCATCTGTTCACGTATGAACTAAAAACAAGTGGTTCTAGATACACTCTGAATACAGGGTTATAGAACAGCAACAACAGACTATAGAGGTGGTTTCTTCAAGCGGGTTTGGAGAGCACCTCTTTTTTTAAGATTGACTGTAGTAATAAAAAATCACCATAGGTCGGACTGATGTTTTGGTAACTACGAATCTAGGAAATTTTTGGAGGTGGAGGTATATTGGAAACTAAGATTTCACCTGGTGAGATACATCATGTTTGCCACAAAATATTCAATTCCAAGGTATCTCGATGGATATATAGATATATGAAGCAGTAAATGTAACAAGTGAGACAAGTCCCAAGTCCCTGACCCCTTTAGGCGGGTAGTAACCTACTTTGTCAAGTTAGAGAAGACCAAGACACAACTAATGATGAGAAGCACTAAAGTTGAAATAGTGCTTTAAATAAACTTTATTGACACGATGGGTGCTCTGAGTAAAAAGCAACACCCGATGCTCTAGAAATCGTTCATGTGGTTCTAGAGTGTTCCCGTTGAGTTGCAAAGCAGATACAAAGGAAACAGATCAACCGTCCTTCCAATATCAGTCTAGTAAGGCATATTGGTTATCTACATGAAGGTGTCTGGGGGTTCTGTACTCAGAAATCACTTTGCCGTAACAGGCAAAGTGTATCTAAAAATCCTACCTCAGATACATTGGTTCTATTAAAACTCTGTGGAAAGATCCAATTGATTACCAATTAAAAGATATATGAATCATGAACGAAGTGAATATGGAGCGAAGCGACATCCACTAGAACAACTCTAGTAAGTGCCTCTTTACTGATACTAGATTCCAACTTATATAAATACCTATAAGAACTGACCAATCAATAGTGAGTTCTTATTAACCATACGCAGATGCTTTCGTAGACCATAAGTCTAATGAAGTTAAGTGTCTTGTCCATATCCAAAGGAAAACCAAATGAATATTGTTGCAACCCCACCTCGTCAGTTCCCACTTCGTTTAAATGCCAGTCTTGCTGATAAGTTAGACCGAGTATCTAAAGAAACTCAGATACCTAAGACTCGAATTGCCACTATTGGACTAGAGAAGTTTCTAGCAGAACTAGAAACAACTGGTATTCGTTCGGCATTGCGTGATGCGTGTGAGATTTGAGATGAATCAGAGAGAACTAGAACGACTGGAGAAGCAGTCTATTTACACACTACGCATTAATAGTGATTTGAAAGACTCTGTGATTCAGTCGCATTTAAATGAATTTAGTAAGGTGGTTAAGAAAGAAGTTAGGAGGAAAAACTTAGTGGTATTCATAATCGACACCAAGTGACTAATTAACATATGCCCAACTAGATAACTGACATCTAGTTTCATATCTCTGCTCTGCATTACTTATCTTGAATGTTACATTTGAAGATTCATGTGGCATCCAGATATCATAAATGACTATATCAGTGTCATATATCAGTCCCTCATCAAGAATTTTTCCCGACCTTGAGATATTTTGACATTTAACTTTTAAGTCTTTAATTGCTCTTTCAGAAGCATTTTGTATTGTTGCAGATACTAATAATTTCCCCAAATTTATTGATTGAGTGCAAAAAATACCTTCTCTAGCAATGCATTCGGCATCCTCAGAAACACTTTGCACTCGAATGGTGATGAGTTTTGAGATGTCATTTTTTTTAGATACCAAGGAAACTTGGGATGAATTTCCAACGTCATTAATAACGAAATAGTATTTATAAACTTGAAAAAACGCCAAACCTGCAATTATTGTTATTGCACCATAGGTTATCAATAACTTGACCCATTCATCACCAGTTTTTTTATGTCCATCTGAATTTTCTGAAAACATCATTGGTTCAATTGATCCACCACAATGTGGACACTCTCTATCCTCGATCGAAATGACTCCCCCGCACTTATGAATTTTTCTCATCTCGGTTCCATATGACTCTATTGAAGGTTTTCTTTTATTGGGTTTATAAATTTCATTGGATAAATCATTTATCTTTTCACCATATACAGTAAATCCTATCCATACGCATACTAAAAATATGCCTAGCGCCAAAAGTGGAGCGGGCGGGATACTGAAACCAGTTCGGTCATTTCCATCCCAACTACTTATGGCGGCAGCAATTGAGGCAATCCCACTTGCTAATAAAAACCGAAGTAGATAGACCATAAGTAAACCTTAATTAAGATTTATCCAATCAATTACACGACAATTAGTTGAATTTCTTTGCTGGATGTCACTTATCTTGAAAGAGATTTTTCTAATTTCTCCTGGATTCCAAATGTCATAAATAGAAGCAGATGTTTTGTATAGAAAACCACCATCAAGAACCGTACCAGATTTCGCAATATTTTGACAATTTAATTTAATGTCTTTAATTCTCAGGTCAGTATTATTTCTTACGCTTCCATTAATAATAAGGTCTGTACCATCCATTCGACAGATCCAACCATCTCTTACTAGACACTCTCTACCTATGCTATCGGCAATAAATACAACTCCTGAAGTTCCGTATTTAAGATTATCTTGCCTGATTTGATTCTGTCGTTTATTTTCGGCATCTATCTTGTCCTGTTTTTCTTTAGCAATTTGAGATTGCCGTTGTTGCTGTTGGACGTTGACTTGAATCTGTAATTGCTGTTGATTTATATCTGAAATAAATTTATTCAACTCAGTAACAGATAAGACCTTAGTAACTCTTCCAGATGAAACTATAATCCCACCCTTAAAGTCATTTGAAGTTGCAGTATAGTATCTCGGATTTTTCTTATAAAGATAACCGCCTTCAATTGGACCGACATATTGATAGAAATTATATTGATCTCTTGTGAGAGTACCACTTTCCATTCTATCTGCCCAAATATCAGAGTTAAATCTCATTCCAATTTCGGGGTGATCAACAATGCCAACCGTACAACTGGCAATAGTAATCATTACAAGAAATAGTAAAGCGACTTTATTCATTGGGCGAAGATGAGTTAGGTCTAAATTCTTTAAATGACAGATATGCGTATTCATTATCTTTAACTGGGTTTAACCTATTTGAAACACAGAACTTGCCTTCTTGATGCCAACCCGTTGGGCAATAAGAACCATATAGACTGGTAGCAGGTTTTGCATTGGTAGAACTAGCAACGCAATACTTGCCTTCTTGATGATATCCAGTTGGACAGTTTGCGTATGATTGGTTACTTATGGTGGTAACTATTAAAAATACCAGAAAAAATTTAATTGAATTCATTATTTCATTTCATGTCAATTTTTAATCCTTAATTCTTTCGCTGATTCACACATCTTAACCAATACCCTGCCAAGGGTAAGATAAGACTCTGGTGTTCTATTAATCTCTAATGCATTGACTTGAAAACTACCATCCCCTTCAAGAAAAAATTGAATAAGGGTAGTTACAGGTTTTCCGTTAGAGTTCATTTCACCAGTTAAGTTAACGAATCGCTGTCCAGACTCTGATTTTCCCGCCTCCCATTTGGGATTTCGAAAAAATGCATTTGCCATAGCATTAAGATTTGATTTTGGACAAACCTGTAGAACTCCATTTTTCACCAATTCAATATCTTTATTTTTTAAAAATGGAAAAGTTGCATATAAATTATCAGCAATTGCTAATGTCACTAACAAAGATAATGCTACAAAAATTGCAGGAATTGTGTATGGTTTAAAACCATACTTCACCCTACCAGCAAAGTATGCAGGATAACCATAAATCCAAATCATCAGAAAAGGACCAATTAGAAGTATCCATTCCGCATCTTTCTTTGATTCATGCAGACAAGTTTCATAAATTGCAATGAGTAGTGTTGTTACTACCACCGATATTCCAATTGTTAAAGTCACATAAGATGTCAAACTATTTAATGAATTTAAAATCCATATCAAAATTGTTCCAATTACTGGAATTGCAAGCAAAAGAAATCCAAAGTCATTATTGATTCTTACTGTAGAAGATGTTTTGCTAGCATCTAACTCATCCATGATGATGTAATCCGTAATTACATCCCATTTATCAGAGTTATTTTCTGAAATCCTTACAGATGAACTTATTTGTTTATTTTGATACATCTGCATAATCTCGTTGTAAGTGAATGGACCACTCTTAGGACCATCCCCGTATCTGTAGAAGTAAACATCATCTGACTCATCATCTGAAGACGGATTGTTTTTTTCTATGTATTCTTTGATTTGAGAAATGCTTTTAATTACTTGCCAATTATCATTCTCACTCGTTTTAATCTCTATGGTGCGTGTAGCATCATATCTATTAGACAACGCTAATAAATCTTCAGTTTTTACTGGACCAAACTCAATTCCGCCAATCCTATAAAACCATATCTTATCTGCTGGTTTTTCACTATTTTTTATAGGGGGAAGTGTAGATTTGCAGTGCTTACATAGAACTGCAATTGCTTTAATTTTTTCGCCGCAGTATGGGCATTGCTTTTCATCAGAGTTACTTAGCATCTCTATTCTCGGTTAATTATCTTTAATGGAGGTTTATCTATTCGAAACACAGAATTTTCCTTCCTGATGCCACCCCGTTGGGCAATGCGAACCCGATAATGGGACTATCTGCTTTGCACTAGAACCACTTGCAACACAGAAATTTCCTTCTTGATGCCAACCTGTTGGGCAATGCGATCCATGTAAAGGGGTAGCAGGTTTTGCATTGGCAGAACTAGCAACACAATAGTTGCCCTCTTGATGATATCCAATAGGACATCTAGCATAAGAGGTGGAGATGAAGCAAAAACTAAAGAGAAGTAAAACCCACTTCTGCATTTTTTATTACCCTTGGAGTCATAGGGTCAGTTTCTACTCTTTTAAAGTGACATTCAAGTGGTTCTAATGGTTAGCACTAATTAGACTATTGATGTAGGTCATAAGTGGGCATGAAAAATGCCTTAAATTTACTTTGACCTTCTATGCCTCAACTCGTCCTCTACCGATTCATCAAACTCTTTCTGTAGTTTCTCTTGTTCCTTGATTCGTTGAACAACTTCTTTGCCCGTAATAACTTCTTTGGACGATAGGAGGTCATCTAGGGTCTTTTTGGGTGGTTTAATTTTCTTGAACATCTCTCTCGTAAGTCAATTGAGGTTCGGGCGCGGGGTCTAACTCTTTCTTCAAGATTCTTTTCTTGATTTCTTCAATCCTCATCTCCTCATCTTTTCTTATGGAAATAAAGGGTTTGGGGTTCATTTTTCCGACAAATTCAAGGTCACTCATCTTCGTGTATCTCTTATGGCAATCATCATCAATTGAAGGAATTCGGCATGATTTGCTGAATATTTACTCTGATGAATGTTCTCATTATCCTCAACATTACCCATTGATGGGATCCATTTCATGACCATTAATGTAGGATCAGTTTCATCCGTAAAGACTACAGAACGGAAAGTGTATCGCCAATAATCATCACGATTACTTCGTTTGACAGCATAAACATCATCAAAATTTTGCACTTGCACATACCAACCGTACTTATACCCATCACCTCGATTTACCAAACCCATGTGTCTGACTTGAAAATCATTGGGATTTGCACCAACCTCAAAACAAGCAGTCTGAACAAAATCTTCAAGAATCTGTCTAATTTGTTTATCTGCATACATATTGAATGCTCCAAAATATGTATAAAGATTAGCACCATTGATGGGTTCAGAAAAGGTAAAAAAAGACCCTCTATTTTTAGAGGGTCTGGTGGTGATTTTTAGACTCTTTTTAAGAGTTCAGAAATCAGTTGTTTACTGAAAATTATTTCTGACTGATTTTTGGTGGTCCGTAAATAATTTCTTTAATGTCTTATTCTGGAGCAGATAAAAAGAGCAATTTCCCTAAGTAAGAGCAAATTAATATAATTAAAATTATAAATATCCAATTTTTATTACTAGAAACTTCCTGATTTAACTTTTTAATAGATTCATTTCCATTGTGTATAAGGTAATTAGTAATTACGTCCCAATCATTGGAATTATTTTTGGAAATGAAAACTGATGAACTAATTTTATCTTTTGCATACAAATCTTTTATTTCTTCATATGTAAAAGGTCCCGTCTGTTTGCCGCTTCCATACCTATAGTAATAGACATCCTCAACGGCATCATCTTCAGTTCGATCGCATAAAATCGATTGGCAATGTTTACACTTAATTGCTATTAATTTAATAGTCTCGCCACACTTGGGGCAAAGTTTTTCATCCTTTTCCATACATTTCCTTTCATTGATATTACTCATCTCAATTTCCTTAATTTCAATATAAAAATAAAGTGCAAATAGTTGTGCGTTAAATTACAGGATCATGTGGTTGTGAGTCGTGTTTGACTCCACCTCTTACAGGGTCATCAATCTTATTTAATGCCCAAATCAATGCAACAATCCAACCTAAAAAAGTGCAACCAAAGACAATATTAATAATAAAAATTATCCAACGATTTCTATGACCTCTATTAAAGGCAATAATAGTTGGTAGAAAATATATGAATGCCAAAATCAATAGGGTGACGATTAACCAATCTCCAAACGAAAGAGAATCCACCCAATTGGAGATATTTGTAGATATTCTTGTATAAAACCCCTCCCTAGCATCTTCATTTTTTGATTCGACTAGTTGAGTTTCATCTCTTGCTTCAGTTTGATCAATCTTTTCTTCTATTACGACAGGTATATTTCTCGCGATGAGATCTTTGTAAGAACTAATTGCATCTTGATAGGATTTATTTAAACAATCATTTTCATCATTACATTTTCGTAAATTGAAATACAGAGATTTATTGATATCACTACTATTTTGAGAATCTAATTGTTTTGACTTAAGGAACAATTCATTGCTAATAGCATTCAGATCAGCAAGATTCTGATCGGCACATATGATTTTTTCAAGACTACTGGTTGTATTTGAACAGTCAAAAAGAGAGTCTGCATGACCTGTATTCGCAATAAAAATAGCGATAAAAAATATTAAATAATTTTTCATTTCTTAGGTTCCTTTGTGCCCTATTTGCCTGTGTATGGATTCATATTAGGTTTACTTGATCAGTTATCTCTCTGAGTTCTATTTGGATTTTTCTGACGATGTGACTGTACGTATGTTCCGTCCTTCTTCGTATATCCACGTACGTTATGACTAGTTCTTGAATACACGGGTAGACAGACAGTTCTAAGTAGAAGAAATGGAATTAGTTTTTTCATCTTTGCTCCCGAGCACTATTGACTCTTGTGATAATGATTGGGTGTTATCACATATTTCTTTTCGTATGTTTAACTCTTTTATTGAAAGACTTTTTAAGTCTGGATTATTCATAACTGAACATAGATTTTCTGTTGACCAATTTGCGTTTGGTTTGAAGTCATCAGCAAAACAAGTTGCTGATGTAAAGAATGCAATGTAGATGGTTAATCATTTGATCGTTATTTTTTAAAACTTACAGGACTACTGGTTGAATTTTACAAAAAAAGATTTCTTGTCATCGGCAACCATTACTGAATACTGAATTGGTAAGTCTTCATTGTTAACTCTCAACACAGCAGAACAACTATAACTATTACCATTCAATTGATTTAGCGTAGTAATACTAGAAATGGTAATTAAATTTCTATCACCAAGTACATTCATCGTATCTTTCTTTTTGAGAAGATCCTTAATGAGTGAAATTGTTCTTTCGTCTGAACAATTAGGTAAAGGGTCTGACTGCAGTTTTCCACCAATACCACCGAATGCAAATAAAACCGCAGCAACACCTCCAACCAAAAGCACAACAAAGAAAATAATCATATTTCGTTTTGCATTACCTAAATCTTCACTCATTTAAACCTCCAATATCAAATTTAAAATTAATTTTTCATAATTTTGACCTTTACTACTTCCATGATAGTCTGATAGTTATTAGAAATATCACCATATCCGTACTTTCCTTAATACTCATTTCTACGGGTGTTTTTGGTCAATCTGAGGTGGTTAAGAAGTCAAAATCAGGGATTTGTCATACATCAAGTAGTCACTATTACAACCAGACTAAAAACTTCACACCGTATAAGACTCTTGATGAATGTTTGAAGTCTGGTGGAAGATTACCTAAAAAATGAATATGAAAAAGTTACTTACGATATTTTTACTACTGTTCTCAATTAATGGACATTGTGAGTGGACAAAAGTAAATGACTCAGTAGATTTTACGGGTTACATGGATAAGACAACCATCAAACGGAATGGGAATACTGTCAAGATTTGGCAACTACTTGACTACAAGACTCCACAAGAATTGAAGTCTGGTAAATATAAATCCTCTGTCATTCTTTTTGAGTATGACTGTAAAGAGGAACGAAGAAGAATACTGTCACTCGTAGAATACGAAGACCAAATGGGAATCGGTAAACCGATACTTACTATTGATGAATACGATAAGTGGACATATGTTAAACCAAATACTCATGATTTCATAATGATGAAATTTTTATGTAACAAGTAGTTCATAACACTGAATACACCGTACCAACCCCTATCTGTAATTGTTTAGAGATTTGTTTGATTCCCATTCCCTTCTCTCTTAACAACTTGACCGCAGATTTCATTCCTTCATTCATCTTTGTCGGACGTCAAAGTTTCTTTCCTTGACTGAATGCACGCTGTAGTTCTTCTGTCGCTTAGTCAGAAATCAGTTGTTTTAAATTTTCTATTCAATCCTTTTTCATTGCAACGAATGCATCTCCAGGAAATTGTCTCCCTTCCAGAACTTCGTGAAACTCTCTTAATTTGATCTTTAGAGGGTGTTAAGGATTTGCAAGAAGGGCAATTTTTAATTCCTTCGTTAGTTTTGTTTATATCTTATTTAAGATTTACCTAAAATACTATCAAGTTTATTTTGAATTTTTGCCCTGTATTTTTCAAGTAAATATCTATTTCCATCAATTATTAATAATTCTTGTTTAAATTGCGATGTAATTTCTTGCTGTTCGGATAAAGTAGGCAAGGGTATCTTATAGTTTTCAATATAAGATTTTGGAACTCGTCGTAACCCAGACGTGCCAGTGAAATTATTAATTCCACCAGACACAAATTGTTGTGTGATGATATTTAAATATATCCACTCAGGTAAAACATTAGATTTAGTTCTCAAGACATAAAACTCAGAGGAACCAAATCCAATTCCATTTTTTAGGTTTTGTGCAATACCTGCTTTACCATTTTCAAAACAGGGAGTTACTTTTGCAAGGATTACATCATTGTCTTTGAAATATGTGTATCCCTTGTACACATCTTCTAAATTTTTTACTTTGGGAGTATGAAAAAACATTCGATTCTCATTTAAATCCTCCATGGGTACGAATGAAACTTCAATCTTCTCGCCTATGTTATTAATCTCAGATTTTTTTGGGTTAATTTCTACCAAGTCAATCAAGTTAACTAACTTCCAATCTGATTTAATTTCGAATGATGGTTTGTAGTTATCGATAATTTTTTTTGATCCATCAATTATCTCCTGATAACCATCTAATTCTCTAACGATCTCCTTTTGCACATCTATTGATGGAACAGGAATATCAATCTCTTTAAGCGTCTTAAAGTGACGACTATATCCAAGACTAGGGAGTTTAATTGATCGAAGAGTGTAATAAAAATACTTTGGTAGCACCATTTCATTTGGTGAGAGAATTTTAATTCCATCTGCACCCGCTACAAAATCAAAATCTATGTATTTTATTGCCTTAGTATGGTCCCCAAAAATTACAACTGGACGATTTACAATAACTTTATCTGCATCCTCATTCCAATATCCTGCAATTTTTTTATTAGACTGATCGATAATCGGTATTGAACCACCCTCAAGAAAGTCGCTACTTTTAATTTTTACATTAGGGGTAATAACATCAAAAAGGTCAGTGATTGGCAATATCGGGTATTTAGAATTTTTATTTTCTTTCTCGACATATTTGCTAGCAGTAAGATTGCATGATTCCTCGGATAAAATTTTGGATTTGGATATGAATAGTAAATTTGATTCATTTGAATTTCTGTGTTTTATGGAATGTACGATCGATGGCAAATCATTTTGATCTATAGCAGTCCTTTGTGAACCAAGACTGAAACCATCGTTATCAACCTTTGCAAAGAAGATATTGTCGTTGCTCGAATTTGCAATTTTGTCTAATATTAGTATTGATGTTTTAACACCTGAGTAAGGTTGGAATATTCCTGCTGGAAGCGAAATTATCCCAACGAGGGAATCTTCAATCAATTTTTTTCTGAGATTTTTGTAAGCGCTTCCAGTTTGGAAAATTACACCTTCAGGCACGATGATTCCTGCTCGACCACTGGGTTTTAGATGTTCCATGATGTAATCGACAAACAATACTTCTGCCCTAGTTGACTGCACTCCAAATCTAGAATGTGGTTGAATTCCACCAGTTGGAGAGAAGAATGGTGGATTTGCGAGTATCACGTCATAGTATTCATTCCATCTATCTTCTGAGGAAAGAGTATCGTATTCGTGAATTAAGGGACTTGCGAATTGATGTAAATACATATTCACCAATGAAATACGAGTCATGTCTGGTGATATGTCATAACCAACTAAATTTTCACCAATTTTTTTTCTATCCGATGCCGTAAGTTGGTCACCAAGTTTTTTATTTGTGTTGTGTTCTAGGATGTGCTTATAAGAAGAGATTAGAAATCCTGCAGTGCCGCATGCTGGGTCGAGAACACTTTCATTTTTTTGTGGGTTAACAATAGCAACAATAAAATCAATGATATGTCTTGGAGTTCTGAATTGACCAGCATCTCCTTGCGAACCCATAAATGAAAGTAAGTATTCAAATGCATCGCCTAATTTTTCAGAGTGAGAATAATGAAATTCATTTATTTCTTTTAGAAACATATTCAAAGTCGCAGGATCTTTGAAGGGTAGAAACGAGTTTTTAAATATCTCTCTGAATAATTGAGGTGCACTAGGGTTTGTATACATATGTTCAATTGCATCTCCATATAACTGAACTTTTTGAACGCCGCTTAGTTTGGGGTCAAATAGATTGTTCCATGAGTATTTTTCAAAATCATTTATGAAGAACGAAGCAATACCTCCCATTTCAACTGCTTCTTGATCCATGTCATACATGAATTTATAGATAAGACCTGTTGTTATTTGTTCTACTTGACTCTGTGGACTTGGAATTTTACCAACAAGAATATTTCTTAAATCATCAATTCTTTTTTTGGTGACGCTATCTAACATTACTTAATCTTTCCAAATTCACATTTTGTTTTATATAGAGGGGGATCTTCTGACGCAATTCAGGAGTTAAATTGCTAAATGCCTCACCTGATGGATGAACCTTTAACTCTGCAAATCTTCTGCTATCGATGATATCCCTATATTCATCATCACCTGTATATGCTTCAAAGAATTGACGTGCATCGTTATAGACTGCATCACTAGGATGTAATGCTTTATCAAGTTTGTCAAATTCTTCATCTAAGCATTCTTTTTTAGATTTAATACTGTCAATATGTCCTAATGCATGAAGAAGTAACTCTGATACGGTTAGATTTCTATCAACCCCTAGAGATTTTCTTAGTTTTTCTAAAGTAAAGAACTCTTGTGGTTTATCAAGAATATTCTCTTTAAGATAAATTTCTGCATCTTTAAAGTTATGGTCTTTTATTAAATCTTGAATGGTTTTATTTTCTGCAATTTGTTTTCTAAAGGCAGGATATAAGTCTCTATCAATTCTCATCCCTTTTTCTGAGATAAGAATTTCTTTTAGTTGGGCAAGTGGATCGGCAATTGTGCTAATTGCTTCATCAATATCAACCGTATCAACTGGATTCTGAAGTAAACCTGTTGGTGCTGCTGGTAGTTTCAGAATCTCATCGTAATCAAAGTCTTTCTCAAAGAAATCATAATTGCCAAAGAAGTCAAAGAGTAAGAATTCATTTTTTTGGGATTCAATGTCATCTGGTATTTCAGACCGTGTAATCCAAGATTGAGTAAAGTCACATTTTCTAGTTCCGCGACCTTTCATTTGAATGAACTCACTTGGCGAGTAAACAGGTCTCATCATGCAAATATTAAGTATGTCTGTGCAGTCATACCCTGTCGTCATCATTCCAACTGTTACACAAACTCTCGTTTTTGATGTTCGGTAGTTGGCATTTAGTTTTGACTGACCATTTAACCCGTTATTACGAAAATCTATAGTCATTCTCTGTGCGTTATCTACATTAGATGTAACTTGAACTGCAAAATCAGAGTTGTACTGTCTCGGGAAGAGTTTGTCTGCAAGAACATTAAGAATTTGAGTGACTTTTGTTGCATGGTTCTGAGACACGCAAAAGACTAACGTTTTACCTATTTCGTTTGTATAGGGATCTCTTTTTGCGTGTTTTAGGAAGGTTTCACAAAAGATTGCATTTGTGTTTTCAGAGAAAAATGACTTCTCAAAATCTTTCTGCGAGTATGTTTCTTCAATATCGTTGCCATCATCATCCACACCTTGAAATACAAACCCTTTTTCTGATAATAATTCAGTTGTAATTTCAGTTCTTGCATCAATGACTTTTGGATTAATTAAATATCCTTCTTTAACTCCATCTGCAAGAGAGTATCTGAATGTTGGTTCGCCACTATCACAACCGAAAGTTGTGTATGTGTCTAGCATCATTCGTTTTTCAAGTTGCCTTGGATCAGTTTCACCAATTCTTTCAACATCAATCGATTTTAAGAAGTCTCTTGGTGTTGCAGTAAGACCCAATTTAAAACCGATAAAGTATTCAAATACCTTTCTACTTCTTGCTCCCAATGAGCGATGCGCCTCATCGGATATCACTAAATCAAAATGGTCAGGTCTAAAAACTTTTCTATACTTATTTCTGCTAACAAAAGATTGAACGGTAGATACAACAATCTCTGCCTTAGTCCAATCTGATTGATTCTCTTTCCATACAACAGTTCTGAAATCATTTTTTAATACTTCATCAAATTCTCTTTGTGCCTGTGACTCTAGTTCTATTCTGTCAACTAGAAAGAGAACTCTCTTGACTTTATAGAGTCGTAAGAACATTTTGATGATTGCTGATGACGTAAGTGTTTTGCCTGTTCCTGTTGCCATCTCCAACAAGAATCTGTCTTTACCCTCTTTAATACCTTGTTGAACTGCTCTCACCGCATTAATTTGATAATCACGAAGTAATCTAATTTTGTTGTTTCTTAGAAATTCATCTTTCTTTTTTGCATCAAGATAATCAGGATGATTGTTAAAGTTAGGAAATTGCGTTTGGGCAATATAGTCATTTCCTATTTCTTCAATTTCATTTCTTGGGGGATTGAAATTTAATTTTCTTAATTCAAGTTGTTCTTGTGATGGAAATATATCAACAACAGTAGGACTACCCTGTTCAATATCCCAAAAGTAATGGGAAATGCCATTAGACAGAATAACGAATCGACAATTTAATGATTGCGCATATCCTCTTGCTTGCTCTTTACCAATGAGAGGTGATATGAGTTGTTTCTTTGCTTCAATAATGCATATTGGAAAATCTGCGGAATCCTTGAGTACATAATCCGCAAAACCTGCTTGATTTTGCATTTCTGTGTCTACATTTAAAATGCCATCATCACCTGCCAGAATCCAGTCGGATTCTCTCAGTAACTTATCGATGATTATTCGTGCATTTGCTTCGGACATTTTCTTGCAATTTTTATATGTATTAACAAGATAATAGTCCAATTTTTAACCAAAAAATAAGACTGCCTGAGCAGTCTTTATGTTCAAATTTCTGGTTTTATATTGCTGAATATACCGTTCCAACCCCTATTTGCAATTCTTTCGCAATCTGTTTAATGCCCATCCCATTACTTCTGAGTAACTGAACTGCATTTTTCATGCCGTCATTCATTTTTGATGGTCTGCCCAACTTCACGCCTCTAGACTTTGCTGTTTGAAGTCCCGCAATTACTCTTTCTCTGATGAGTTCTCGCTCATATGCCCCTAATGCACCTAGTATTGAGAACATCATCTTTCCCATAGGGGTGGATGTATCAATCGCTTGTTGATGAAAGAATAAGTCGATTCTGACTGATTCAAGTTGATTGAGTAGTTCAATCAGATTTTGTAGTGACCTGCCTAGTCTATCGATTGACCAACACATGACCATGTCGAACTTTCGTTGAGTTGCCATCTTCATCATTAAATCTAGGGCAGGGCGACTTGCTTTAACTCCTGAGATACCTTCATCGATGAACTCTTGAACGATGATGTAACCCATTCTTACTGCTAATGCCCGAAGTTCTGTGAGTTGATTCTCACAAGTTTGTTTATCTGTTGAGACTCGTGCGTAGAGTGCGACTCGTTTATTCACTTTAGATACCTTTCAGAAATGGTGGTTCGGTATCTGGAAGGTAAAGGAAGGAGGAGAAATATCAACCATCTCCAGAAAACGAAAAACCCGCAACTCTAATGAATATGCGGGTTCTAGGTTTTTGATGCAAAAGTATAATAATTCACACTAATATACTTTTTTCTTTACTGCTCTTAACTTAATTCAATTAAATCAAGAACTTATGGTGGGTCGGGCGAGATTCGAACTCGCGACCAACGGATTAAAAGTCCGCTGCTCTACCGACTGAGCTACCGACCCGGTAAGTCGTAAATTATAGCAAGAAGTTTGTATGTGCCCCTG
>Ga0007882_10001139_pt1 | contig 15725 bp, 7 predicted proteins | sample CryBogCBH12Aug01_FD_71195 | JGI IMG/M metagenome (GOLD analysis project Ga0007882, IMG submission 71195) | Freshwater microbial communities from Crystal Bog, Wisconsin, USA - CBH12Aug09.1 | ecosystem: Environmental > Aquatic > Freshwater > Lake | place: Crystal Bog, Wisconsin, USA | collected... | reverse complement strand
AATACTTCAGTTACTCTTCCAACTACTGGCACATTGGCAACTCTTGCTGGCTCAGAAACATTAACAAATAAAACAATCGCTGCTGGTTCAAACACAATTAGTGGATTAACTAATAGTAATCTTTCTGGATCCGCTGGTATTAGTAATGCCAATTTGGCCAATTCAACTATTTCTGGAATCTCGCTAGGATCTAACTTAGCAACATTAACAATTGGTACTGGGTTATCTGGTACTTCTTATAATGGATCTACTGGTGTTACTATCACAATCGATTCAACAGTTGCTACATTAACTGGTTCTCAGACTTTAACAAATAAAACAATCGCTGCTGGTTCTAATACTATCAGTGGATTAACAAATAGCAACCTTTCTGGTTCTGCTGGTATTACTAATGCTAATCTGGCAAACAGTTCGATAACAGTTGGTACTACATCAATCGCACTTGGCGCTTCTAGTACAACTCTTGCTGGTTTAACATCAGTAACATCAACAAGTTTTACTGGCGCATTAACTGGTAATGCAAGTACAGTAACAAATGGCGTTTATACTACTGATACTGGGTCAGTAACTAATACAATGTTGGCTGGTTCGATTGCTAATGCTAAACTTGTTAATAGTTCTGTTACTATTGGCTCAACTTCAGTTTCCCTTGGCGCAACAGTTACTTCATTTGCTGGTTTAACATCTGTTACTTCAACAAGTTTCACTGGTGCATTAACAGGTAATGCATCAACTGCCACTGCTCTTCAAACTGCTCGTGCGATTAACGGAGTGAACTTTGATGGTTCTGCTGCAATTACTGTTAAAGCAAGTACAACAAATGCTCTGACTATTGGTACTGGTTTAAGCGGAATATCTTTTGATGGATCTGGAGCAGTTACTATTGCTATTGACTCAACAGTTACTACTTTAACTGGCAGTCAAACTTTAACAAATAAAACATTAACAACACCAACTATTAATGGTGCTGCACTTTCAGGTACATTATCTGGAACTCCAACTTTCTCTGGTCTAGTTACATTAAACTATACTGGAGCAGGTTCTAATTCTACTTTAGTTCTTGGTGGTTATAATAGTAAAGGTGGTACTGGTTATCATGATTTCTTAGTTGCTACAAACGGATATGGTAGCGCATCTAATCCAAATAAGTTTATGCGTTTGGATAGTTCTGGTAATTTACAAGTAATAAACAGTGCTTATACTTCAGTAATATTCCAAGTTGGAGATTCTGGTCAGGTATCTTTAGCGCAATCGTCATCAACAAACAACGATCCTACAACAAACTGGTTATCATTTAATAATAATCAGACTGCGATTTATGATGATGGTAATACGCATATTCATAATAGAGCTTCTGGACAATCAATATGGATTAACACCAATGGTGGTGATTTAAGATTACTACAACAGTCTACAGTAAATGGTGGTGCTCTTGGAAATTCTGTTATTGTTGGCGGTTCATCAAGTTCTAGCGCAACGGCATTCTTAAATGTGTTAGGTTCTAAAACTTATACTGTAACCAGTTACGGATATTTAAGTACTAGTGGTGCTGGAACAGGTGGCAACACAGGTAATGTGGCGTATGGTATCTACAATGCCAATCGTATGCAATCTGCAGAGATTGATGTTACTTCTGACGAGCGAGCAAAAGATATTCAAGGAACAATTCCTTTAGAATCTGCTCTTAAATTTGTAAAAGAAGTTGATGGCATTCTTTATACTTGGAAAGAAGGTAAAACTGAAGCTGAGTATGACGCAGGATTGAAGACTGGATTCGGCGCTCAAGCGGTTCACAAAGCTGGATTTGATCATATGATTGGTCACATTCCTAATCCTAAAATGGAAAAGATTGTTGATGAAGATGGTTGGGTTCACCCAGAAGGTATACAATTGACTATGGGGTATAACCAAGCAATTCCATATCACCACGAAGTTATTAAACATCTTTTAGAGCGTATTGAAAAATTAGAAGCGCAGTTAAAGGTAAATAATGTCTAATACTTTACTATCAAATATTGTCGCACCAACAAGTATTGTTACGCTTGGCGCAACACAAACATTAACAAACAAAACACTTACCAGTCCTACTATTAACAGTGCGACTGAAAACAATTTAACATTAACAGGAACTCTTACTGCTAATGGATCAACTGGATCTAATGGTCAAATTTTAACAGCAACTGGAACTGGGGTAAAATGGGCAACTCCTTCTGGTAGTTCATTAGCTACACTTTCTGATGTTTCGTTATCAAACCCACAGTCATCTCAAGTTCTTACATATAATGGAGCACAATGGGTAAATGCTGCAGTTGGTGGTTCTATTGCTTCTGCGGTTTTCGCTGCTGGAGCTTCTTCTGATTTAGGATTAGTTACAGATTTAACTGTAACTCACTCTGAAGATCTTGGATTTATTACCGACACTCCACCAGCTTTATACTATGACCTAAGTATTCTTCAGGTTCAGGGTGTTGTCGCACTTTCAAATTTAGATTCGTCTGTCAGAACAGACTATATCGGTTACTCAATCATTTTTGGTTTTTAAGGATTATATAATATGGCTCGCCAATTAGTTGAAAAATATATTTTTACTCCAGGTACTGCTGGAGCAGGCACAATTAAATTGCCTGGAAAAGTAAACTTATCTCAATTGTTAATTATTGCGAATAAAACACAACAAGTAAATATGTATACTCTTGGTGATCCAACCAAGAATGCTACTGTTTCTTATAATGCAGCCGATACAACATTCAAACCACTTCAAGTTAATGGTCCGACGCAAACATCTACTCAGCTTGGAGCAACGACAGTAACTTTTGCTTCTGACACTTCTTTATATAATTCAACAGATCAAATAGCAGTTTATACCGATGCTCCATCAAATGTTGGTAATATTATTAGACCATATGCATTTGGTGTTGATGCGATTGAGCGCATGCGTGTATCAGAACCACAATCGCTAATTGACGCTGACTTTGAATATGGTCTTCAGCCTACTAAGTGGTTATCATACTCTGACATTTTAACAATTCCAGGAATTTATGAAAAACCTGGACTTGACTTATTCGTTACCAATGTTACAACTGATGGTAACTCTCCATCATTAATTACCGTAACAACATCAGTGGCTCATAACCTTTCTCTTGGTAATCCAGTAATCATATATGGTCTTGGTAATACACCTTATTACGCAAGGGCAGAAGGTTCTTTCGTAATTAATTCTACTCCGCTGACAACAACATTTACTTTCTACGCTAAAGGTATCGTTGGAACTTCTGGATTATCGCTATACACTGGTTCAACATATGGTCGTAAAGCTGGATTCTATAATGGAGCAGGAATTCCTATATCATCAATTACTTCTAACGGAGCAAATCCTTCTGTTATTACAGTAACATGTTCTGCTGCTCATGGTTTAACTCCAGGAGCTCCAATCGTTTCAGTTGCCACATCTAATGGAACAAATCAAAATTTAGTTACTGGTGATTACTATGCAGAAACTGTTCCTTCCTCAACTACATTCACTTTTACTGCTCAAACAGGTGGAGCAGTTTCCAGTTCTGGTTTAACAGCAACAATTTATACTCGTTCTGATGCTTTCGTTGCTCATCGCCCATTTGATGGTGGTGTTCAATTAGGAACTAATACTGCTGCATATGGAGCAACTGTTCTTCGTCAAACTAAAAAATACATGCGTTACCAATCTGGTAAAGGTATTCTGTGGACATCAGGTGTTCTATTTAATCCTGTTGCTAACATGGATCAAATCAGCGCAAGCGGAACAACTGTTGGTTCAACAATTACAGTAACCACTGAATATGAACATGGTCTTCAAGCTGGAGCAACTGTTGTTCTTTCTGGTGTTGTAACATCAGGATATAACGGAACATATGGTGTTACTTCTATTATTAGTGAAGTTGCATTTACTGTTTCTGCCTCATCTGTTTTAGGTTCTGCTTCTGCAGTTTTAACAGACTTACCTCGTGTTACATTAACAGGATGGTCAGGTGCTGCAGTTCGTGTTGGTCCATTCGATGATCAAAACGGATTATTTTGGGAATATGATGGATCTCAACTTTGGGTAGTTCGTCGCTCAGGAACATATCAGTTATCAGGATTTATTAGTGTTAGTACTGGATCGCAATCAGTATCTGGAGTTTCAAGTCGTTTTACTCAACAGTTAAAAGCTGGCGATAACATTGTTATTAAAGGTCAAACATATAAAGTAAACTCAATTACCAATGATACAACAATGACCATTAACCCAGCATTCCGTGGGCAGTCTAATGCTACTTCAATTAAAATTGCTAAAATTCTTGAAGAGCGTTATCCACAATCACAATTCAATGTGGACAAATTAGACGGAACTGGATTCTCTGGATATAATATCGCACTAAACAAAATGCAAATGATGGGAATTTCATTCTCTTGGTATGGTGCTGGTTTTATTGACTTTATGTGTCGTGGTCCAGATGGTAATATGGTTCTGGCTCATCGTATGCCACAAAATAATAAGAACGATGCTGCCTATATGCGTTCTGGTAACATGGTTGTTCGTTATCAATCTATTAATGATGTTGTTGCTGATCGACTTGTTCAATCTATGTCTTCTTCAGATACGACAATCTATGTTAATGATGTGTCAAGATTCCCATCCGCTGGTGGAACTGTTTGGATTGAGGGTGAGTTAATTAACTATACTGGAACAAATTTAGCAAGTAATTCTTTAACAGGATGTACTCGTGGCGCATCTTATTCTTTCTTTGCTGGTGGCACAAACAGATCCTTTACTGGCCAAACTGCTGCTTCTCACGCTGTTGGCAATGGTTATAATGCTGTTCGTTTAGTTAGTGTTACTGCTTCTCCAGTTATTACTCACTGGGGATCTTCTTATATTATGGATGGTAAATTTGACTCTGACCGTGGATACTACTTTAACTATGCTTCTGTAAATAATACTGTTACTGCATCTCAATCTTATACAGCATTTTTCTTAAGATTAGCTCCATCAGTTTCAGATTCTATTTCTGGCAATGGTGGTGTTCGAGATTTAATTAACAAATCTCAGATGTTGTTACAACAGTTACAGATTCAATCAGATCAATCTGTTCAAGTATATGGTATTTTAAATCCAGGAAATGTGGACGCATCAACATTAACATGGTCTTCGATTAATACGGCAGCATTAGGTTCTCAACCTTCTTTTGCTCAGGTTTCAACAAGTAATGCTACTGCTGCAACTCCAGGCGAACAGATTTTCTCAACACTTGGTCAGCCAGGAGGTTTTGCTGCGATTGACTTGTCAGCTTTGAAAGAATTAGGAAACTCGCCAATTGGTGGATATAGTAATTTCCCTGATGGTCCCGATGTCTTGGCAGTAGTTATTAACAATTTGAGTTCTTCAACAGCCCATGTGAACATAAACTTGTTCTGGTCAGAAGCTCAAGCATAAATATACAAAATTAGAGGAAAAAAATGTCCACACAAGTACAATTTAGAAGAGGAACTGCTACTCAGAATAACTCCTTCACTGGAGCGTTGGGTGAGATCACCATTGATACCGATAATAAATCCTTAAGAATCCATGATGGTACAACTCCAGGTGGATCTGCTGTACCAACTTTGAACGGAACTCAAACATTTACTAATAAAACATTTGGTTCTGGTTCTACTTGGAACGGAAATGCTGTTGGTGTTGGGTATGGTGGAACTGGAGCTTCTCTAACAGCTACAGCTGGCGCAATTGTTTACTCAGGTGCTTCTACTTTTGGTTTAACTTCTGCTGGTACTTCTGGACAAGTTTTATCTTCAGCTGGTTCATCTGCTCCAGTTTGGTTGAGTCAATCAGCTTTAACTGTTGGTAATGCTACTCAAGCAACTTATTCAACAAACTTATCAGGTGGTTCTGCTGGTCAGTTAGCATATCAAACTGCTTCTAATACAACAGGATTTATTACTGCTGGCGCATCAGGAACATTCTTACAATCTACTGGAGCAGGTACTGCTCCAACATGGGCAGCTGGTCAAGTAACCTATGGTTCAACTACTGTTGCTCTCGGCGCAACATCTACAACTTTACAGGGATTAACATTAATTGACACCACAACTGGTGCAACTTCAGTATTCCCATCAACATTAGCTCCTGTATTATTTGGTTCTTCGCAAAATATTACTATCGGTAATAACACCTATGGTTCTATTTCTTCAAGTACCACATTCGCATATCCAACTGGAACTGCGGTAACTGCTGCGTCAACATATAGTGGAGTTTCTCAAGCATCTACAACTGGTAATGGTTCTGGCGCTACATTTAATGTGGTTAAATCTGGGTCAGGAACATACTATGCTGCAAACTTTGTTGGTGGTAGTGCGACAATTAGTAACTTGCAAGCGCAAACTGGTTCTGGTCCATGGACTGCAACTCTAACAGGTTTGACTAGCACTGCTGGTTTTGTTGTTGGCGCTCCAATTTCTGCTACCAACGGAACAGGTACTCTCGCTGGTGGAACACCTACCAGCGTTGTTGTTACTTCGATTGTTAATGGAACATCTATTACCTATACACAAACAGGTGGTACTACTCCAATCGTTGGTACGGTAACTGCAGTAACTCAAACTGGTAACACAACAATTACATATAACTCTGGTTCTGTTGGATCAGGATATGCTGTTGGTGATTCTATTACTATTGCTGGAGCATCTTTAGGTGGCGCAACTCCTGCTAATAACCTAACATTTACTTTGGCAACAGCAATCCAACCAATTTATGGAACTGTTAATTTAAATGCTGCTACTGTAACTACTGCTAATACTACATTTACATTCGCGAATACAACAGCCACTACAATTAATGCGTTCGGAGCTGCTACTACAATTTCGCTTGGCGCTTCTACTGGTAAAACTACAATTAACAGTACTGATGATTCTACATCAACAACTACTGGAGCAGTAACTGTTGCTGGTGGTATGAGCGTAGCAAAAGCTGTAAACTTTGGAACTAAACTGTTCCTTGGTTCTGGAGCATATACTGTTGGCCAATCTCTAAACAATCCAACTGCTGTTATTAAAGCGTCTGGTTCTAATTATGTTCAAACATCATTAGTAAATGCAACTAGCACTGGTTCTTCAGATTATATCGCATATGGAGATAACTATCCTGGATATGCAACTGCCGACCATGGTTGGGTTGATATGGGTTTTACTGGCTCTGGGTTTAACGATTCTAATTTTACAATTACTGGTAAAAATGATGGTTATGTATTCGCATCTGCTGTATCAGGAACTGGTTTAACAGGCAACTTAGTATTAGCAACAGATTCAACTGGTACTACTAATGATATTGTTTTGGGTACTGGTGGCTTCCTTGCTGCTAATGAACAGTGGAGATTCGTAAATTCTACAGGCGCTTTACAATTTAAAACGCCAACTATTACATCTTCAACTGGTACGACTGCTAATGTGTTTAACACAACAGTTACAACTGGTAATTTGTTTGGAACTGCAACTAATATTACCGTTGGAGCAAATAGCGGAACATTTACTCATGGCAATCCAACTATTGTTGGAACTCAAGCAGTACAAAATTTATTTAATACTGTAGCTACAACTCTCAATATTGGTGGAGCAGCGACAGTAATTAGTTTAGGTGCTTCTACTGGTAAAACTACAATTAACAGCACTGATAATGCAACAAGCACTGGAACTGGAGCTTTTGTTATTTCTGGTGGTCTTGGTATTGCTAAAGATGTTTGGATTGGTGGTAACTTAAATGTGGCTGGAACAGTAAACCAAACATCATCAACATCTCTTACTGTTAATGATCAATATCTATACCTAGCAAATAATAATACTGGTAACTTGTTAGATACTGGTATGGTTCAAGTGTTTAATGATGGTACGCACAAACATGCTGGTTTAGTTCGTGTAGCTTCTACTGGTAACTACAGATTATTTTCTGGAGCAACTAATGAGCCAGGAGCAACTGTTGATTTTACTAACGCTGTTGATGCTAACCTACAAGTTGGTTCATTATTAACATCAACTACAACATTCAATTTAGTAAACACTGGAGCAACTACTTTAAACATTGGTGGCGCAGCTACTACTATTTCTCTTGGTTCTTCTTCAAGTGCAACATTAACAATAAATCCAGGAACTATTGTTGGCGCAAATAGTACTCAAACATTATTTAATACTGTTGCTACAACTGTTAATGCTTTCGGAGCTGCAACTTCTATCACTTTAGGTAATGCAACATCAGCAACATTAACATTAAATCCAGGAACTATTGTTGGTTCTAACACAGTTCAGAATGTGTTTAACACTGTTGCTACAACTGTTAATGCCTTCGGAGCTGCAGGAACATTAATTCTTGGCGCTTCCTCAGGAACTGCTTCTATTGCTAACCCAACAGTAACATTAACTAATGCTACTGCTCTAAACATTAATGGAGCATCTCCAGTTATTGCTACTACTAGCACTACTGCTTCTGTGTTTAACACAACTGTTACAACACTTAATATCGGTGGCGCAGCGACTACTTTAAACCTTGGCGCTTCTGGTGGTACTACAACTGTTTCTGGTCACATTAAATTAGAAGGTGTTACTTCTACTGGCGCTACTGGTACAGGAAACTTGGTATTTGCTAGCAGTCCGTCTGTTTCTAATTTAACAATAACAGGAACATTAACTGCTGGTGGTTCTGCTGGTACTTCTGGATATTTGTTACAATCAACAGGAACTGGAGTTCAATGGGCTTCTGCTACTATTTCTTTAGCTGGAACATCTGGAACTGGATCGGTTTCCACTGGAGGAACTTTATCTTTTGCTGGATCTAATGGATTTACAGCAACAGTAAGCGGAAGCACTATTACTCTTGCTGACCCACAAAATTTACAAACATCAGCATCAACTGTACAGTTTGCTTCGCTTGGTATTGGAACTACTGCTTCTGGTACGACAGGCGAAATTCGTGCTACAGCAACTATTACTTCTTACTACTCTGACGAAAGACTTAAGACTCGTATTGGCAACATTCAAAATGCTCTTGCCAAAGTTCTTTCGTTGGATGGTTTCCACTATACTGCAAATGAAACCGCACAGGCATTGGGATATGATGGAACCAAACAAGAAGTTGGTTTATCTGCTCAACAAGTTCAAGCAGTTCTTCCAGAAGTTGTTGCCCCTGCTCCAATTGATGAACAGTATTTAACTATCCACTATGATCGTGTTATCCCATTATTAGTTGAAGCAATTAAAGAACAACAAAATCAAATTCAAGAATTAAAAGAATTAGTAGCAAGACTAGGAAAATAATATGGCTATCCCAGCAACTAGAGAAGATTTTAAACAATACTGTCTGCGCAATCTTGGCGCCCCAGTTCTAGAGGTCAATGTGGATGATGACCAGCTGGAAGATCGTATTGATGAAGCGTTAGATATTTTTAGATTATATCACTATGATGGTATTGAAAAATTCTACCTTTCACATAAAGTTACAGCATCTCAGTTAGTAATTACTACAGGTAATGCTGCTTCTTTTGTTCCAGGAAATATTGTTGTTGGATCTACTTCTGGTATTTCGGCAGTAATTTATCCTCAGCTTGATGTTACTACTGCAGTTACAGTTACTGCTGGTGGAACAGGTTATTCATCAAATCCAACAGTAACGATTACTGGAGGTGGTGGGCAAGGGGCAACTGCGATTGCTACTGTTTCTTCAGGTGTAATTACTTCAATTATTATCACAAACGCAGGAGATGGTTATCTTGCTAATCCTGAAGTAATTATCACTGACACAACTGGAACTGGCGCTACTGCTACTGCGAATTTTGGTGTTAAACCAAATAATTTACAAGTTGCTCGTTTTATTCAAACATTTAATATCAACAACGATCCATTTACTCCATCAGGTGCGCCAAAGGCATTTATCCCAGGAGAAGTAATCACTTCTAAAGATAGAAATGGTAATGTTATTAGTGCAACTGTTTCTTCAGATCCAAATACTTACTTAACATTTGGCGATATCGAAAATAAATATATTCCTATCGCTGATGCTGTTTATGGTGTTACTCGTGTGTTACCACTATATCAAGGAACATCTTCTTCAAGAAGTATTTTCGATCTACAATATCAATTGCGTTTGAATGACTTGTATGACTTGTCTAGCACATCTTTGATTTACTATTCAACTGTTATGCAGCACTTAGCGACATTAGATTTGTTACTTAATGGTAAACCAATCTGGCGTTTCAATCGTTTACAAAATAAATTAAATATTGATGTTGATTGGAACAATGCTAACAAAATTGATGTTGGTATGTATATTGTTGTTGAAGCATATCGCGCATTAGACCCTGATCAATTCAAATTAGTTTGGAATGAACCATGGCTGAAGCGTTATACTACTGCTTTAATTAAGCGTCAATGGGGAACTAATCTTTCTAAGTTTAGTGGACTACAACTTCCAGGTGGAGTATCTCTTGATGGTAAAGCACTATATCGCGAAGCAATTGAAGAGATAAGAGCATTAGAAGACGAAATTCAAAACAAAGCAGCACCACTCGACTGGTTCTTAGGATAATCTGTGGCACAAAATGTTTATTTTTCAATGGGTACGCAAAACGAGCAGTACCTTATCGAGGATATAATTTTAGAATCTATCCAAATTTACGGACAAGATTTTTATTATATCCCAAGAACACTTGTAGCTCATGATCAGATCTTGGGCGAAGATCGTCTATCGCAGTTTAAAGAAGCATATCAAATTGAAATGTATCTTGAAACTAATGCTGGGTTTGAGGGTCAGGGTGCTTTTATTAACAAATTTGGTTTAATGATGGAACAGTCAGCAACGCTGACAGTATCTCGTCGCCGTTGGGAGCAACTTGTTGGAAGATTTGGTCAAACAATTATTCCTAATCGTCCGAACGAAGGCGATTTACTTTATTTTCCATTGACCAAAGGTCTTTTCGAAATTAAATTTGTTAAACACCAAGATCCATTTTATCAACTTGGTAAACTTTATGTATATCGTTTGCAGGTTGAACTCTTCCAATATGCTTCTGAGCATTTGGATACTGGTTTAAAAGATATCGATGTTTTCGAATCATTAAAATCTTACGACACAAATTATACTGTAAACGCAACTGGATCTGTAACTCAAGTAACTATGACGAATGCTGGTTCTGGATATAATCCTTCTTTGGTTCCAAAAGTTACATTAACAGGTGGTGGAGGAACCCAAGCGTTCCAGCCAGCAAAACTACAAGCTGTTGTTACTGGTGGATCAGTTTCTCTAAATATTTTGGATGTTGGCACAGGATATGATTCTGCTCCAACAATTACAATTGGAACAAGTTGGGCAGCTTCTACGCCAGTAACAACCAATTCTCAGATATATTTTGGCGCAAATTTATATACAGTAACAGTAGGTGGAACTACAGGAACTACTGCTCCAACAAATACTACAGGCAATTCGTTTGCTGATGGTAGTGCTACATTAACATATGTTGGTTCAGCTGCTACAGCAACTTGCTCTATTGAACCAAATCCAGATTTACCACAAGCATTCGGTGAGAATATTGACTTTAAAGCTGAAGCAACTTCTCTTATTGTTAATTCAAATAATCCTTTGGGTAATATTCAGTAATGTTAAACATTCCACCATTCTATCACGGACTTACTCGTAAAGTTATCGTTTCATTCGGTAGCTTGTTTAGCAACATTCGTGTGCAAAGAGAAAATAATGATGGGACTCTTGGACAAGAGATTACTGTTCCACTAGCATATGCTCCAAAGGAGAAATGGTTAGTTCGTATTGAACAAGATCCAACTCTTGACCGAAATGTTTATACAACATTACCAAGAATGTCTTTTGAAATTACTAGTATGTCATACGATTCTATTAGAAAAACTAATCGTATGAATCAGGTTCAAGCATCAAATACTGGAGTTTCTCCAACAGCAATAAATCAAGCGTATAGTCCTGTTCCTTATAATATTGACATAGCGCTGTATATTTTAACTAAAACTCAAGAAGATGCTTTTCAAATTGTTGAACAAATTCTTCCTTTCTTTACGCCAGAATTTACACTAACAATTAATGCTGTTCCTGAACTCGGTGTAACAATGGATGTTCCAATTATTTTAAATAGTATTAATATTGAAGATAATTACGATGGCGATTTTACTGAGCGTAGATTTGTAACTTATACAATTAACTTTACAATAAAATCTAATTTCTATGGTCCAGTAACCACCAATGGTCCAATTACTAATGTTATTGTTAATGTACCAAGTACACCAACAACAAAGTATACAGCAACTGGTAATTTTAATACCAAAACAATTGAAGAATCTTGGAATGATACATTTTAATGGCGCAAATTTATAACGCAAATCCAAATTTAAAGGCGATTGGTGTAGAAGTAAATTATACACCTGAACAGATTCAAGAATATATTAAGTGTAAAACTGATTACATTTATTTTATTGAAACATACTGTCAGATCGTTACACTTGATAGAGGGCTGCAACCATTTAAACTCTACGAGTGTCAAAAACGCAAATTAAAAATCATTCATGAGAATCGTAAAGTTATTCTTATGGAAGGTCGTCAGCAAGGTAAAACTACCACCTCTGCTGCTTATATTCTTTGGTATACAATTTTTCAAGACGCAAAGAATGTGGCTATTCTAGCCAACAAAGCTACAGCTGCTCGTGAAGTTCTTGCTCGCTATCAGGTTATGTTTGAGGGATTACCAATCTGGTTACAGCAGGGTGTTAAATCGTGGAACAAGGGAGATATTGAACTTGAGAATGGATCTAAAGTTTTTACTGCTGCAACATCTGCTTCAGGTATCCGTGGTAAGTCTGTTAATTTGTTATATGTCGACGAAGCGGCAATTATACCTAATACTGTTGCTGAGCAGTTTTTCGCTTCTGTTTATCCTACTATCTCTGCAGGTGAAACTACAAAAATTCTTTTGAGTTCAACTCCGCTTGGTTATAATCACTTCTGGAAATTCTGGAACGATGCTGATAACAAGCGTAATGGTTTCGTAAATCTGTTTATTCCATACTGGGAAATTCCAGGTCGTGATAAAAAATGGGCTGATGAACAGCGTGGTATTCTTGGCGATCTTAAATTCAATCAAGAGGTTCTTTGTAAATTCCTTGGTTCTGCTCTTACACTTATCAATTCTGATGTAATTGGTAATATGTCACCAACATATCCAATCTATTCTAAAGATGGTTTAGATGTTTATGAAGAACCAGTTTATGAAATAGAAACTGAAGAATACGACGACTTCGGTAAACCAAAATTCAAACCACCACATTCTTATGTTTTAATTGCTGATGTGGGCGCTGGCATTGATGGTGACTATTCAGCTTTTTCAGTTATTGATATTACAACTGCTCCATATAAACAGGTAGCTAAGTTTAGAAAAAACGATGTATCTCCACTATTATATCCAAACTTTATATACAAAGTAGCCAAAGAATACAATAATGCCTATATTTTAATAGAGATAAATATAAGTGAGCAAGTTGCTAATATTCTACATAATGAACTAGAGTATGAAAACCTACTATTTGTGAATAGAAATGCTCAAGGTCAAACGATCTCGGGTGGTTTCGGTGGTGGTCGCACTCAGTTGGGTGTAACAACCGATAGAAAGGTTAAAAGAATTGGTTGTATGAACTTTAAGAGTATGGTTGAGGAACAGAAATTACTTATTCCTGATGCCGATACAATTTCAGAAATTACAACTTTTATAGAATCAAAAGGTTCATACGCTGCAGACGATGGATACAATGACGACCTAGTTATGACACTGGTTCTATTTGGTTGGCTAACTACCCAGCCATATTTTAAAGATTTAAATGATATCAATCTCAGAGAATTGATTTATAAAACTCGAATCAAAGCGATTGAAAATGAATTAACCCCATTTGGGTTTATAGCAGACGGCCAAGGTTCTGAGGAAAGACCTCTTTTGAACTTCTAAAAAGCGGAAAAAACTAAATAATTTGGTGAATGCTTAACTTCAATGGCACAAACAAATAACATGTACATGTAACAAGGAGAATTACAATGCCTTTTCAACTTAGTCCAGGTGTTGCAGTCGTAGAAAAAGATTTCTCATCGATCATCCCAGCAGTAAGTACTTCTACTGGTGCGTTCGCTGGGTCATTCCCATGGGGTCCAGTTTTAAGTCCAATTACAGTCTCTTCTGAGAATCAATTGGTAAAACAATTCGGATTTCCTAACGATTCCAACTTCCAATCTTTCTTTACAGCAGCTAATTTTTTAACATATTCGAACAATCTCTTGTTAGTTCGTGCCGATTCTGCTAGTGCTAAAAATGCTGTTCATATTCAATCTGGTAGTGTTTCATCTATTTCTGTTGGAACTGCTGGTAGCGGATATAATTCATTAGTAGCTTCTTATGCCAATGGTATTGGACCTGCTGTAACAATTTCAGCTCCAGACGAATCTGGTGGTATTCAGGCAACTGCAATTGCTACTATTTCTGGTGGTGGTATTAGTGCTATTTCTGTTGGTACTGGTGGTACTGGTTGGACTGGTACTCCAACAGTAACTATTACTCCTGTTTCTGGAGATAGTGGTACTGGAGCTGCAGCTACTGCTGTTATTTCTGGTGGTGTTATTACTGGATTTACAATTACTACTGCTGGTACTGGATATAAGAAAGTTCCTACAGTAACTGTAACAGGAACTGGAACAGGATTTACTATTGGTGCAGTAACATTAACTACATCTTCTGTAACTGCAATCAATATTACAACTGCTGGTACTGGTTACGCTAACCCACCAACAATTACTATCGCTGCTCCACCAAGTGGAACTACAGCTGTAGCAACTTCTACTATTACTACTGCTGGTGTTAAAATTAACAATGGTCAAGATTACTTAAACAACTACAGCACTGGCGCTGGTGTTGTTGGCGAATTCGCTGCTAAGTATCCAGGAGCATTAGGTAACGGATTATTAATCTCTTACGCTGACTCTACAACTTATTCAACATGGGCATACAAAGGACAGTTTAATTCTGCTCCAGGTACTTCTGCTTATGCTGCTTCTGTTGGTGGATCTCTTGATGAGTTACATGTTGTTATCGTTGATAGCACTGGTGTTTGGACTGGAACTCCAGGAACTATTTTAGAAAAATTTGGTTATGTTTCTAAAGCTGCTGATGCTATGAATAGCAGTGGTGTAAATAATCACTACAAAAATGTAATCAACTCTTCATCAAATTATATTTGGTGGATGGATTATCCATCAGGTAACTGGGGTGCATATGCTTCTGGTGTAACTTTTGCTGCTGCTCAATCTGCTGCTGCTACTGGTTATACACTTTCTGGTGGTGTTTCTGACTACAATTTAACTGACTCATACCAGCAATCTGCTTATGCATTGTTTACTAATGCTGAGTTGTATGATATTAGTTTATTGATGGCAGGTGCTGCTGATTCAACTACTGCTAATTATATCTGCGGTATTGCTGATACTCGTAAAGATTGCGTAGCGTTTATTTCCCCACAAGATGTTTCAGCTGGTGGTCCAATTGTCGGAAATACTTCTACTCAAACTACAGCAATTATTGCTTATCGTAACGCAGTTAATTACTCTGGCTCTTACGCTGTAATGGACTCTGGTTACAAATATCAATACGACCGCTACAACGACAAATATCGTTATA
>Ga0007882_10001138_pt1 | contig 15725 bp, 16 predicted proteins | sample CryBogCBH12Aug01_FD_71195 | JGI IMG/M metagenome (GOLD analysis project Ga0007882, IMG submission 71195) | Freshwater microbial communities from Crystal Bog, Wisconsin, USA - CBH12Aug09.1 | ecosystem: Environmental > Aquatic > Freshwater > Lake | place: Crystal Bog, Wisconsin, USA | collected... | reverse complement strand
TTGTTTGCTCTGGTAGGCTTTCAGCAACTCCCGCTGCATGTCCACGGAATCCGTCTTGGAAATATCAATGGCCACCCACAGTGGAATGTTGCCGGCCAACGCTGCGTTGAGCAATCTTTCCTCCCCGGCATGTTTCAACGACAGCAGACCGGATATCGTTGTGCCCGACACATCCAGTTTTGCACCGATTTGCTGATAGTTGTAGCCCGCCGTGTGTAGCCGTTCAATTTCCCGCAGCAAATCCATCGGCGAGGAATATCGTCGGGCGATGTTTTCCACCAAACTGCGAATCAGCCGCTCCTCTTTCGGAATATCCACGACAAAGGCCGGGATTTCCTGATAACCCAAAGCCAGAAACGCTTCAATCCGTCCTTGCCCGCAGACCAAATCATACTTCAGTCCCGGCCCCTCACTTTCCGCCCGGCGGCTGACCTGTATCGGCACCTTGAGGCCGAGATTTTTGATGCTGTTGACAATTTGCTCGAATTTTTTCTGGTCCCGTTGGCGCGGATTCAAGATGTGAACATCCGCAATCGGAATCATTTCCACTTCGTTGCTCATAGTTCATCCTCCAGTCTGACCCGTTCGGCCAGCTCGAAAAAATAATCCAAGGTGTCGAAACGGTATTGATCGAGATAAATCCCGTTCCGTTCCGCGATGCGCAGGTTTTCCCAAGTCAGGTCCAACGCCGGTAAAATATAATAGTCACGGATGCCTTCGTTCACGGCATCCATCCGCACCGCAATGGTGATGTCCGGACGGTTGCCGGTATCGAGGCGAATCAGCCAGCGCGAAGCACCACCACCGGTTTCAACGTGCCGGCAGAGCACGATGGAAACGCGCATCTCACCGTTCACTTCCAGCAATTCAGTTTCCTTGTTCCAATCCGCCCGTGCGCCGAGGTCTCTGATTTTTTGAATGACTTCTGCGACCAATTCTGGATGGCGCTTGCGCAACCGCCGATTTTCCTCAATGAAGCTGAAATCGATGCCCGGATCGTAGCCGATTAACCGATACGCGCTGATGAGGGTGCCGAACCGGTGACGAAAGGCGGCGCTGGACGGCAGGCCGTCGGTTTCATCAATCAGAATGCCGGAAATGTGCCCGTGTATTTTTAGCACCGAGCGGAGTTTTTCGAGCATCTCCTCATTCGTGAGTTTCTGACTCCGGGCTAATATAATTTCACGGGTCTGCCAGAATATTTCTGGCTCGATGATGCCCTCAAACGCCCCGTCCGCCCGAATCCACTTGTCCGGTGGATTCACCACATGCTTCTTCTTTAGCTTGCAGGACGTGCGGTGATAAACATTATTACCGATGTATTTTTCATTTGTCAGGATTTGATGCACGGTGCAGCGGTTCCATTCCCGTTCAAAATCCGTTTTCACGCCTTGCGCGTTCAGGATGGCCGCAATCTCCGATTCGATTTTGCCTTCACCTACAAAGGCGTGAAAAATCCAGCGGATAATTTTCACCTCTTCTTCAGGGCCGCGCACCAGCACCACCCGGTCAGTCTGGATGCTCTTGTGTTCCCCCATTTTCAGCAGCCCCTTGTGTGCGCCGCTTTGGTCTATCAGCATCCGCCGCAGACCGAACCCGGCCGTGCCGCCCTGCTTGTAGCCAAGTTGAATCAGCCGGCACGCCCCCTGAAACACTTTCGACGAAAGTTCCCGGCTGTATTCGCCGGCCATCGCCCGCTTCACCCCCTTGACGATGGTGGAAACCGGGCTGCCGTCATTCTCGAATTGCTCGGCACAGTAATGCACCAGCACTCCGGCCCGGCGACAGATGTATTCATAATAGGCGCTTTCATCGGCATCCTGAAATCGTCCCCATCGGCTCACATCGTAAACCAGGATGCAGCTAAAATCCGACCGGCCTTCATCCACGTCACGAATCATCTGCGCCAGTGAATCTCGCCCTTCAATGTTCAAACCACTTTTGCCCTCATCGGAATATTCCTTCACGATTTCGAGACCGCGCCGCTTGGCGTATTCCCGGATGACATCCATCTGATTGTTGGTGGAATATTGCTGATGCTCCGTGGACATGCGGACATACACCGCCGCCCGGTTCTGGAATTTTTCTCTGTCGCCGCGATTCATGGCTGCTCAATCCATTGTGTCTCGCCCTGCTTCAGTTTCGCAGGGCATTGGACAGGATAATGAGAGCGGCGGAGAAGACCTATCATCTCTCCGTAACACCACTTTGCCCCGGTAAAAACGGCGAATTACCTGATTCCATCTTTTGACGTTTCTTTTGCCGCCACCGGTAAACTCGCTCCTTTTCTTTCTGTGGATCAGCCAGCGTGCGATTGCCCGGCTTGGCCCGCCACTTCCGCTGGCTCGCAACTTTACTCGCATATTGGCATCGCGGGCGGGCGCAGTAGTGCTGATGGAACGCGGTTTTGGGATTGGGAAAAAACCACTTTTGACAGTGAAGACATTTTTTTAAGGGAGGCTTGGTTTGCATCCCAAAATGTTCAGTGGTGTCAATCCCAGACCAATCCGGCAAATGTCTTCATTCACACCGCCACTTGCGGTTAGGGGGACAACCCGACCGTAGTTCAGGTCCCTTTTGCGTCCGCCGTCGTTCGTTCCATCGCCTCACTGGCCGTCTCCGCAGGCGGGCGTTCTGGGCCCCTGCTGAAGCCTACATCCCAGCGCCGCACCTGCTTCGCGGCCTACTCGTTGAAGGCGATGGACCGAAACCGAACAGCAGAGCGCACAAAAAAAAGACCATGAAGACTCACAATAAAACAAATTTCAGGCTCCGGAGCCGACCCGAACAGGTGAGCGCAGCCAGCGGAGGGAGACTATGAAAACGGACACCAACACCCCCGAATTACCCGGCATTGAGTCGTTGATTCAGCCGTTCAAGTTTCAATCACAGCCGCACGAATACAAAGTGACAGCTTTGCGGGAATGTCCCACGCCGATGGATTTGCAGACGTGCGACACGCCCGACAAGGTTGCGGCCTACTGGAATCTCCACATCGCCACGAATCCATACTTTGACAACGAGCGGGAATGCTTGGCGGTGATTCTTTTGAACACCCGCCGCCGTGCGAAGGGACACCAACTCGCTTCCATTGGCACGCTCGACACGTTGCTGGTAAGCCCGACCTCGGTTTTCCGTTTAGCCATCGTGACCAGTGCCGCCGCCATCGTGGTAGCGCACAACCATCCCAGCGGCGACCCGACCCCCAGCGAAGCCGACATCAAAGTGACTCGCGACCTCATCCGCGCTGGTCAGCTTTTGAAAATTGAAGTTCTCGACCATGTCGTCATCGGCCGGCCGACTTTTTCCAGTCTCCGCGCCAATGGCTATTTCTACGCCTGATTTTATGAAACATTCCAAACGCTTTTCCTTTGATCCGAACCAAACAGAATTTGTCGGCGTCATCTGGCTCACTTCCGACACGCACCCGCATCGCCTACGCGCTGGCGATGTCATCCGCTTTGACAACCGTCTTTGCCGCGTCATGCGGGTGAATGATTGCTCTGCCGTGGTTCTGATGAATCAGCCCCCACGTCAATTCGAGACGCGGTTTCGCGGCCCGGTGCAATTTCAGCCGCCGCCCAAGACCTTCCGAATTTCACCGCAATCCGAATGCGAAATCCTTAACCGCAAATGCAAATGAATATGACCACCAACACACCCGAACGCCCGCCATGCGATTGCGGGAATCTCAATGCCTACTGGCACGGCGACCGCACCGGCCAGCGTGAATATATGTGCGCCCAATGCTGGCAGGAAAAACAAACCGCCAGCCACGCCGACTCCAAGCACATCGGCCAACAATGGCGTGGTGTTTTCTTGGACGGCCCGGAATCCGATGTTGACGACGAAGGCGAAGAAATTCCCGTCTGGACGGTGTTTGTAGGCAACGACGACGGCGAACCCATTGGCACGGTTTATCGGCTGCATCATTTCAAATCCGCCGAACTTTTGGCCTATCGCATGGCCGAAGACCGTGACCTTGAACTCATCCACGAAGCCATGCCGGATTGACCACCGCAGATTGTAACACCACCCGCGAACCCCTGACGGAACGCGGGCTTTTTGCCGACTGGGCTTCGCGTCAGCCCAGACCCGGCGCGAAAGGTCGCCAACCTCTCGACTCCGCTTATTTTCCCCGTTCCATAAGTCGAGCAGTAGTAGCCCGAACCCTTTAATCCAGTTTCTTACGTTCGGCCAATGTTTGGATCATCTTTTCCACCATGTCTAAATCGTCCTTGGATAGCTTTTCTGCGTGACGAAGAATCCGTTCAGCAAGGTCGGATGACAACGCCGGTTCCGCAGTCCGGCCAATCAAATAATCCGAAGATATGTTGAGCGCATCTGCCAATCGCTTCAGATTTTCAAATGATGGAGCGCGGATTCCTGTTTCAAAATGCGAAATGGCGGAGGGTTGCAGTTCCGATACTTTTCCAAGTGAAGCTTGGCTTAAACCGCGCAATTGCCGGGCGAATCGGAGTCTGGTTGAAAAATCTTCTGGCATAGGCTTGACAAATGTTTACGGAACCGTATAGTTGGTTGTGACGAATGAGTGCGGCCTTGTGGCCGCCCTTTTAATGAAATTAAGCTATACGCTTTCGTCTTGCAAGAAAATACATAAAGTTATTATGAAAAACGACAACAGCAACAAAGAAGTTGTTTTCTTTATCGACGATAAAGAATTCAAAACTGATCAACATCATCAATCCGTTAAGGCGCTCCTCGTTGATTTTGCCGGGCAGGAACACCCCGGCACTCGCTTGGCTCGCCGGCATGGCAATGAACTGGTGGTTTACGAAGATGTTGATGAAATCATCCACATCGAAAATGGGACCAAATTCCTGACCGAAAAAATCAGCAAGGAGGTGACCTTCTTTATTGATAAGGAAAAATTCAAAATCGACGAACATCATTTATCTGTCAAAACGTTGCTGGCTGATTTTGCAAAAGAGGACCCCACACAAACAACCTTGGCACGACGGGAAGGCAACGAACTGGTGAAATATACAAACCTGGAAGCAATCATTCATATCAAGAACGGAACACAGTTCATCGTTCTTCATAATAGCCCTACGCCGGTGTCATGAATCTTGGCCCTGACAGGCTGATTGAGGATTTGCGGAACCTTGGTTATGAGGTCAACCAGGTTACCGTCGGCACCGGTGTCATCTTTGCCGTGATACCAGCATACGAAATAGTTGCTGGGAAATTTATCGGGCGAATTATTGATTTGGGTATTCAGTGCACGGCAAATTTTCCAATGAGCGTGCACGCGGCGATTCATATAAAAGCCGACCCGCAGCTTTATGAGCCTAAAGATAATATCCCGACGGTCCGAAACGTGACGGCGAGCGCGTTGGGGCCGGAATGGCGATACTGGAGTAAAAATTTTTGCTGGAATGGGGAAAAGTCCGCTCGCCGGCTTGTTTCACAAATAAATTCAATTTTCGAAAATGCATAAAAACACTTTAGCTGTCGCCTTCTCGGGGCGTCTGGATTCAGAATTGCAGTCTTTTTTAATCCGCAACGATGGCCAGGAAGATTTGGTCTTTGCGCTCTGGTCGCCTTCACTGGGAAGCAGTCGCGAAACTGCTCTTTTACATACAATCATCTACCCCGAGGAAGGTGATCGCCAGGTTCATGGCAATGTTAGTTTCAATCCCCAGTATTTCGAACGCGTTTGCAATCGCGCCATGAAGGAAAAGTGCGGAATCGCCTTCTTGCATAGCCATCCCGGCCCCGGATGGCAGCACATGAGTGATGACGATGTGAAGGCCGAGCATAAAATGGCGGGCGTGGTTCATGCTCTCACAGATTTGCCCTTGGTTGGGTTAACCGTCGGCACCGACGGCACATGGAGCGCTAGGATGTTGAAATATAAAGGCCGGAAAAAATTCCAACTGGTATGGTGTCAGGTAGTAAGGAGCGTCGGAAAACGCTTGAGAATCAGCTATAACGATTCTCTTTTGCCAAAGCCAAAGTTTCAGGAAATGTTTAAGCGGACAGCCACAGTTTGGGGTGAGTCTAACCACTCTCAGCTGGCTAGGACTCACGTCGGAATAATCGGCCTGGGCAGCGTCGGATGCTTTGTGGCGGAAGCGCTTGCTCGCATGGGCTTCGAGCACGTTACCCTGATTGATTTTGATTTGGTCGAAAAACATAATCTCGACAGGTTGATCGGGGCAACGAAAAAGGACATCGGAAAGTTAAAGGTTGAAGTGGCCCGCCGACAAATGAAGCTGGCATCCACTGCGGCCCAGCTGAAGGTGAACGCAATTCCCTACAGCATTGCGGAAGAGCAAGGCTATCAGGCGGCCCTCAACTGTGATGTGATTTTCAGTTGTGTTGACCGACCCCGCGCACGCCAGATTCTGAATCACTTTGCCTATGCGCATTTGATTCCGGTTATTGATGGCGGAATCCAGGTTAGATTCAAAAACCATGAGTTTTCGGGTGTCGATTGGCAGCTTCAAACGGTCGGCCCGGATCGTCCCTGCTTGGAGTGTCTAGGTGCTTTTAACCCTAATGACGCTTCCACCGAAGCTGCTGGCAAAATGGACGATCCAACTTACTTGCATGGCTTGCCGTCAGATCACCGTTTCAAGCGGAACGAAAATGTATTTCCATTTAGCGCTAACCTTGCGTCGTTGGAAGTGTTGCAACTCATCGCCTTAGTGACTGGAATTGCAGGAATTGATGATTTTGGCGTTCAAAGGTATCGGTATAATCCAGGTGTTATGGAATCCGACATTGAACGTCGTTGTAAATCAGGCTGCGAAGTCGAATCTCTCCTCGCTCAAGGCGACCGCTTTTTTCATTTATTTGGCCGTGATTTCGCTGCCGAAAAATCGCGGCGCGGAATTTTGAAAAAACTCAGGGCTATGTTGTAAAACATCACCACTCGTTCTCGCATTGCTGCAACGGAATGCCGCGAATCAATGGAATATGGCCTTTTATCGACCAGTTGATGGGGGCCTTGCTAAGGCCGGGACCGTGCCAGCAAATTCCGGCAAGCCACGCAAAACAGTGATATTCTTGGTTGCGAAGTTGATCGTCAGTCGGATCGACTATTGTAATGATGTCGCCTAGTTTGTGTTTGTTGCCCGAATAAAGATTTGCCGTGGTGATTTCGGTCACCCAAAACTTGTCTGGCAGGGATTTGTTCAACAAATCGATTTCGCCTGCGTTTAACTTACAAACGCGCTCGTCTTCGGCTTGCGTCATTAAGGCGACATATTGCGTTTTGGAACACATCATCGTGCGGCAAACAATAGGGTTTATAAATTGGTCATTGCTATCCTTGCTTTGTAAATGAGTAAGCCATCGGTTGCTGGGTGGTGCCTTCGTGCCGATGATGATGTGATTCCCAATAGTCGCCGCTGATTGCTCCGCAAGGTAACCGGATATTTTCCCGGCCAGCGGCGTTAAACCTACAGCGAGGGCAGCGTGCAAATTAGGGTTGTGCTTTGGCACGAGCAGATTTCTGATGCCTTCCGTTGGCAAGGTTACATACATCCCGAAATTATCGTCGCTTACGATGAAATGGTCGGCCCAGGAAGCTGTCGGAATATACGGGTAGCGCGGGAACGCACCGTATGTGTGTCGGGCTTCTGCCCAGCGATCCGAATTGAGCGTGTGTCCAAGCACGGCGACAACGTGGGCGATGCCGGGCCTCATAATCCCCAATACGACTGGGCAACTGGACTCAATTAATGGATATACAAATTCATCGTAATCAATTCCAGGATTCTCAATAAATTCAGCCGTAAAAACTTGATGACCTACTTTTTGCACCACGCGCTTTATTTCCGAGGCGCTTAATCCGCCATCAGGAATCTGCTTGCCGGCGGTGTGATCAATGCCGAGCGCGTCATTTATAATTTTGCTCGTGATTTTGTCGCCCATGTAGGTCGGCCAGTTGTTTAATGCGATTCGCAATGCGGCGTGCGCGCAAACATGCGTAAGGCCATTTTGCTGGCAGAAAAAAGTTCCCGGGAATTTAAACTGTTTTTGTGACGAGGTGGTTCCAACGGTTGTTTCGAACACCTTGGAGCAATGAACGTAATAATTTGAAACGGTTCTCCACTTCCCTTCGATATATAGGCTCGGTGGACGAACTACCGCCTCAAAGACGTAACTATGAGTGCCTCCCTTCGCTGTTAACGTCAAGATAACCGCATAGCCCATGATGTCATCGTCGCCTAGATCCTTCCAATCACCGGAAGCGGGCATTTTGCGGAAAAAGGTAAATCTGACAGCGTGCGCATCGGCAGTGATTCCACTGCCAATACGAATCGCATACGCATCCCGTTCTTCATTCAGCTCATTCGACAGGGTCAGTTTTTCCCGTAGAAGCGACGCGACTCCCATTTTCCTCATCAACGTGCAAATCCGGTGAATGGGCGCATTGGGACCTACCAGTTCTTTTTCAATCAGATCGAAATAGAACGAGAAGTTTTTCCTGCAATCGACAAGCTTTGATTCAGTAGATGCAAATGCTCCGTGCATGGATGTAGTTTAGAAAAAATAAATCACACTGCCAACCGTGGAGTGCAAAATTGTTACTTGCGACGGAACCCGGGAATTAAGAAAGAGGCTTTCCTAAAATTATTTGTGATTTTTCAGAATTAGCCTGCCAGTCAACCAGTTTCTGAAATAGAACGAACTCAGATTCTTTGAACTTCAAATCGTCTCCCGAAGGAGCGGAAATGAATGAGTTCTCTTCGGCTACACTGTATTCTTTTGTTGTTTGTTCGTTCATAATCATTCTGATTGCAATTAGAATGAAATGCTTCGATTACAACTTTCGCCAAAAGAATTAAATTTTATCGAGACACGATTCCCCCGATCAAAAATTTTCTGAAATCTGGAATTCATTGTCATTGACACCACTGACGCGTCTATTTTTTAAAGAATCTCTGAATTAATGCAATGCTATTCAAAAGAATTTTTGAAGCACGATGCATACCATCAATTTTAAGAATGTAATAAAATGTGTATAAATATCCTATATTCAACGCATTAAAATAGCGTTGTTTCGCTGTTGACCTTTTTGAGGCGGCAAAAATTGCCACCCAGTGCCACAGCCAAATCCGAAGTGCCTACATTGTGGCGCCCCAAACTCTCCGTTTCTTTCTGTCCTTTTGAAATTCCCAAGCGAGCCGGATGAAACGCGACTGCCCGTCGCGCCCGCTGCGCGGAGAGTGTTTGGTTCAGGTAGTTTTTAGCTCCGCCTTTCCGGTCTCTGCTCCGCCGTCCTCACCCGCCCGCTGCTGCCTCCGGGGGCCGGACGCGGTTCCTCCTGAAGGCGACCTCCGCTGGCCGCCCATCGGCGCGGGCGATTTGGGGTGAAGGACGACAGACCAGACCGAAAGCGGGCGTATTAAAAAAAATACCATGAATACCAAAATCGAAATCCAAAAAGAAAATTCAGGACTCTTGAGCCATCCCGAAAAAGCGGACGTGAAACGCGGCAGCGTTTACGAAGTCATTACCGAACGCATCATTTCGATGCTAGAAGCGGGCACAGTGCCGTGGCAGAAGCCGTGGAAAGTCGCCACTGGCTTGCCCCGCAATCTGGTCAGCAAGAAACCATATCGCGGCATGAATGTTTTGTTGCTCCATGCCATGAGCTACGAATCCCCATTTTGGCTTACGTTCCGGCAGGCCAAGGAGCTTGGCGGCAACATCAAGAAAGGTGAAAAGGCGTGCCCCGTCATCTTCGGGAAGCGGCAGGAAACCGAGGATGAAATCACCGGTGAAAAATCGCACTACACGGTGTTGCGGCTCTACAGTGTTTTCAACGTCGCCCAGTGCGAAGGTTTGAAAAATATTCCCGCACCGGCAGCAGCGCCGGCAACGGTGAATACCACCGCCGAGGAAATCGTCGCCCTCATGCCGAAGCGCCCGGAGATTAAGCACGGACTGGCCAAGGCGTTCTATTCGCCCGGCGTTGACATCGTGGCGATGCCGGATCGCGCCCGGTTCGACACGGAAGCGGGCTATTACGCCACGTTGTTTCACGAACTCACCCATGCGACCGGCCACGCATCGCGGTTGAATCGCCCGACGCTTACGGAATCGGCCGGCTTTGGCTCGAATCCGTATTGCCGCGAAGAGCTTGTCGCCGAGCTTGGCGCAGCGTTTCTCTGTGGCACTGCCGGCATTGAAAATACAATTCAGAATTCCGCAGCGTATTTACAAAACTGGCTGGAAGCTTTACAGGCAGACAACAAGCTCATCGTGCAGGCCGCCGCACAGGCCCAAAAAGCCGCCGACTTCATTCTTTGCACCAAGTTTGAGGATGCCGTTGCCGGCTGAAAAACGAAGCCCCGGCGATTCCCGCCGGGGCTTTTTTGTCGCTGGCACGGCGGGGAGCAGGTTCAGTTGCCTTTGGCGGCCACAAATCATAATCTGCCGATATGAACCGCGCCAAATCCGGCAGCGCAGATGCGGCTGAAAATCTCCGCCACCTGGTAAAAACTACGGCCGCATTCAATCCGCATCTCCGCCCCGGCGAACCCGACTGGGAACAGACCGTCGATAAACTAAATCTGTCACCAGCTATATCCGTTGCTTTGACTACTGGTTTGAAGCGCGCGTGGTTGCTTCCCTTTGCGGACGTGCCGATGTTGACGGATTTGTTGCTGTTCCAATTCACACAACTTCCGACCATTCGCACCCGATTGGCAGACCGGCAGCAGTCCGATAGCGAACGGTTATGCAATCTTTTCGAGCTGATGGTTTCAATGAGTTTGCAAGGATTCTCCCCGTTTCCGCAAAATCCGGCACATCTGGCTCAACAAATCCAAAAGGCGCTGGAATTCCCCGACCGCAACCGCGCCCACTTGCTGCCGTTGCTTGAACTGCTGATTGATTCGGCCAATGGCCTACCGGACACGGGCCTGAATAACGCCCATGTCGCTGATCCCGAATTCATCATCCTGTGTGAACACGAACGGCGCGAAGGTTTGCCCGAAGGCGCATGGAAAGCGCCATTCAAATACACCGAATTTCAGGAACGCCTTCGTGATAACGCCGGATTCAAAAAAGACTGGCAGACGATCAAGGCCAGATTCGATATTAAGAATCTTAGCGACCGGGACGGTATCATCCGCCGAACGAAACTGGAGGAAGGGAACTGGCGGCAGCCGATTTCATCCGACCTGAGCCACGCCGACCAGAACTTCCAAGTCGTCTTCGATTTCTTTTGCTGGAAATGGTTTCTCTACGGCATGAAAGGTGACGAGCCGCTGGTTCAGAAGCTCGCGTATTCGATGAATCCTTATGGCACGATGATTTTCATTCCCGGCTATTGGAGCTTTGACCCGAAACGGGATTTGAATTGGGATAAGATTTTACGATTGCACCGGGCGCGCGGCATTGGCCGACAGGGGCCAAAGCTGGGCGCTGGCCGGCAACATAAATCGGCGCAGCTTAAAAAAATGCTGGCAGCGGAGGCAGAGGCAAAACGGATCAAGCTAAAAGGGCAATCGCGGTATTCATATTTGAAAGAAAAATCCGGGCTTACGCAGCAGACCGATGACGCGCAGGTTCGGCGGATGCTGCGGGATGCTCGTAAGATTGAATCCTGAATGCCGCTGGCGAAATGTCCCCAAAGCCAGTCCTTCCATGAAATCTCGAACCGGACGATACTGAAACCACAAATGGGACCTCTTAAAATAACAACCGCCCTAGACGCACAAAACAATCCGGGTGCATGGGTAGAATTTGGCGACGGACAAGCGCCGGTCTTCGTCACCCAAAAACATTGGGTCGGCTTTGACTTCGACGGGACAATCTCCCGCACCGATGGCACAGGACATTTTCAGCCGCCGTTTCCGTTGGGCGAACCAATTCCTGAAATGCTGGCGACGGTTAAGAGTTTGCTGTCGGCTGGCATCACGGTGAAAATCTTCACGGCGAGGGCGTGCGACCCGGCGAGCATACCCGCTATTCAGTCTTGGACAGAAAAGCATGGCTTGGGATGTCTTGGCGTAACCAACCAGAAGGATTACGACCTGATTCGTTTTTTTGACGACCGAGCCATCCAAGTTGTGCCGGATCAAGGCCGGTCAATTCTGACTGCGCTTCGTTGTGTGGCTTAAAGCAAGAATATGAAATTCATCATTTTGCCATTTTTTTTGGCTCTGGTCACAGTTGTTCCGGCGCACGCGGAAGCGAGCGCTTGGAAACAATATGTGAACGAACGCTTTGGTTTTTCGTTGAATTATCCAGCTACACTCGTCGCCAGTCCTGATCCGATTGACGGTTCCGGGCGCGAGTATCACACCCCTGACGATGAGTTTAGTGTCGCCACCGCCGCCCATTTTTTACGCATCGCCGACTCAAATGAGTCACTTGATAGTCACTGGCAGGACGAACTGAAGGACCTAAAAAGCCTGATTAGCTATAAAAAGAAGGGGGATTCTTGGTATGTGGTTTCTGGCGTCACCACCAATGGGTATGTTTTTTACCACAAGTTTTTTACCAAACGCAACAATTGGGCAACCTTTCACATTACTTATCCCAAATCCCAGAAAGCAAAATATGATTCCTGGGTCACGCGGATCGAAAAGCATTTCGTGCCGTTCCTTAAAGGAAAAAATTATGATCGGTCTGAATGCAATGGCATCAGCCGGAAGTCATAGAAACCTAGACAGTTTATGAAATTTATCATTCATCGCGGCTCGAAAGAAATTGGCGGTAGTTGCGTCGAAGTGAGCGCCGGAAACACGCGAATCATTCTGGATGCCGGCTTGCCGCTGGATTATCCGGGCGACCCGAAAGGCTCCAAACTCGCACGGAATCATTTCCCATCCAGTGCCGCCCATGTGCCGAAAGTGGCGGGGCTTTTTCAAACTGGGCCATCGGTTGATGCCATTCTCCTTTCCCACGCCCACGCCGACCATGCCGGGTTGTTGAACCACGCCAACCCTAAAATTCCAGTGTATTGCACCCAGGGCACCAGCAAGATGCTGTTGGCCGGTTCGATTTTCGCCCGGCAGGTTGAATTGGAAAAATTCCGGCAGAAGACCATCATCCCTGGCAAGCCGATAAGCATTGGAGATTTTACCGTGACCGCCTATTCGGTGGATCATTCTGCCTTCGACAGTGCAGCGTTTCTCATTGAGGCCGACGGCAAGCGATTGTTGTATTCAGGCGACTTGCGGCTTCATGGTCGGAAGCAGGGCATGGTCAAAGCGTTGTTGGCCGGCGTTGCCAGCAAATCCCCGCGCTGCAATGGATCAGCCAGGGCTTCGGCAATTCCATGAGCGCCTTTTGAATCATTGCCAAATCCGCTATGGACAGCGGCGGCATCTGATAATCCGGCACACCGCCGGAAATAATCCGGGCATTCGGCCCGTTCAACCTCGACCCCTGTGCGCCGGTCAAACGTCCCTGGGCAACAGCAACCAATCACTTCACCATCGAAGACGATGGCCTGTCGAAAAAATGGCAGGGTCTGGTTTGGTGCAATCCACCCTACGGCCCGAAGACGGGCGACTGGCTCGCCCGTTGTGCCAAACACAACAATTGTCTCGCGCTGGTTTTCGCCCGCACCGACACACAGGCGTTTCAAAAATCAGTTTGGCCGTTCGCCAAATCGTTATTCTTCATCGCCGGTCGTCTTTCTTTCTGTCATGTGAACGGAGATCCGGGCGGCACCGCCGGAGCGCCGAGCGTCCTGATTGCCTACGGTGAATTGGCCGACCAGCGGTTGCGCGATAATAAAATTATCGCGGGACAGTATCTTCAAAATCTTCCTTCAAAACTCGTTTTAGGCTCCGCCTATAAAAAATCAAATCGTTGAAATCGACGCCAAACTTAAAAACACACAAATGAAAACCTCAAAAATAAAAACAATAGTTAATTCGGATTACGTCCACTGCTACACCCACCTCACTGTGACCGAGCAATTCAGAATGTTCGGGGCCTTGCCATCACGGCTGGTTTGCTTTGGCCGGAAAAAAACGACCACCATGATTTCACAACATCTGCCAGACGCGGCAGCACAAGAGAAGTTCGCCAGCGACTTCCGACTGCTTTGCATCGCCGAAGACGCACGGGCGGCAGCCAGCATGTGTGAAGTCTGGTTGTGTCCGCCGGACGGATCGAATTGCCGTCCCTCGTTACATCCAGACCGTCAGGAATTTGTCCTCGTCACAATCGAACTGCCAGATTGCGAGGCCGCAGTGAACCTTTACCCCATCATTCGCACGGGTGATGCCAAGCCAATGCTGGGGCAGTCTCTTTCCTTTCTGCGTCGGCCTGCGCCGGGAATGTTAATGGAATTTCTTCCCCAAAAATCACCCACCGAAAGCGAGCGCATTCTTGCCGCCTCCCTTTTGCACCGCACCGGCCGCGAATTGCACCAATTCCCTCTCCCCAAACTATGAAATATCACCACACAAATTATGAACTCACTGATAATCATCGAAAATGACGGACCGGCAATCACCAAAACCAATTTCTGGGAAACGCAATGGAATATCCGTGGAAGATTTCTCCTATCCGCCAATGCCAGAGCCTATCGGCTATTGGTGCCCGATGAACACTTCCACTTGTATCCTGAAATGCTACAAGCGAAGGAGGTGGTCATCACACGGGGTGTAGACCGGCTCCAGCGGAAGGAGATGCTGGAAATTATGTTTGATGACCACTCGCAAAATCCGTTGGTGCTGGCCATCGCACTTGTGCAGGCTGACTTTCAATTGAAACCGAGGCCGGAAGGCCATCCGTTCCATATTTATCTGGAGGGATGTTTCTGCGCCGGCACGTTAACTTGTTATTATCGGCGGGTCAAAAAATTGCCCTATCTCAAGCCGTGGAAAAATTAATACTCCCGCACATGCAGCCAGTCGCAGTAACCGCAGCGAGTGTTTCCTATAACCTCAAACTAAATTTAGCAGTATGAGATTCTGTGAAGGTTACTGCGGTTGCTGCGGGTGGCTGCGGAAAGTTATCAAATTATAAATTTGAAGAATTATGATCTCGCAAATCTACCCGACTGTGGTAGTATCGCACTAGTGTTAAGCGGCTGGAAATTCCGCCAGAAGTTGCATCTTTTTGCATCACGAAATGCGGTCAGAACTGCATTTTTAGGCAAAAACAGTGAATTTTGTTATAGATGCAACTGATTAAAAATGAAGGTTTTATGGAAGTTTTAAAAAAGTTTTTTATGCTTCAAATCCCTTCGCTCGCTCCACTTCTTTTTTTTAGAGTTTCGCAATTCCGAACTAAAAATTGCATCCCCCCCCTTTGCCCCTGATGCCCCTCAAGCAAATAACCGGGAATATATTCCCATTTTTTGATTAAAAAGTTGCGCCGTTGGAGCGAGCAGTGTAAGAATTAACTTAATTATTCCCTTTTGCAAAACTCAGTCATGCCATGAGCGCCAATTTATGGAACCGTCCGGTCAGTTTTGTGTGTTATTGCCTCGCTGGCTTTGTCGGGCGCTTTCGCCGGTTTAATTCTTAATTTTGATACTTAAAAATCAGTAAAATCATCCCTTCTTTATCCATATGAAAAAACTCCTTGTTCTTACCATGACCTTGGTGGCGGCGTTGTTCGCCACCCCTGTGGCTCAGGCGCAGTCCACCAACTGGGCCGGCGTGACTAATATATTAAGCGGTCCCTATGGGGCGTCCACCGACAGCGACGTGATTGACAGTGCGGGCGGAGCTGCGCTGATTATCACCAACGGCGGCAGCCTGACCGCGCAG
>Ga0007882_10001134_pt1 | contig 15733 bp, 14 predicted proteins | sample CryBogCBH12Aug01_FD_71195 | JGI IMG/M metagenome (GOLD analysis project Ga0007882, IMG submission 71195) | Freshwater microbial communities from Crystal Bog, Wisconsin, USA - CBH12Aug09.1 | ecosystem: Environmental > Aquatic > Freshwater > Lake | place: Crystal Bog, Wisconsin, USA | collected... | reverse complement strand
AATCAAAAAGAGCCATTTGATGTTTTGATAGTTGGCGGAGGACCCGCCGGAGCAGCCTCTGCTGTTTACGCAGCAAGAAAAGGATTAAGAGTTGGTGTAGCCGCTGAACGCTTTGGCGGACAAGTCAATGACACCATGGGTATTGAAAACTACATCTCTGTATTAGAAACAGACGGTCCTAGGTTTGCCGCCGCTTTAGAAGCTCAGGTTAAACACTACGAAGTGGATATTATGAATTTACAAAGAGCGGTTAAAGTTGTTCCTGCCAATGAGGTGGGTGGTTTAATACAAGTGCAAATGGAAAACTCCGGAGTTCTAAGTACACGTAGCCTTATATTATCCACTGGAGCTCGATGGAGAAATGTAAATGTACCGGGTGAACAAGAGTACAAAAACAAAGGGGTTGCCTACTGTCCCCATTGTGATGGTCCCCTATTTAAAGGCAAGCGTGTCTCCGTGATTGGTGGTGGTAACTCAGGCGTAGAAGCCGCTATTGATTTAGCAGGTGTCGTAGAACACGTGACTCTTTTTGAGTTCGCAGATAGCCTAAAAGCTGATGCTGTATTGGTAACTAAACTTAAGAGCATGACCAATGTAACTATTCATGTTAACGCTCAAACTATGGAAATTACTGGGGATGGCCAAAAGGTTAACGGTTTGCGTTACAAAGATCGCTCAACGCAAGAGGAGCATTTAGTTCATTTAGAGGGCGTATTTGTACAAATTGGATTGGTTCCAAACACTGAATTTTTGAAAGGAACACTTGAGCTAAGTAAATTCGGTGAGATTGTGATTGACGATAAATGCCACACTAATTTACCTGGTGTTTTTGCTGCAGGGGACGTAACAACAGTTCCTTATAAACAAATTGTCATTGCAGCTGGAGAGGGCTCTAAAGCAGCTCTGAGTGCATTTGATTATTTAATTCGTACGCCTGAGATTTCAAAGCTTAAAGAACCTGCAACAGTTTAATTATGTTGGAAAAATCCTAGCATGCTTATTTTCAGCATGTGTAGAACCACACGTCACGCTACGCCGTGGCGTGCATCTTTATTCTAAAAAGCGCTCCATACGGTGCGTTTAAATATTCAAGTGTTCCTCCGTGATGGGTCACAATGTGCCTGCTTAACCAAAGTCCAAGACCCATTCCGGATTTTTTAGATCCGCTTAGTAACTCAAACAAATCTTTTTGATTTTCCTCAGATACACCTGCTCCGTTATCGTAAAAATCAATTTGTAAATTTGATGACTCCATGGCCACTGTTAGTTTTATTAATTTTTCAGAATAATTGGATTTGTTAAGCGAGTAGATAGCGTTATTGAATAAGTTTAAAAATATTTGTTTGATTTGAGCTGGAACACATTTGATATAAGGGTGACAGGAGAGTTCTACCTCTAAATTAATGTGCGCTTTTTCGATTTCAGGCCGAACTATTGGCAATACTGATTCAATCAAACTATCAAGACGAATGTTTTGATACTCAATTTGTTCTTCAAGAAAAATAGATCTCAGGGATTTGATGATTGTTGAAGCTCTAGTATTGTCATTTTGTAAGGAGATCAAAATTTCTTTAAGTAATTCTGGATCCAAGTGTCCACTATCCAGTTTTAATTTCAAGAGTTGAATATTTATATTACTTGACCCGAGTGGCTGATTGAGTTCGTGAGCAATTGAAGCTGCAAGAGCACCTGTTGCGGCAGTTTTATTGGCAACTGAGAGACTGTAGATTAGTTTATTTTGTTCCTTTAAAAGTTGGTTTATTCTTTCGTTTTCAATGTGAAATTGATAGTTCGATATTGCAATTTTCTCTGTCCAGTATCCACCAATTGCTATATATGAAAGCGTATTCATGACGAGTTGAAAGATAGTTACAACTGTAAGAATTGCCGGGATTTGTTCGACTTCACGAATTTGTGCTGCTGGCACTAGAAAGATAGCTATCCGTGTTAATGCTGCTAATAGCTCCAATGTGGTTGCATATTTCAAGTAGTTGATTTGCTTTGATTGAATATCTTTTTTATATAACAATAATTGTCTAATCTGTACGATATAAAAAAAACTCATAACGATGCACATCAATATCGTGCGACTTTCAAAGTCTGAATTTCTTCGTAAATAGTCAAATAAATATATAAATATAAGACTAGTAATTAATGAAATAATTTTTTCTTTTTTTGTAATTACTCTGTTGAGTGAAATGCAAAAAAACATCTGCAGTAACGATGAAAAGTAAAACAATACATTTGCAATAGTGAAATTAAGATCTGGCCTTTGAATATTTGTAATAAAAATAATCCCAAAGCCAAAAACAAAAATAGCTAATATGTTTATTATTAAAGAGACTGTCCAGTATTGGCTCTTAATTAAGTAGTCCTTATTTTCTCGGTAGTGGTATACACCAACTAAGAGCCCAAGTTGGATAGTTCCCAATATAAAGAAATAAAGTGCAAGTTGAATTTTCATGGAATAAGTACTACTTCGGGATGAAATTATTTGAAACTGTAATTGTCATACATCATGATCGGGATATCTAATTACTTTGTTGTTTTCCAAAATACCCTGTAATTTCATACTACGAAAGGTGTACTTAAATTTCGAATATTCTACTTATGATCTTGTTGTTGGCGTATTCCCCTTTGCACCGACACATCCGAACTTTGGGATTAAATGCTTTCTAAGCTTACACAACTATTTTCAACCGATATTGCAATAGATTTAGGTACAGCGAATACTTTAATTTTTGCAAAAAATCGCGGCATAGTTTTAAATGAACCCTCCGCAGTGGTTGTTAAACGCTCGGGTAATTTCAGTCAAAAAACTAGTGTAGTTGCGGTGGGTGCAGAAGCCAAGGCAATGCTAGGAAGGGTGCCTAATAATTTAGAGGCTATTCGCCCAATGAAAGACGGAGTTATAGCAGACTTCACTTTGACTGAGTTAATGCTTAAGCACGTTATAAAAACCTTACATGGAGAATTTTTTTTTAGACCTAGACCCAGACCTCGAATCGTTATTTGTTTTCCGTCTGGTTCTACTCAAGTTGAGCGGCCAGCGATCAAAGAGTCTGCACTTGGTGCAGGGGCAGTTCAAGTTTATTTGATTGAGGAGCCTATGGCAGCAGCTTTGGGAGTCGGGTTACCAGTCGCAGGCCCTTTATCTGGTTTGTTAACTGCAGTTAAATTGGCACTAGAACAAACCCCTCCCGGACTCAACTATGATATTGCTGATAAAGGCGTAATATTAACGGTAGGCGGAGCTATTTTAAAGTGTATAGGCCACTTTATACGGGAGAACACTGGGTTACCAGTATCAATAGCTGACGATCCGCTAATGTGTGTGGTCAAAGGTTGTGGAATGGCGCTTGAGAGATTTGCGATGCCCAATATCTTCTCATACGATTAAGTGAGGCGAGGAAGTGATGAGTAATAAAAATAAAGGTCATGTGTACATCGTAGATGATGATTTAGAGATGAGAAATTCCTTGTCCAGATCGCTGGGATTCATAGGGTTTGATGTTCATACATTTGCGAGTCCGAAAGATTTTCTGAATCTTGATAAAAAGTATCAGCCAGCAGTGATCTTGTTAGATATGCGTATGAAAAACGTAACTGGTCTTGATTTTCAAAAACAACTAATAGAACAAAAAATATCGATACCAATTATTTTTATTAGTGGCGAGAGCGAAAAAAATGAAATCATTTCGGCAATGAAAAATGGCGCTGTTGATTTCTTGCTAAAACCATTTGATTTAAGTGTTCTGGAAAAGGCAATCAACCAGGCTCTTCAAAAGAGTAAAGACCTAAGTGCTGAACGTGAATTACGAATTCAATACTCAGAAAAGTACCAATTATTAACACCACGTGAACGCGAGGTTTGTTTGCTTTTAATTGAGGGATTAAAAATTAAAGATATCTCTCAACATTTAGGTGTGACTGTGGCAACCCTTAAAATTCATAAGGCTCGGGTCATGAAAAAAATGGGGACTAATTCGACCCCGATCTTATTAAGAATGGTCGATTCCATAAGGAATTTAATTTAAGTAACGTCTTATTAATTTCTTGTTGCTGCAAATTAAACGGCTTGGATAAAGTTTTGTACTACTTACTAAAGAGTTAAATTAAGTTAAACTTAGTTTGTGGATTCTTTTTAGACTTGAATGGCACAGCGTCCTGGCCCCGGCCAACTCCCGGAACTGACGAATATTTATACTTTAGTATTATTATTGTGCTTTGCTCTTAGATTTATGCTTTGAGTTTATCCCTCTTCGGATATGTAAGCTCTAGACTTGAATCTGATTTAAATTAATACTTATTGACTATTAAGATATGAAAAGATTTGAAGGTAAGGTCGCAATTGTCACTGGCGCAGGCTGCGTAGCGGCAGGTTGGGGTAACGGCAGAGCTATGGCTGTGCGTCTGGCAGAGGAGGGCGCAAAAGTATTTGCGGTCGATCGAGATCCAGAACGTTTAAAAGAGACACTTTCTTTAGCAGGAGATGCTATAAGATTTATAAAAACTTACGAATGCGATGTAACTAGCTCTCAAAGTGTGAAAGAGATGGTTCAAGCTTGCGTAGATCAATTCGGTACGTTGGATATTTTGATTAATAACGTTGGTGGTTCTGCTCCAGGTGGACCTATAGAGATGAGTGAGGAGGTTTGGGATAGCCAAATTGCATTTAATCTTAAGAGCGTATTCTTAACTTGTAAGTATGTACTTCCAATCATGATCGCCAAAAAACATGGAGCAATTGTTAATGTAGCCTCAACTTCTGGCATTCGTTGGACTGGGAGCGCTCAGGTCGCTTACGCTGCATCCAAGGCCGGTGTAATTCAGATGTCAAAAGTAATGGCAGTTCAACACGCAAGCCAAGGCATACGCGTTAATACTGTGGTTCCAGGTCAACTTCATACTCCAATGGTCGAATTTCGTTTGGCCAAGCAAAGAGCTGGAGGCGATGTGGATGCTTTACTTGCTCAGCGAATCAAGCGAATCCCCCTCGGATTTATGGGTGATGGGAGAGATACCGCTAGTGCTGCTTTATTTTTAGCCAGTGAGGAGGCTCAGTTCATTACGGGAACAGAGATTATGGTTGACGGTGGTATGAGTGTTCGGTGTGATTGATCAGTTCAAAAAATTTAAACTATGAAAATAAAAAAATTATTTTGTCTAATAATACTTTTGAGTGCTAGCTCAATTGCATGCGCTCAGCAAATCAAGAAGCCTGTAAGGATTATTGTTGCGTTTGCTGCTGGGGGGCCAGTTGATTTCGTAGCTAGGGCTATCGCAGAGCCGCTTGCTAAGGAATTAGGGCGTGTGGTTCTAGTTGAAAATAAACCAGGAGCGAGTGGGGCAATAGGCGCAGCGGAGGTAATTCGTTCTGAGCCCGACGGCGATACGATGTGGATTACTAGCGTAGGTGCAGCAGCTATCAATCCAGCGCTTTTTGAGAAATTGTCTTACGATATGGTTCGAGATTTCTCGCCCGTTACCTTGGTTGTTAATAATGAAGAATTATTCGTAACCAATACAAAAAATCCGGCCAATGATGCCGCTCAATTTATTGCAGCTGCAAAAGCCAAGAAAGAAACAACTGCTATTGGATCATCCGGTAACGGAAGCATTCCCCACCTCGCAATGATGCAACTACAGGACTCCACAGGAACTGAGCTTTTACATGTGCCGTATAACGGAATGGCCCCTGCTTTAACCGACCTCATGGGGGGACAGGTTGATGCAGAATTTGCAGACGTACCCGCTGTAATCAATTACGTCAAAGCAGGGCGACTTAAACCGCTTGCTATTGCTTCAAAACACCGTATTTCACAACTCCCCGACGTAAAGACATTTGAGGAGCTAGGGATAAAGTCAGTTGACACCAATAATTGGTACGGCATTTTCGTATCGTCTAAAACACCTAGACCCCTAATTGATCAATTAAATAAAAATATAAAAAAGGTTTTAGAAGCTCCTGCGACTATTGCAAAACTTGAACAATCCGGTACGGAGCCAAAATGGTCAACACCGGAGGAGTTAGCGGCCATCTTAAAAGCAGACACTCAAAAATGGGCTAAATTAATTAAAGCAAAAAATATCAAGGTCAACGAATGAATTCAGATCAAGTTCGCGTTCCCTTAGTTGTTCCAGGTGCTAATCCTCATTTGAAGGAGGTAGAGACCCGGATCTTGGCTGAGCGGGGGAGAATATCATTGTTGTATCAGGTACTTTTGAACAGTGAGCCGATCGCTGCAGGCTGGGAGCAGATGCTGACTGCTGTCAGAAACAAGACCTCTGTTTTGCCTAATTTGCGTGAAATGATGATCTTAAGAGTTGCTGTTTTAAATGAAGCAGAATTTGAGTACGAAGCTCACGTCCCTCATGCATTAAAAGCAGGTGTTCCTCAAGAGAAAATTGACCTCATTAAATTCATGCAACTTGGAGAAGATTTTACCGACCAAGAAAGGCTACTTTTGCGATTAACCGATCACATGACAAGGGATGTTAAGGTGCCTGAGGAGTTGATGAAGACTTTACTTAGTTACTACAGCTCTAAAGAAATTGTTGAAATAGTAGCAACTATAGCTGCATACAACATGGTTTCTAGATTTTTAGTAGCACTTAACATTTCTCACTAATCATTTTAAAAATTATCGATGTCTTCATTAAGTCCCAGCGAAACACCTATTAGAACTTATCTTGAGAGTCCATCTACCGCTGCGATGAGACTGCCTGCTCATGCCTGTGACACTCATGTGCATATATTTGGACCAGCAGCAATATTTCCTTTCGATCCGAATCGTAAAATTACCCCTGTTGACGCACCAAAGGAGGCACTGTTTGATTTACACCGCAGGTATGGAATCGAGCGTTGCGTGATTGTTCAATCAGTTGTGCACGGTATAGATAACTCCGTGGTTGAAGATGCTATCAAAGCAGGTGGAGGAAACTACTTAGGTATAGCCTTAGTCCCACTAACTGTTAGCGATGCTGAGTTAAAGCGACTTGCCGATATTGGATTTAGAGGAGTTAGGTTTCATTTTATGAAACATATTTCTGAGCAAACCAATGCAGAGGAGGTGGTTGCGTTAACGCCGCGATTGGAAAAGTTTGGCCTTCATCTACAAGTACATTTTGAAAGCGAATTAATTCACCAACTAGGACCTGTTCTGATTAAAAGTACTACCCCTGTTGTAATTGATCATATGGGGAGAATCGACGCTGTAAAGGGAATTAATCACGCTGATGTGCAAGCTTTAATGAAGCTATTGGATAAGAGGAATTTTCACGTTAAAGTGAGTGGAATTGACAGAATCGATGCGTTAGCTTTGCCACACGAGCGTTACACTGCAGGAGCTCAAATTGCGCGTACGCTAGTTGAGCGTTTTCCAGAGCAATGTCTGTGGGGAACGGATTGGCCGCATCCAAACCACACACATATTCCTGATGACGGAGTACTTGTGGATGCGCTGTCACAAATAGCACCCAACTCAGATTTGTTGGAACAAATTCTTGTCCATAATCCCCAGAGCATGTATCGTTTTACCGCTTAAATTCAAATTTTTCACACACCCCTTATTTATTTAAAAATCAATCATCTGGAGACCATTAATGCGTATCAATAATATAAAAAAAATGTGGCGTGAAGGCAAGCCAGCTGTAGGAGCTTGGTTATCTATACCTAGTGGTTTCTCAGCTGAAGTAATGGCTCACACAGGCGTTGATTGGTTATGTATTGACATGCAACACGGTTGTATCGATTATTCAGATGTTGTCCCAATGCTGACAGCAATTTCAACAACCTCTGTTACCCCTTTTGTTCGTGTGCCTTGGAACGAACCCTCTGTGATCATGAAAGTACTCGATGCGGGTGCTTACGGTGTGATTGTTCCAATGGTGAGTAATCGCGCTGAGGCAGAGCGCGCTGTTGCTGCATGTCGTTACCCGCCAACAGGCATGCGCAGCAACGGTCCCAACCGCGCGCTCATGTACGGAGGAGCTGATTATCAAAAAAACGCTGATAAAGAGATGGCCTGCGTAGTAATGATTGAGACTTTAGAGGGGATTGAGAAGATGGATGAAATTATCTCTACCCCTGGGGTAGATGCAGCCTATATCGGCCCTACAGATTTGGCTCTCTCCCTTGGCCTTCCTGCTGTAATGGATAATGAAGATCCAAAGCACGTTGCTGTTGTTACCAGAATGTTAGAAACTTGTAAGAAGCACAACGTAATTGCTGGCATTCATACTGGAAGTTCTAAATTTACACAGCGATTTATTGATCAAGGATTTCAAATGGTAATGCTTGTAGCGGATCGATCTGCGATGTCCAATTACGTGAAATTGGAGATTGGACGTCTATCAGGATGGAGTCCATCTATACCGACTGTAAGCAATAATTCAACCCAGTACTAATTGTTTACTTAGCCTGGTATGGAACACACCGCTGCGTGGTGAATTTCGAAGGTCTTGTTAAAATCGTATTAACCCTAAAAACTTTAATATTCAGTAAATGAACATACACTCTTTAAGGCATTCGGCCTACCGGCTAACACATCACCCCATTTTTCAACATGCGATGATTGTTCTTATCGTAATTAACGCGGTGTTGCTTGGGCTGGAGACCCGTCATGAGCTTATGGGACAGTCGGGTGAAATTATCCATTTACTAGATCACGGCATTCTAGGCATTTTTGTCATTGAATTGTTGCTCATGATATTTGCAAGAGGTTTCAATTTCTTCAAAGATCCCTGGTGTATTTTTGATTTTATTGTTATTGCGATCTCCTTTGTACCAGCTTCCGATTCCTTATCGGTTCTTCGCTCTTTGCGAGTTCTTCGAGTACTTAGGCTGATTAATAAAGTTGCGAGTATGAGGAAAGTTGTCAGGGGGTTGCTTAACTCCCTCTCTAGCCTGGGTTCAGTGCTTGGACTCTTACTGGTCGTCTTTTATGTCTCCTCAGTCGTTGTTACGAATATTTTTGGAGAGGCATTCCCGGATTGGTTTGGTGATCTCGAGCACAGTCTTTTTACGCTATTTCAAGTTATGACTCTTGAGGGGTGGGCCGGGGATATCGCAAGACCTGTTATGGAAAAATTCCCCTATGCTTGGGTATTTTTCTTATTCTTTATTCTTTGCGCAACCTTTGTTGTAGTTAATCTTTTTATCGCAGTAATTGTTGATTCGTTGTCAGCTAGTAACCAAAATGATAAATCTGCTAGCGAGTTAGATGAGGTTAAATTAGAACTTAAGGAATTAAAAAACCTTATTATTAAGCAGCAAGATTTGATTGGGCAATTGACTCAAAAAATCAACTCTTAAGCACATTTATCCTCTTTGGAGAATATATAAAATAAAGCTACAAATTCACTTGATTTGAAAATGCTGTATTGCCAAAGATATTTATAAATCAAGATTTAAATAAGGCTTGATTAATGAGTACAGATCTACAAGAGCCTAAGAGGACAATTGCTGTATTTTTGCATCACCCGACCTGTTCAACTGATTCTGTGAATGGGGTTATAAGGTCGTTGTCTTCGAACTATGTGATCAAAGTTTGGACCAAATATAAAGTTGCAGAGGATTTTTTTGACTCTGTAGACTTGGTTGTCTTTCCTGGTGGTGACGGAGATGCAAGTGCATTCAAACAAGTCATGAAACTTAACTTGGAAGATATTAAGAAATTTATGAGTAGAGGGGGTAAGTTCTTAGGGATTTGTATGGGAGCTTATTGGGCGGATCGCTATTATTTTGACTTTTTAAAGGGCACCCGAGTTGTTCAATATATCAAGCGTAATCGAGCTGATGTAAGGTCATCTTACGGCACAACTGTTCCTGTTGTTTGGCGAGGACAACAAAAACGTATGTATTTTTATGATGGACCAACGTTTGTCGGTGGAGAGTTTGAGGTAGTTGCTAGCTATGCTAACGGAGATCCTATGGCTATCGTTCAAGGCTCAATAGGATTAATAGGTTGCCATTTAGAAAGTGAATTTAATTGGTATACAAAGAAGTATATGAAACCTCATTGGCACGGGGGTGAGCATCACGATTTGTTAAATGCGTTTATTGCAGACTTCTTAATTAACGAACGACAATTGAGTTTGTTTTAATTGTTAGTTGTATAAAATTCAAATATATTTTTATTTTTCAATTACATTGAATGCATAATCAGTTCAACACAGATGTTGCCTAAAGTAGTTTTTAGCGTAAATTCCGTACTCTCTAAAATTGGATGTTGAGAGTTAAAATCAAAACTTTCTTATAGGATATTTTTACATGGGTACTTCTTTATCGCCAATAATTAAATCGCTTAAAGTAATACCTATTGCTGGACATGACAGCATGCTCCTTAACCTATCAGGTGCTCACGGTCCATTCTTCACCAGGAACTTAATCGTATTAACAGACAATTCTGGCCGTACCGGCATAGGGGAGGTACCGGGAGGAGAGAAGATCCAAAAAACCATTGAAGATGCAAGCGATATTGTGATAGGTCAAAGTATCGCAAATGTTCAGTCAGTACTTACACAAATACGAACTCAATTTGCCGATCGTGACGCCTCAGGCCGAGGTTTGCAAACCTTTGATTTAAGAACAACCATACACGCTGTAACTGCTGTGGAATCTGCCATGTTGGATTTGTTGGGGCAGTTTCTTAATTTGCCTATTGCCGCTTTACTCGGGGAGGGGCAGCAACGCTCCTCTGTAGAGATGCTTGGATATTTGTTCTATATTGGGGATAAAGCAAAAACAAATCTCCCTTACCGTGTCGAAGCAAGTGCTGATAACGAGTGGTTTCGCCTCAGAAATGAGGTTGCATTGACTCCCCAGGCCATCGTAAGGACAGCTGAAGCCGCAAGGGATAAATACGGATTCAATGATTTCAAATTAAAGGGGGGGGTCCTAAGCGGCGAAGCAGAAATTGAGGCAGTCCAGGCCCTTCATGAAAGGTTTCCTGCCGCTCGCGTAACATTAGATCCTAATGGAGGGTGGTTGCTTAAGGACGCCGTTAGACTTATGAGGGATATGCACGGAGTTGTTGCTTACGCTGAAGACCCCTGCGGCGCGGAGGAGGGTTTTAGCGGTAGGGAGGTCATGGCTGAATTTAGACGTGAAACAGGCTTGCCTACCGCTACTAATATGGTGGCAACAGATTGGCGCCAACTAACCCATTCATTGTCTCTTCAAAGCGTTGATATTCCACTTGCAGATCCTCATTTTTGGACCATGGCAGGATCGGTTCGCGTTGCTCAAACCTGTCGTGACTGGGGGTTAACCTGGGGCTCGCACTCCAATAATCACTTTGACGTTTCTCTTGCAATGTTCACTCAGGTTGCTGCTGCAGCACCAGGCAAAGTAACGGCAATTGATACTCACTGGATTTGGCAGGACGGACAAGGCTTGACCAGGGATCCTTTGAAAATAATAAATGGGCATGTGCAAGTTCCACAAAAACCCGGCTTAGGAGTTGAGTTAGACATGCAAGCTGTTGAAGCGGCTCACCAGCTCTACTTAAAACACGGTCTTGGAGCTAGGGATGATTCAGTTGCTATGCAATATCTAATACCGAATTGGAAATTTGACAACAAGCGACCTTGCATGGTCCGTTAAAAATAATATCTATATAAATTTTTCTTATTAGACATAACCCCCATTTGGATTGAAAATCAAAGCACTTTTAGGGGGGATTATGCTAAATTTGAAAACCAAGTTCGACGTTTTTTGGGATTGTACGAGCGCTTCAAACTATGATGAAAGTCTAAAAGTCGAGTTGACTCATCGGCCTGAGGTATTAGCGCTGTTTCTCAAGAAAAGTGCAAAATACTTTAATCTGAGCGATTTTTGTCCCCATCTCCTGAAAGGAAATGACATAAAGACAATTTGATGGAGTTTTAAAGGGGGCTGCGGTAATACATAATCTTTATCTTTCTTAGCTGTTTACTGCATATTGTTATTAGAAATAATTGGTTTGATTTCAGCTCTCTTAAATTAAGATTAAGACATAAACCAAATTCGGCGGAGTTAGTTATGTCAAAAATCAGAAAGCACTACAACCCAATCATTACAGATTTACTCAAGCAACACGATTTATTACCTCTTGAAAATATTCAGGAAAGAAATAAAATAAAGCGACAGATCCTCTTTATCATGACGACTGTCAAAATGGCGGAATTAGCAGCTTAAAAACTGTTGTTCACTTAATCAATCCTAAATGAAGAACCCTATACGAGCTTAGATCATGACACTTTACGCAGATAACTCACTCTCAATCGGCAATACCCCTTTAGTTAAGCTTAATAGGATTACGGGTAATGCCGGTGCAACAGTACTTGCAAAAATTGAGGGAAGAAATCCAGCATATTCCGTTAAGTGCCGTATTGGAGCAGCTATGATCCATGATGCTTTAGAGCGCGGTTTATTGCCTCCTGGAAAGGAGCTTATTGAGCCTACAAGTGGTAATACCGGAATAGCACTCGCATTTGTAGCCGCTGCAAAAGGGATACCTTTGACTCTGACTATGCCAGAGACAATGAGCATAGAGCGGCGAAAGCTCCTCACAATACTAGGTGCTAAACTTATCTTAACTGAAGGTGCCAAAGGCATGAACGGCGCTATTGCAAAGGCCTTAGAAATCTCAAAATCTGATTCTAAATACGTACTTTTGCAACAATTCAGCAATCCTTCAAATCCCGCCATCCATGAGAAAACAACTGGACCAGAAATTTGGAATGACACCAATGGCGACATTGACGTAATAGTTGCGGGTGTTGGGACAGGGGGAACGATTACTGGTATTTCTCGCTATATAAAAAAAACCAAGAACAAAAAAATTGAATCAGTTGCAGTTGAGCCCACCTCCAGCCCAGTCATCACCCAAAGAAGAAAAGGCGAGGAATTAAAACCTGGTCCTCACAAAATCCAAGGCATTGGGGCAGGCTTTATTCCTGATAATCTTGATCTAAGCTTGATTGATCGAGTAGAGCAAGTAACCAACGAGGAAGCGATAGAGGTTGCTCAAAGGCTTGCTAGGGAGGAGGGGATTTTGGTAGGTATTTCCTGTGGTGCTGCAGCTGCTGTTGCGATTCGTTTGGCAAAGTTACCAGAATATGCTGGTAAGACAATTGTAGTTGTGCTCCCAGATCTTGCAGAGCGATATCTCAGTTCAGCATTATTTGAGGGATTGTTTAACGAACAAGGACTTGCAATTTCTTGAACATAGATGCCCCAATATCCAAAATTTAAAATTCTAAAATAAAAATAAAAATAAAATGAATTTTCAGCAACTGCGAATTATCCGTGAAACTGTAAAGTGTAATTACAACTTAACTGATGTTGGAAACGCGCTTTTCACCTCGCAATCTGGTGTCAGCAAGCACATTAAAGACCTTGAAGATGAGTTGGGGATCGAGCTCTTTCTTAGAAAAGGGAAGCGACTTTTAGGATTAACGGACCCAGGCAAGGAGCTCTTGACAATAGTTGAGAGAATGTTAATTGATACTAAAAATATTAAATTACTTGCTGAGCAATTTAGTCAAAGTGATAAGGGGCAATTGACAGTAGCTACAACGCATACCCAGGCTCGGTATGTTTTACCCCAAATTGTCAGCTCTTTTAAAAAGGAATTTCCTAAGGTTCACCTTGCGCTACATCAGGGCAGTCCAAAGGAAATATCTGAGTTACTTTTAAATGGTGAGGCTGATCTAGCAATTGCAACTGAATCTTTGTCGCAGATACCTGAGCTAGTAAGTTTCCCCTTCTACTCCTGGCATCATACTGTTATAGTTCCCAAAGGACATCCTCTTGAGAAAATCAAAAATTTGAATATTGAAGATTTGGCTGAATATCCAGTTATAACTTATCATGAAGGGTTTACGGGTAGAAAATTAATTGATGAAACTTTCTCTAACGCTAATATTACCCCTGATATCGTTATGTCTGCACTTGATGCGGACGTTATCAAAACCTATGTTGAGTTAGGTTTAGGTATAGGGATAATCGCTTCAATGGCTTATCAAAAAGAGCGTGATACTCAACTTCGGATTTTGAAGAGCGATCATCTATTTGCAACAAACACAACTAGGATTGCTCTCAGGCGAGGCCACTATCTTCGTGGCTTTACATATAAATTTATTGAATTATGCTCGGCTAACCTAACTGAATTAGAGATTAAAGCCGCTTTGAAACCAGTTGAGCAAGCTGAGCTTTGAGTTTATCTATCGTCTTGGGGGTAAAGACGCAAGCAGTCCTTTGAGTTGGTGGACTTCAGTTTTGATTACTTGAAACTCATCTGCGAGTTGCGCGAATATTCTTTGTTCTTTTAATTTGCGTAATTTTTCATCTTCGATGCCTTGTTTTTCTGCAGCATCAGCGTGGCTAATGGAGCTAAATGCATCAACGATTGCTGCCACAAAGAGATTAATCACAACGAACGTAGAAAGCATGATGTAGACCAAAAAGAATATCCATGCCATTGGAAATTTCTCCATAATTGGGCGTGCTATACCATCAGCCCAATTCTCTAATGTCATGATTTGAAATAGCGTAAATAGGCTAGCTCCTAAATTTCCGAAATAATCAGGAAATTCTTTTCCAAAGAGGTTGGTACTCACAACAGAGGCTACGTAAAAAACAACTAATAGCAGTCCCATTACTGAGCCAAGGCTTGCTAAAGATCCGAGTAGTCCTCGAACTACTTTTTTCATACTCTCAACTTTGTTGATGAGTCTGAGCACTCGCAGTACACGCAACGATCTGAGTACGGCAAGCGATTCAGAGGCGGGAATGATAGCGATAGCGATAACTATAAAGTCAAAAATACACCAAGGATCTTTAAAGAAGTGAAGTCCCCGAGCAAGCATAAGAAGCAAGAGCTCTAAAATAAAAATATACAGAATTGCGTGATCTAGTATGTGAAGAATTTCGCCTATTTCTCCCATAATCCAAGGACTAGTCTCCATGCCTAATAGCGCAGCATTCAGAAATATGAGTGCAACGATTCCATGTTGAATCATCGGTTGTCCTAGAAAATTTTCAATAGAAATTTTCCACTTAGCAGTAGCGGTATCGGTTGCGTTATCGACAGTAGTCATTTCTTAATTAAGCTTATATTCAGTTGTTTGGTCTGTGTTGCAACTGAAGTGCAACAACCTGGATCAAAACATTAATTTATTAGGATATTCTCGTATTTTAGGGGTGAATTGCCGATTTAAATCTGGGAATTAAATTAAAAAGTCTAATTAAAATGTACTAACTTTTAATGCATTAGGCTAGTCAGTTCGGCTTGTGAAGATCCAATAGCTTTTGAATATGTTGGTTTGCTATTTCAGCGCTTGCCATATTTCTTGAAAATCGTATGTCTTGTTGTATTCCTGAAATATAACTATAGACCGCGAACAACATCTCAACAGGTTTGTTTCTACCGTCTTTTTTATACCTTGAAGAGTGCTTATAAATCGAATCGAAATTCGACTAATTGTCCGACACAGTTTAGAACGATCGTGCTATTTGACTTATATTCGCTATACTTTGGAATACATCGGCCAGCCCTGCATGTAGTTGAGGCTAGTGTTGAGTTTAATTTCTATCAACGTTCAGTGCAATAAGACTTTTATCCCTTAACGTCTTCAAGTTTTAACCTTAATTGGAGTCTCTATGAGTTATCAAGCCCCTATAAAAGATATGCTTTTTGTAATGAATGAATTAGCTGGACTAGATCAAATAGCAAAAATTGAGGGG
>Ga0007882_10001132_pt1 | contig 15742 bp, 13 predicted proteins | sample CryBogCBH12Aug01_FD_71195 | JGI IMG/M metagenome (GOLD analysis project Ga0007882, IMG submission 71195) | Freshwater microbial communities from Crystal Bog, Wisconsin, USA - CBH12Aug09.1 | ecosystem: Environmental > Aquatic > Freshwater > Lake | place: Crystal Bog, Wisconsin, USA | collected... | reverse complement strand
AAGGCTGCGAGGCAAGGCTGATCCACGCCAGCCGCGCCAATCCCGGCGTGCTGCTGGGCGGGGCGGGTTATCTCTTCATCTGCCCGGAAAATCTTGGAGCCCTTACGGGTGTCATGAAGGAAATGTTAGACAAGGCCTATTACCCCTTGCTCTCTCAGGTGGAAGGCAGGGCCTATGCCAGCATTATTGCCGCAGGATCGGATGGAACGGGCGCGCTGCGCCAGCTTGATCGCATTGTCACCGGCTGGCGCTTGCGCCGGGTGGCCGATCCGCTGGTGTTTGTGATGGGCGCACAAAGCATGGAGGCAATCCTCGCGCGCAAGGTGGTGGATGCATCGATGCTCGCGCAATGCCGCGATCTGGGGCAGGCGATGGCCGAGGGTCTTGCGGCGGGCATCTTTTGAAAACTGTGCCTTTCTTGGACAGTAACTTAGCCGGGACTCGACGCGGCTTGGCAAAGCTGCGTAGAAAAAGGAACGAATGCAGCGTGGAAGGCATCGGCAATCACTACGCTTGGTAAAGACTTTTCGGCGAGATCATTACAAGGTCTGTCGCTTCTTTTCCCTGCCGGGCAGCGGCCCACGGTAGCGGATATTGCGCGTCTGGCCGAGACGTCTGCTGCCGGGCACAGTCTGCCTTTCTCGATCAGCCATTCGCCCGGCAAGGATGCCAGCTGGCTGGAATTGCTCGCCCTTGGCCTGACCTTCGATCTGGCGGGTCTTGCGCCGGGCCAGCCCGGCATGTTTCCCGAAATCCGCCACCGCTATGGCCTTACCCAGGATTTTGGCGGCGCGCTTGAGGCGATTACACTGCATCCGGGGCAGCATCTCGGTGAAGAGGCCAATCTTCTGCCGGTGGTGCGGGTGATGACCGGCCTTGCCGCGCGGCTGCTGGAGCTGCCGCAGGCACGGGCGGTGGTGTGGCATCCTGCGGGCGCGGCCATCGAGCCGGCGCAGTTTTCAAAGGCCATCGAGGCGTGGCTTTCGGGCGGGGCTTTCCCCGCCTTGGGCCTCACCGGGCTGGTGCGCGATGCCGATGGCGCGCTACGCAGCGATGGCCTTGCCTTTTTTACTGGACAGGAGCTTCGAGTCGAACCAACCTGCGGGGAAACCTCGAGTGAGATTGGCAAGATAGCAATCCGACTTGTCCACAGACTTGTAGACAGCGAACCCGTGCTATCCCGCCAAGAACTCACCGGACCTGATGGAGAGCGCCTTATCGCGGAACCGCGCGAGGGTGGGCGCGTAGTACGTGTATGGCGGAGCAGCTGACTGATATTTCCGTTCTCCTCGCCCCCTGTTTAGGGCTGACGAATCACACCTCCTCCCCATTACCCAAAAGCATTGGCCCTGAAGGTGCTGGCCCCAGCATCGGCATGGCGCTGGCGCAGGCCCGGCAAAGCCCGCGCGCCGCGTTGCCGTTTCGCGCGGTAAACCAGCGCGACAAGCCGGGCTATGATCCCGGGATGCAGCGGCATCATCTCTTGCCCAATCAGGTGCTTTCCGCGCGCTGCTTTGGCCATTTTTTCAACGAGATCGGGCGCGGGCGCGTGGGTTTCGACGATTTCCGCAGCAACGGCCTGCTGCTGCCAGCCAGCGATGCTTGCGCGGTGCGGATCGGTCTGCCACTGCACCGGGGGCCGCACCGCGAATATAACCAGATGGTGCTGGAGCGGGTGGGGCAGGTGGAAGAAAGCTGGTCGGCCCTGCGGCTGCGCGCCCCCGAAATCGCGCTCGACGAGGCGCTGCTGCGGCTGAAGCTGTTGCAAGGGGCCTTGCGAAAGCGGCTGCTCGAGCAGGGCCGCAAGCGCCTGACGCTGAACCGCTTCGACCCACTAGGCCGCGAGGCGGATTTTTCACAGATGGACGAGATGGTCGAGGCGCTGTGGCCCGCGACGGAGCCGGAGATTAACGAGGCCGAACTGGGGCTGATCCTGCATAGCGGGGGCTGGGAACAGAAGGTGGCTCGCGGCGGGAACTCGGCGTTTTCGTTTTGACGGCAGGGAAGGGGTGACGCGAAAAGGGCAGGGGTGTTACACCCCTGCACCCCAATACTGTCGTCGTTGCGCTTCGGTTCAGCTTTGGCGCAAGCTCGCCGCGCCGCAGGCTATCATAGCCGCTTCGCGGCAAGGTGCGACGCTGAAGATGATGCGCCAAGCTAGACAGTAATGGGGGTTTGGGGGTGTAACACCCCCAAGACTACCCCTATTCCGCTTCCCCTACTTCACTTCCCCGCAATCGTATTAGCCGCACTCAGCACCGCGCGCACGCCCGCCGTGGCGACGTCCTCGTCGATGCCCACGCCCCACACCACGCTGCCATCGCTCGCGACGCATTCGACATAGGCCGCCGCCCGCGCTTCCGATCCGGCACCCATGGCGTGCTCGGAATAATCGCGCACATCGATGCTGACGCCGCAGCTATCCTGCAGCGTGGCCACCACCGAGGAGATCAGCCCATTGCCCCGGCCCGAGACTGATTGCTCCTTGCCATCGACACTGATCTTGCCGGCGAAGATGCGCGCGCCATCGTTGCCGCGCGCTTCATCCCAATCGACCAGCGAGAAGTGCTGCTGCCCGTTGAGGTGGTAGACGCGCTGGAACACCTCCCAGATATCGGCGGCATAAAGCTCGCGGCCCAACTTGTCGGCCAGCTCTTGCACATGGCGGCTGAAGTGGGGTTGCATCCGCTTGGGCAGTTTCAACCCCTGATCCTGCTCGATCACCCAGGCAAAACCGCCCTTGCCGCTCTGCGAGTTAACGCGGATCACCGCCTCGTAGCTGCGGCCGAGATCGGCGGGGTCGATCGGCAGATAGGGCACCGACCAGAACTGGTCGTTGCGCTGCTCCTGCGCGGCGAAGCCCTTCTTGATGGCGTCCTGATGGCTGCCGGAAAAGGCGGTGAACACCAGCTCGCCGCCATAGGGATGGCGCGCGGGCACGGGCAGCTGGTTGCAATATTCAACCGTCTGGATCACCTCGTCGATGTTCGAGAAATCCAGCGCCGGATCAACACCTTGCGTGTATAAGTTCAGAGCGACTGTAACGAGGCAGCAATTGCCCGTCCGCTCGCCATTGCCAAACAGGCAGCCTTCCACGCGATCCGCGCCGGCCATCAAGCCCAGCTCGGCGGCGGCCACGCCGGTGCCCCGGTCGTTGTGGGTGTGCAAGGATATCACCGCCGATTCGCGATTGGGCAAATTGCGGCAGAAATACTCGATCTGGTCGGCATAGATGTTGGGCGTCGCCGCCTCCACCGTGGCGGGCAGATTGAGGATGATCGGATGCTCTGGCGTGGGGCGCAGAATATCCATCACCGCCTCGCAGCACTCGATGCTGAAATCCAGCTCGGCGGTTGAGAAGGTCTCGGGCGAGTATTCGAAGTGCCAGTCGGTCTGCGGAAAACGGGCCGCCTGATCGCGCAGGAACTTCGCGCCATTGCTGGCGATTTCCTTCACCTGCGGCTTTTCCATGCCAAACACCACCTGCCGCCACAGCGGCGACACAGCGTTATACAGATGCACGATGCCAGCGTGCAGCCCGGCGAGGCTCTCGAACGAGGTCTTGATGAGATCCTCGCGGGCCTGCGTCAGCACCTGCACCAACACATCATCGGGCACGCGGCCATCATCCACCAAGCCACGGATGAAGTCGTATTCGGTGGCCCCGGCGCTGGGGAAGCCGACCTCGATTTCCTTCACGCCCACTTTCACCAGCAGGTCGAAGAAGCGGGTTTTCTTCTCCGCGCCCATTGGATCGATCAGGCTCTGGTTGCCGTCGCGCAGATCGGTGGAGAGCCAGCGCGGGGCTTTGTTGATCACGCGGCTGGGCCACTGGCGATCGGGCAAATTGATCTGCGGGAAGGGGCGATATTTGACCGAAGGGTCTTTCAACATGGACATGATGGCTACTCGATAGGCTGAGGCGACAGGATTATGGCTCGCTTCCCTTGGGCGCCGTGCGCGCCGCAAGGGCACACCAGCTCACGCCCAAGGGCGGATAAGTCGCAGGGTAAGGCTCAGCCGAAAGCTCATGCCTGTGTTTATGGGGATGGAGCAGGCCGCTGTAAAGGGGGCACAGGGCCGAAATGGCGCGGTGACCACGCTTACACCCTGTCGCGACGGGCGCTCTCCATCAGCAAAACGGCGCGCCGCGAGGAATATCGCGACGCGCCGTCTGATTTGATCGCCGGGCCTTCCGGGGGCGATCACCCCGCGAAAGGCCTGTCCGGCATTCGCTCAGTTCTTGGCCTTGTCGACCAGCGCGTTGGCACCGATCCAGGGCATCATCGCACGCAGCTTGGCGCCGGTTTCCTCGATGGGATGGCGCTTGGCGGCAAGGCGGGCGGCCTTCAGCTCGGGCTGGCCAGCGCGGTTGTCGAGCACGAAGCTCTTGACGAAGCGGCCCGACTGGATGTCGGCGAGCACGCGCTTCATTTCCTTTTTGGTCTCTTCGGTGATGATGCGCGGGCCGACGGTGATGTCGCCATATTCGGCAGTGTTGCTGATCGAGTAGCGCATGTTGGCAATGCCGCCCTCATACATCAGATCGACGATCAGCTTCAGCTCGTGCAGGCATTCGAAATAGGCCATCTCGGGGGCGTAGCCCGCCTCGACCAGCGTTTCGAAGCCAGCCTGCACCAGCGCGGTGGCGCCGCCGCACAGCACGGCCTGCTCGCCGAACAGATCGGTCTCGCATTCCTCGCGGAAGTTGGTCTCGATGATGCCGCTGCGGCCGCCGCCAACGCCGCTGGCATAGGCCAGCGCCACGTCATGGGCATTGCCCGTCACGTCCTGATGGATGGCGACGAGGCAGGGCACGCCGCCGCCACGCTGATATTCAGAGCGCACGGTGTGGCCGGGGCCCTTGGGGGCGATCATGATCACGTCGATATCGGCGCGGGCCTCGATCAGGCCGAAGTGGATGTTGAGGCCATGGGCGAAGGCCAGCGCCGCGCCGGGCTTCATGTTGGCGTGGAGATCGGCAGCGTAGATCGCGGCCTGATGCTCGTCGGGAGCGAGGATCATGATGATATCGGCCCAGGCGGCGGCGGCGGCGTTGCTCAGCACCTTGAAACCGGCGGCTTCGGCCTTCTTGGCGGTGGCCGAACCCTCGCGCAGCGCGATGGCCACTTCCTTCACGCCCGAATCGCGCAGGTTCTGCGCGTGGGCATGGCCCTGGCTGCCATAGCCGAGGATGACGATCTTCTTGCCGGTGATCAGGTTCAGGTCGCAATCGGCGTCGTAATAGACTTTCACAGGTTTTCCCCTTTATGGCCCGCCCGGCTGGGGCGGAGGTGCCCTTGGGCACAGATCTCGCTAAACTATGCGCGGCCCCCTGCATCAGGCGGCGGCGTATTTCAACTCAATTGGCGTTTTCAGGCTCCGAGCGGCCCCCGGATCATGCCGACAACCCCGGTGCGCCCCACCTCGACCAGCCCCAGCTCGCGCATCAGCGCGATAAAACTGTCGATCTTGTCGGGCGCGCCGGTCAACTCGAAGATGAAGCTGGCGGTGGTGGTGTCCACCACCTTGGCGCGAAACAGCTCGGCGATGCGCAGGGCTTCCACGCGGATATCGCCCTGACCCGCCACCTTGATCAGCGCCAGCTCGCGCTCGACATAGGGGCCAACCTCGGTGAGATCGACCACTTTGTGCACCGGCACCAGCCGCTCCAGCTGGGCGCGGATCTGATCGATCACGGCGGGCGGGCCCTGGGTGACGATGGTAATCCGGCTCACCGAATGGTTGTCGCTGATATCGGCCACGGTCAGGCTGTCGATATTATAGCCGCGCGCGGTGAACAGACCCGCGATCTTGGCGAGAATCCCCGCCTCGTTGTCGACGGTAATGGTAAGAACGTGGCGCTCGGAGGCGGCCTGCTTGATCTTCATCATCTAAGAATCCCTTGTTGGGTGCGGCCAGTCCATCCGGACTGGCCTTGCGGCCCCGGCCCGCTCCCCCGGCCCAACCACCCACAGGGTATCCTCATCGGGTGGTTGGGCCGGGGGAGCGGGCTGGTGCCGCAAGCTCTCGGCGGATGCCGAGAGCGCACTAAACCAAAGCCTTGGCTTCATCGTCCATCGTGCCCGCCACGCTGTCGCCAAACAGGATCATGTCGGTGTGCGCCGCGCCCGATGGGATCATCGGGAAGCAGTTGGCCTCCTTGGCGACGCGGCAATCGACGATCACCGGGCCGTCATAGTCGATCATCGCCTGAATCCCCGCGTCCAGCTCGGCCTCGCTGTTGATGCGGATGCCCTTCCAGCCATAGGCCTCGGCGAGCTTCACGAAATCGGGCAGGGCGTCGGAATAGGAATTGGAATAGCGGCTTTCATAGGTCAGCTGCTGCCACTGGCGCACCATGCCCATCCACTCGTTGTTGAGGATGAACACCTTGACCGGCAGACGATACTGGCTGGCGGTGCCCAGCTCCTGAATGTTCATCTGGATGCTGGCCTCGCCAGCGATATCGATCACCAGACGCCCCGGATTGCCCAGCTGCGCGCCGATGGCCGCCGGAAGCCCATAGCCCATCGTGCCAAGGCCACCCGAAGTCAGCCACTCGTTGGGGTGGTTGATCGGGAAATACTGCGCCGCCCACATCTGGTGCTGGCCAACCTCGGTGGAGACGATCGGGCGATGCTCTTTCGTCAGCGCATAGAGCCGCTCGATGGCGTATTGCGGGGCGATTTCGCTGCCCTCGCGCGAATAGGCGAGGCTCTTGCGCGCGCGCCAGCCATCGATGCGGGCCTTCCATTCGGAAAGATCCTGCGGCTTGCGCTGGCCCCACGCGGCGATCAGCTGCTCCAGCACCGTGGCGCAATCGCCGACAATGCCGAGATCGACCGGCACCACCTTGTTGATGCTGGAGCGGTCGATATCGATGTGGATTTTCTTGGAATGCGGCGAAAAGGCATCGAGCCGCCCGGTAACGCGATCATCAAACCGCGCGCCGATGCAGACCATGACATCGCAGCGGTTCATCGCCAAATTGGCCTCGTAGGTGCCGTGCATCCCCAGCATCCCCAGCCAATCGGCATGATCGGCGGGAAAAGCGCCCAGCCCCATCAGCGTGGAGGTGACCGGCGCGCCGGTGAGGGCCTGCAGCTTGCGCAGCAGCTCGCTGGCGCGCGGGCCAGCATTGATCACGCCGCCGCCGGTGTAGAAGATCGGGGCCTTGGCCTCGGCCAGCATGGCTATCGCCAGCTCGATCTCGTCCGCACCGCCCTCGGTGATCGGGCTGTAGCGGTTGCGACGCTGGGGCGGGGTTTCGTGCCAGATGGCCGAGGCGATCTGCACATCCTTGGGGATGTCGATCAGCACCGGGCCGGGGCGGCCGGTGGTGGCGATCTGAAAGGCCTCGTCGACGATGTGCGCCAGCTCGGCCGGGTCTTTGACGAGGTAGTTGTGCTTGCAGCAATGCCGCGTGATGCCAATGGTGTCGGCTTCCTGAAAGGCGTCGGAGCCGATCAGCGCGGTGGGAACCTGGCCCGTAATGATCACCAGCGGGATCGAATCGAGAAAGGCGTCGGCGATGCCGGTGACGGCGTTGGTCGCCCCGGGGCCCGAGGTGACCAGCACCACGCCCGGCTTGCCGGTGGAGCGGGCATAGCCCTCGGCGGCATGGGCCGCGCCCGCCTCATGGCGCACGAGAATATGGCGGATGCGGGATTCGCCAAACAGCGCGTCGTAAATCGGCAGCACCGCGCCGCCGGGATAGCCGAACACAAATTCGACACCCTGCCGCACCAGGCTTTCAACCAGAATATTGGCGCCGCTGCGCTCCTCGCTCACGCTCATGTTTCCTTCATCCGTTTGAGGCCCGGCGCTTGATGCCAAGCCCTCTTACAAAGAGCAGACCCGGCACAGGGGGCTGTGCCGGGTCGTGCATCCACTCGCAAACAACCTGTCAGGGCAGGTATGACTCTGCCCTAGGCGTTAGGAAATATCATGTCAAGCCAGATTCGCGTAACAAAAGTGCGAAGGAAGCATTAAGATCGACTGTTTCTGGCGTGACACGCGGCCAATCGGGCGGCGGCTGGTGGCGCAGCCAGGTGAACTGACGCTTGGCATAATTGCGCGTGGCCTGTTGCCCCCGCCGCAGCGCCTCGTCGCGATCCCATTCCCCGCGCAGCCAGCCCGAGATCTCACTCACGCCAATCGCGCGCATCACCGGCGCAGCGGGGTCGAGCCCCCGCTCCAGCAGAAGCTCCACCTCCGCCACCGCGCCGCCCTCCAGCATCGCGGCAAAGCGCGCATCACAGCGCCGATAGAGCCAGTCGCGCTCCGGGATCAGCACCAGCGGATGCAGCGCCACCTCGCCGCCGATCCCGCCCGCGCGCTGCTCCTGCCATTGCGCCAAAGTGCGCCCGGTGGCACGGATCACCTCCAGAGAGCGCGCCACGCGGGTGGTATCGGTGGGGGCGAGGGCGGCGGCGCGGGCCGGGTCTTCGGCCTGCAGCGCGGCATAGGCCTCCGCCACCGGCATCGCCCGCACCACCTCGCGCACCGCCGCATCGATAGGCGGCACCGGGGCAATGCCATCGAGCAGCGTGCGGAGATAAAGCCCGGTGCCCCCGACAAGGATCGGCACCGCCCCACGCGCATGGGCCTGCGTGATCTCGGCCCGTGCCGCACCCGCCCAATCCGCCGCCGAGCAGCCCTGCGCCCCGTCCCACGCGCCAAACAGGCGATGGGCAATGCCCGCCATCTCCGCCGCGCTCGGCCGCGCGCTCAGCACGCCAAGATCGGCATAGACCTGCGCGCTATCGGCGTTGATGATGACCGCCTCGCGCCTCCGCGCCATCAGCGCGCGGGCGAGGCCTATCGCACAATCGCTCTTGCCGCTGGCGGTTGGCCCTGCAATGAGCGCCAGCGGCGGGCGCGCTTGGGCCCCGTGTGCAGGAATTTCAGGGGTATTCACGGTGGTCATTGCCAGGCTGATAGCAGATGTGACGGAGATGCGACCAAAAATGGAGGCGTGTCTGGCTGATCTGGCCGCGCGCGGCGCTGTTGGCAACCCCACTTGCCTTGGGCCGCAAGGGGCATTGCAGATCGCCTTTGAGAGCGGGGATGCGGCAATGATCCGCGCCGTGATCGACGCCCATTTTGCACCCGCCGATCTGCTGATCGCCGATCACGCGCCGCAAGTGCCGCAGGTGTTCGTCTCCGACATGGATTCGACGATGATCGGGCAGGAATGCATCGACGAACTGGCCGATTTTGCCGGGCTAAAAACGCAAATCGCCGAAATCACCGAGCGCGCCATGCAGGGCGAACTCGATTTCGAGAGCGCCCTGCGCGAGCGCGTGGCCCTGCTGGCGGGCCTTGGCGAAGAGGCCATCGCCCGCTGCATCGCCGAGCGCATCCGAGCGATGCCCGGCGCGAAAACGCTGGTCGCAACGCTGAAGGCCAAGGGCTGCCGCACCGTGCTGGTAACCGGCGGCTTCCACCAATTCGCCGACCCCGTCGCCGAAATGCTGGGCTTCGAGCGGGTCATCGCCAACCGGCTGGAGATTGTGGATGGCAAGCTGACCGGGGGGCTGCTGGGCGAAATCTGCCATTCCGGTACCAAGCTCGCCGCGCATGACGAAGAGGTGGAAGCGCTGGGCGAGGGCACTATCTCGCTCGCCACCGGCGATGGCGCCAACGACATCCCGATGATCGCCGCCGCCACTTACGGCATCGCCTATCACGCCAAGCCCAAAGCCCGTTCCGCCGCCAACGGCGCGGTGGATCGGGGGGATTTGACCAGCGTGCTGGTGCTGCTGGGGATTGCGGAAAGCGAGTGGGTTAAGGGGTAAGGGTGGTTAAAGGGATAGGTGCGAGGGGGTTACCCCCTCGCGCTCCCAATACTGTCATCGTCACGCGTCATCTCATCGTCGCGCCATGCCGCGTAGCGGCTATTACAGCCTGCGGCGCGGCGACCTTGCGCCAGGCCGAACCAGCGCGCAACGACGACAGTATTGGGAGCGCGAGGGTCTAAGACCCTCGCATCTTACCCTTCCATCCAATCCTTGAAAAACGCCTCATTAGCCTCGCGCAGCCTGGCCACGCTCACGCCCAGCAGCTCAGCGCCACCCACAGTGCCAATCCGCACCGCGCCGGGCACCACCACGCCGGGCTTGGCGGTGACGACATAGCGCGCCTGATCCTCGCCGAAGGCCTGCGCGGCGGTGAGCGGGGCGTCCAGCTTTGCGCCCAAGCCGCTACGCCCAGAACCACTGGACAGCGCCATTTCGGTCAGCGCCACAGCCAGGCCGCCATCGGAGACATCATGCACCGCAGTCACCACGCCATCGGCGATCAGCTGGCGCACCAGCTCGCCATTATGGCGCTCGGCGGCGAGATCGACGGGCGGGGGCGGGCCTTCCTCGCGGCCATGCAGCTCGCGCAGCCACAGCGATTGGCCGAGGTGTGAACCGGGCCCGCCGATCAGCCAGATGGCATCGCCCTCGGCCTTGAAGGCGATGGTGGCCATCTTGGTGTGGTCGAGCATCAGCCCGACGCCGCCGATGGCCGGGGTGGGCAGAATGGCGCTGCCACCGCCGGTGGCCTTGCTCTCGTTGTAGAGGCTGACGTTGCCCGAAACGATCGGGTAATCCAGCGCGCGGCAGGCATCGCCCATGCCTTCGAGGCAACCGACGATCTGGCCCATGATCTCGGGCCGCTGCGGATTGGCGAAATTGAGACAATTGGTGATCGCCAGCGGGGTGGCCCCCACGGCGCAAATGTTGCGGTAGGTTTCGGCCACGGCCTGCTTGCCGCCCTCGTAGGGATCGGCAAAGCAATAGCGGGGCGAGCAATCGGTGCTCATCGCCAGCGCCTTCATCGTGCCGTGAACGCGCACCACGGCGGCGTCTCCGCCCGATTTCTGCATGGTATCCGCGCCGACCTGCGAATCATATTGCTCGTAGATCCAGCGGCGCGAGGCGAGATCGGGGCAGGCGATCAGCTTCAGCAGATCGGCGGCGATGTCGGCGCTCTCGGGCACATTGGTGAGGGCCAAGGGCTTGGGCGTGGGCACATGCGGGCGATCATACAGCGGGGCGTCGTCGGCCAGCGGGGCGAGCGGGATGTCGCACACCACTTCGCCGTTCCACTCCAGCACCATGTGGCCGGTATCGGTCACCTCGCCGATGATGGCGAAATCCAGCTCCCACTTCTTGAAGATCGCCGCCGCCATCGGCTCCTTGCCGGGCTTCAGCACCATCAGCATCCGCTCCTGGCTCTCGCTGAGCATCATCTCGTAAGGCGTCATGCCGGTCTCGCGGCAGGGCACCATATTCATGTTGAGCTTGATGCCCGCGCCGCCCTTGCTGGCCATCTCGACGCTGGAGGAGGTGAGCCCCGCCGCGCCCATGTCCTGAATGGCGACGATAGCATCGGTGGCCATCAGTTCGAGGCAGGCTTCGATCAGGAGCTTCTCGGTGAAGGGATCGCCGACCTGCACCGTGGGGCGCTTTTCGTCAGACTTCTCGTCGAAATCGGCGGAGGCCATGGTCGCGCCATGGATGCCGTCGCGGCCGGTCTTGCTGCCCACATAAACGATGGGATTGCCCAGCCCGGTGGCGGCGGAATAGAAGATCTTGTCCTGATCGGCCACGCCCACGGTCATGGCGTTGACGAGGATATTGCCGTCGTAGGCGGGGTGGAAATTAGTCTCGCCGCCCACGGTGGGCACGCCGACGCAATTGCCATAGCCGCCAATGCCGGCAACGACGCCCTGCACCAGATGCTTCATCTTGGGATGATCGGGCCGGCCAAAGCGCAGCGCGTTCAAATTCGCCACCGGCCGCGCGCCCATGGTGAACACATCGCGCAAAATGCCGCCCACGCCTGTTGCCGCGCCCTGATAGGGCTCGATGTAGGAGGGGTGGTTGTGCGACTCCATCTTGAAGATCGCCGCCTGCCGAACGCCATTGGGACCTTCGCCAATGTCGATGATGCCGGCATTCTCGCCCGGCCCGCAGATCACCCAGGGGGCCTCGGTGGGCAGCTTCATCAGGTGCAGCTTGCTCGACTTATACGAGCAATGCTCCGACCACATCACCGAGAAGATGCCGAGTTCCACCATATTGGGCTCGCGGCCCAGCGCGTGGAGGACCTTGGCGTATTCCTCTTCGGAAAGCCCGTGGGCGGCGACGACTTCTGGCGTGATGGGGGCGGTGTGGACGGTCATAGCCGCGCCTTTAAGCATCGCGCACAAAAGTGGGAACCGGTTTTTTGCATTAGCGATGCGACAACGGGAAAGCATCGCGCACAAAAGTGGGAACCGGTTTTTTGCTTTGAGGGGGGCGGCTTTGCGGAAAAGCCCGGTGCCGGGCGCGGGCGCGGCTTGACCGGCGGGCGCGGCGCGGCCATTGCTGCGGCATGAGCGAGCAAATAAACCCGCAAGCAGCCGATATCGCCGCAATGAGCTTCGAGGCCGCCTTGCGCGCGCTGGAAGAGGTGGTGCGGCGGCTGGAAAGCGGCGATGTGCCGCTCGATGAATCCATCACCCTGTACGAGCGCGGCGAAGAGTTGCGCCGCCATTGCCAGGCCCGCATCGATGCGGCGCAGGCGCGGATCGAGAAGATCGTGGTGGGTGCCGATGGTGCCGCATCCGGCACGCGCCCGCTCGATGAAGCCTGATTCCATCTAGTCTCACCAGATCAGTCAAAGAGAAATCATGTCCGTAAAGCCTGAAACCGTGCTCGCCGAGGGCCTTCGCCAAATCCAGCGCGATATCGATTCGGCTTTCGATGCGCTGCTGCCCGTGCCCGCCGATCCGCGCGGCAGGCTTTACGAGGCGATGCGCTATGCCACCATCGGCGGCGGCAAGCGGCTGCGGCCCTTGCTGCTGGCGGCCACGGCGGCGCTGTATGGGGTGGATCGCGCGGCGGCGGTGCGGTGCGGGGCGGCGATCGAGGCGGTGCACGTCTATTCGCTGATCCACGACGACCTCCCCTGCATGGACGACGACGCCCTGCGCCACGGCAAGCCCACGCTGCATATCGCCTATGACGAAGCGATGGCGGTGCTGGCGGGCGATGCCCTGCTGACCTTTTCCTTCGAGGTGCTCTCCGACCCATCCACCACCCCCGATCCCTTCACCCGCATCGAGCTGGTGCAGGCCCTGTCGGGCGCATCGGGCGCGGCGGGCATGGTGGGTGGGCAGATGATGGATATCGCCGCCGAGACCGCCAGCTTCGATCTGCCCACCGTGACCAAGCTCCAGCAGCTGAAAACCGGCGCCTTGCTAGGCGCGGCGGTGGAGATGGGGGCGATCCTCGGGCGGGTGGCGGTGGAAGGCCGCGCCCATCTGCGGGGCTATGCCCGCGATATCGGCCTCGCCTTCCAGATTGCCGATGATCTGCTCGACCATGAGGGCGACGAGGAAGCCGCCGGCAAGGCGCTCCGCAAGGATGCCGAGGCGGGCAAGGAAACCTTCGTCTCGCTGCTCGGCCCCGAGCGGGCGCGCGAACAGGCGCATTTCCTGGTGGGTCAGGCGATCAACCACCTCGCCCAGCATGGCGCGGAGGCCGATCTGCTGCGCGCGATTGCCCGCTATATCGTGGAAAGGGACCACTGATGGCCACACATATGCGCGTCGGCGTTTATCCGGGCACCTTCGATCCGATCACGCTGGGCCATGCCGATATCATCCGGCGCGGGGCCAAGCTGGTCGATCGGCTGATTATCGGCGTCACCACCAACCCTTCCAAAAACCCGATGTTCACCCCCCACGAGCGCATCGCCATGGTGGAGCGCGAGGTGGAAAGCCTGGGCATCCAGAATACCGAGGTGGTGGGTTTCAACGCGCTGCTGATGCGATTCGCCGAAGTGCAGGGGGCCAGCGTGATCATTCGCGGCCTGCGCGCCGTGGCCGATTTCGAATATGAGTATCAGATGGCCGGCATGAACCAGCAGATCAACGCCGGGATCGAGACCATCTTCCTGATGGCCGATGTGGGCCTGCAGCCAATCGCCTCCAAGCTGGTGAAGGAAATCGCGCTGTTTGGCGGCGATATCGCCAATTTTGTCAGCCCGGCGGTGCGGGTCGATGTCATGGCGCGGGTGGAAAAGCTGGGTCGCCTGGGCGATTTATGAGGCGGATAGCCCAAGGCTTGCTCACCACTTCGCGTAAGCTTCATTGCCACGGGCGGCGCTCACGGCTATCGCCCGGGCTGTCGCGTAACCAAATTCGCATGGGATCCGCATGAACGCTCAATTTTTCGCCCGCTATGCCTCCCGCCAAGCCCTGCACCTTGTGGCCGCGATGGCGCTGTTGATCACCGGTGCCTGCAGCACGCATAGCAAGGAGCTGGTCCTGCCTGTGGCCCCCTCCGCCCCGGTGGATTCGCGTGTTGATCAGGATCCCACGCATGATCCCGACAATGTGCTGTTTCTCGACCTCTCGAACGGCGGCCGCGTCACCATTCGCCTGATGCCGGGCTGGGCGCCCCATCATGTCGAGCGGATCAAGACGCTGGTGCATCAGGGGTTCTACGATGGCGTGATTTTCCACCGCGTGATCGATGGCTTCATGGGCCAAACCGGCGATCCCACCGGCACCGGGCAGGGCGGCTCGAAGCTGCCCGACCTCAAGGCCGAGTTCAACGGTCAGCCCCACGTGCGCGGCACCGTTTCCATGGCGCGCACCGATGCGCCGGATTCCGCCAACAGCCAGTTCTTCATCGTGTTTTACCCGCATTTCGGCCTCGACCACCACTATACGGTGTTTGGCCGGGTGATCGCCGGGATGGATGTGGCCGACGCCATCGAGCGCGGCGAGCCCCCGGCAAACCCGACCAAGATCGTGCAGGCCTCGCTGGAAACCGACGGCAAAGCGCGCCCGGTGGCTGGCGCTGTGGCGGCTCCCACCCGCGCGTTCACCGCCGATCAGCTTAGCCATTCGCATTCGAACTGAGGCGGGATTAGGGGGGAAGGGGAAGTTGCGAGGGGGTTACCCCCTCGCGCTCCCATACCTGTCTGCGTTGCGCGTCGGTTCGGCCTAGTGCAACGTCGCCGCGCCGCAGGCTTTAAAGCCGCTTCGCGGCAGAGGGCGACGCTGATGCGGAGCGCCCACGCAGACAGTAATGGGGGTTTGGGGGTGTAACACCCCCAAGTCTATCCCTTTTAAAAAACCTTGCGAAAGCCCCATGCGCGTAGACCTCTTCGATTTTCACCTGCCCACAGAGCGCATTGCCTTGCGCCCGGCGGCCCCGCGTGATGCGGCGCGGATGCTGGTGGTGCGTGGGGCGGATCAGCCGCTCGAAGATCACCACGTGCGCGATCTGCCCGGCCTGCTGCGCGCGGGCGATTGCCTGGTGTTCAACGATACCCGCGTGATCCCGGCGCAATTGGAGGGCATGCGTGGCGCGGCCAAGATCGGGGCCACGCTGCACAAGCGCCTCGATCTGCGCCGCTGGCAGGCCTTTGTGAAAAACGGCAAGCGCCTGCGCGAAGGCGACACCATCGCTTTTCCCGAGGACGTCAGCGCCATAGCCGAGGCCCGCCACGAGGATGGCAGCTGGACGCTGGCCTTCACCGGCGACGAACCGGTGGAGCTGCTGCTGGAGCGCGCCGGCACCATGCCGCTGCCGCCTTATATCGCCGGCAAGCGCCCCACCGACGCCGCCGATCGCGCCGATTACCAGACGATGTTCGCCCGCGCCGATGGGGCCGTGGCTGCGCCCACCGCCGCGCTGCATTTTACGCCTGCGCTGATGGCGGCGCTGGAGGGGGCAGGGATCGGCCA
>Ga0007882_10001130_pt1 | contig 15748 bp, 10 predicted proteins | sample CryBogCBH12Aug01_FD_71195 | JGI IMG/M metagenome (GOLD analysis project Ga0007882, IMG submission 71195) | Freshwater microbial communities from Crystal Bog, Wisconsin, USA - CBH12Aug09.1 | ecosystem: Environmental > Aquatic > Freshwater > Lake | place: Crystal Bog, Wisconsin, USA | collected... | reverse complement strand
CTTTGGACATTGGCCATCAGACTTTGGACTTAACGATTTCCGGCCCCGCTGCCGCGCCGCTGGCTCGCGCGGAAAATCTTTACCGCTTTCAAATCATGCTGAAGACGCGGGCGATGAGCGCCTTAAGCCGCGAGTTGGCAAAAATGGTTCAGACCCTCGCGCTGCCGGACGACGTGACGCTGGCGGTGGACATTGATCCGGTTAATTTGGCCTGACAAAACTTGCGAAGGGTGCTGACCTCGCAAACGGATGAAAGGCTGAAACGCACGATGCGGGAATGCCAAACGCCAGAAATGAAGGCAGCTTCAGGCAAACCGTGCAGAAGATTCAATAACGATCGAATTCCCTTTAAAAATGGTCGGGGCGGTGAGATTCGAACTCGTTCAGGCCATTTTCACGAAACCATTGAAAACACAGGATGCGCAACAGAATCAATGGTGTCAGTGGGTTTTTGCGTTTTCTTTAAGATGCGACTAAATGCAGCGAAATCCTTTTCGGATGATAGAAAAAGATAGATTAATTTAGCCTTGGCGTTCATTTGTCGTTCAGCATAGGCGTTGCAACGTCCACCCGCAATCCGTTTTCCGGCACGCGGCACGCGGCCTGCCCCAATCGGATCTAAATTGGGCAATCCTCGCCAAAGTATTCTTTATACAATTGTCGGAGTTTATTCGGCGGCATCGGCAGGTCTTTTTCGTAATTCCAATATTCGAGAATCTCGACAACTTTATCCATGTCAGTGCGACCTGCCGTCACCATGAGCCGAAGGAGCTTTACGGTATTCCAACATTCGATGGAATTGGCGTCGGCAACTTGCGTCATGCCCCGGTCATCCGTAACCACCGGAATACCTTTGACGAACCCGACCGCCAAGGCTTTCAGGTCTTCACGGGAAAGGTTGATTTTATGTTCGTCCGCATACGCCAGCAGAAAACTGAAAGCGTTGATCGCATCCGTGCGGTCATTCCCCCGAAGTTCATACCGCTTGGTTTTCCGGTCATTGCGATATTCCACCTGGCTCACCCACGCAAACTTGTGCCGCAGTCGGACGCTTGTGCCGTATTCGTCGTCCAATTCCGCCAGAACGTGAAGCGAGTATTTCGGTGACGTGCCAAATGTCTGATGCAATAGCGGGTGGATGGAAATGCCAAGCCTGAAATAGGCATTGCTGTCGAGCAAAACGTCTTGGCAACAATCGCTCATTTGCAGAGTTCCCCGGACAGCGCCTTTGCGTCTGCCAGGGAAACCCCGAGAACGCGATGAATGAAATGCTCCGCGCCTTGCTCCTGCTTGCAAAAAGCCGCCAACCCTTCAAAAAATGGGCTCCTGAAAACAGATCGGGCTACCGCCACATACGCTTTCGGTTCAGGCGGTCCCTGTTTGAAAATTATCTCCGAAATCTTTTGGCAGCCTTTAACGAAATTCGTCACGGCCCCCATAAATCCCCCCTTCTGTCCAAAGTCCGTTTTCGGCAAGCCGTGCGCTTTTTCGTATTCTTCAACTGCACGTCCGATGGTATAAGGCGAAATCACATGCTTGCTCGCCTCATTGCGAATGCGCGTGACCCTAGAAGCCACGTTCCGAATTTCTTGAAGCTCAGCCCGCAGTTTCGCCGCGTGGGATTCTGGAAACAACAAGGCTTGGGCAAACCTGTCCGCAAAATCTTCGCCTTCTTCGTTCGCAAGTTTAGGGGCAAGCGAATGCCCCAACTCGTGCGCCATCCAGAACTTAAAATCTACGACGCTGCTGTCGAGGTTCACAAAGACCCATGTCGTTTGCGAATCAGGCAGGTGAATATTCAGCGCGTTGCCGTGGTGTTGTTGTTCGCCCCAAAGCGCGGGAATGATGACGGCGTGCAGATCGCTAAATTTTGCTATCAAGTCTTCAAACCTTATGACCTCTTTGTTTTCCAGTCCCATCTCCTTGCGCAGTTGCGTGGCGACCTGCTGAACATAAGCGTAATCGGCGGTGGGATTTTTAAGCGTGGGCGGGCGCGTCAGTTCCTGTCCCGGCAGATACTTTACCAGCCGCTTTAGCAGTTCCCCGGTCTCGCGGGCGTTGTCCAGATGTTCGTCCTTCGTTTTGCGGTTCGCCTTTTTGCGGAAGGACACCACCGGCACGGCAGTGGCAGCCGGCACTATGACCAATTGCTCAAAAGCCAGACCGAGGATCATTCCCATGCGGAGCAGTTTATCAGGCTGAGGAAACGAATCGCCCGTAAACCATTTTGAAACGGCTTCGCGGGACACCTTCAACTTCTCGGCCAATCCAGACTGGTTCAAGCCCGCCTTAATGAGGGAATCCCGAATGATTGGAAGGTTGAGAGTTTTTTGCACCGACCCAAATTACACTATCGACGGACCTGTTGTCAACTTTTGTCAACTGGCGGTATTGGGGCATGGCAGCACGTCTGGAGCGGCAAAAATGCGGTTGCGGATTTTTATCGGGTGGAAAGCGGATGACCGGGATATGCTTGAACGGCAATGGTTGGTGGGGCGACGGATGAAAGCAGAATGAGCAACGCCGTGCCGCCATTTTCTTCGCCGCGTGAAATTCTCCGTGCAGTTTTTCACCAAACTTTGCATCATGCCTTTTACGACAATGCCAAATCCGCCGCCCAATTCCGGCATCAGGGACAACCACCATCGCGGTGCCGTGGCGGATTTCCTAAAGGCCAAGATTCATTCCGGTTCGCGGTTGTCGGTGGTGTCAGCCTATTTCACCATCTACGCCTACGACGCGCTCCGGGAAAAACTCGATCAGATTGAGCATCTTGATTTCCTTTTCGGCGAGCCGCGTTTTATTTCGTCGCTCGACCCGGACAAGACCGAGAAAAAATCGTTTATTCTTGACGGCAATGGCCTGCATTTGGCCAACCACCTTGAGCAAAAACGTGTCGCCCGCGATTGCGCGGAATGGATTAGACAGAAGGTGGAAATTAAATCCATCCGGCACGCGCAATTGCTCCACGGCAAAATGTATCATATTGCCAATGCCGGGGTGGAGGAGGCGATTCTTGGCAGTTCCAATTTCACGGTGCGCGGCCTCGGCCTCGGTGCGGGCATCAACAACATTGAGCTGAATTTGGAGGTGGACAGCAACCGCGACCGGCGCGATCTGAAAACCTGGTTCAATGAATTGTGGAACGACCCGGCGCTCGTTGAGGACGTAAAGGCGGAAGTCCTGCAATACCTCGACCAACTTTATCAGAATCACGCGCCGGAATTTATTTACTACAAAACGCTCTACCACGTTTTTGAGAAGTTTATTGCCGACCAGGAAAAGGGCGGGTTGCTGGATCAGAACATAAAAATTGTGGACACGGGCATCTGGCAGGCTCTTTTCGAGTTCCAGCGCGACGGCGTCAAAGGCGCGATCAATAAAATTCTAAAGCACAACGGCTGCATTCTCGCCGACAGCGTCGGCTTGGGAAAAACTTTTGAGGCGCTGGCCGTCATCAAATACTTCGAGCTGAAAAACGAGCGCGTGCTGGTTCTTTGCCCGAAGAAGCTGGGTGAAAACTGGCTCATTTATCGCAACAATGACGCGCTGAATCCATTCATCAAAGACCGTTTCCGGTTTGACGTGCTTTCCCATACCGATTTGAGCCGCGAAAACGGCACGGCCAACGGCATCAATCTGGAGACATTCAATTGGGGCAACTTCGATCTCGTCGTCATTGACGAGTCGCACAATTTCCGCAACAACACGCCCGGCAAGCGTGACGAAGAGGGAAATATCATCCGCAAGAGCCGCTACCAACGGCTCATGGATGACATCGTCAAAAGCGGGGTAAAAACCAAAGTGCTGCTGCTGTCCGCCACGCCGGTCAATAACGACCTGCGCGACCTGCGCAACCAGATTTATTTTCTAACCGAAGGCGAGGACGCCGCATTTCAGGAAACCATCGGCATCGGCAGCTTGAAAGATACGCTTGCCGCCGCCCAAAAAACTTTCACCGTTTGGGCAAAAAAACAATCCGGCGAGCGCAAAACCAAAGACCTGCTCGACAAGTTGAGTTCCGCGTTTTTCAAATTGCTGGACGAGTTGACCATTGCCCGCTCACGCAAACACATCCTGCGCTATTACAAAAGCAGCATCGCCCAACTCGGCGGATTCCCGGAACGGCTAAAACCGGTGTCCATCTTCCCGGACATTGATTTGCAACGCCGCTTTCTGTCTTACGACAAGCTCAATGACGAGATCAATGGCTACAAACTTTCGCTGTTTGCGCCGTCACGCTATCTCAAGGAGGAATTTAAGTCTCTGCCGTTTTACCAAACTCACACCGGCGATCCGTTCAGTCAGGCCGACCGCGAAAAGTTTCTCGTCGGCATGATGAAGGTGAATTTTCTCAAGCGCCTCGAAAGCTCGGTGGAGTCATTTGAGATCACCATGGGCCGGACGATTGCCAAGATTGAAGATTTGGAGCGGAAGATTAAAAACTATCAGGCCACGCCAAATCAAAACCCGGAGTCAGAAGAGCTGGAACTGAATATCCAATTGCCGGAGGCGGAAATTGATGCCGATGACCCGATGGAGGTTGGCGGGAAGTTCAAATATCGCCTCGAACATCTTCACCTTGACCGGTGGCTTAAAGACTTGCAACGGGACAAACAACAATTGAGTTTGCTCCATGCCTCTGCGGAGGCCGTTTCACCGGAACGCGACGCAAAACTCAAGGAGTTGAAACAACTCATTGAGAAGAAAGCCAAAGACCCGACCACGAACAAGCTCGGTCAGCCCAACAAAAAAGTGCTCGTGTTCACCGCGTTTGCTGACACTGCCGCCTATTTGTTCGATTCCTTGCGTTCGTGGGCGCATAAAGATTTGGGCGTGAATATCGCGCTGGTTGCCGGCAGCGGTGACAACCATACCACGTTTGGCAAAACGGAGTTCAATCAGATCCTCACCAATTTTTCGCCGCGCTCCAAGAATCGGGACAAGATGCCGTCCATGCCGCAGGACGGCGAAATTGATTTGCTCATCGCCACCGATTGCATTTCGGAAGGCCAGAACCTCCAGGACTGCGATTACCTCGTCAATTACGACATCCATTGGAATCCCGTCCGCATCATCCAACGCTTTGGCCGCATTGATCGTATCGGCAGCGTGAATAAAACCGTCCAGTTGGTGAATTTTTGGCCGACGCAAGACCTCGACAAATACGTCAATCTCAAAAACCGCGTTGAAGCCCGCATGGCGCTGGTGGACATCGCCGCCACGTTTGAGGACAACATTCTGAAAAACGAGGAGATTGAGGAAATCATCCACGAAGACATGCGTTACCGCGACAAGCAACTTCTGAAATTGCGCGAGGAAGTCCTTGATTTGGAAGATTTCAGCGAAAGCGTCGCCCTGAATGAATTTACCCTCGACGACTTCCGCATCGAGTTGAGCAAATATATTGAGGCCAACCGCAAGTTGCTTGAAGACGCGCCGCTCGGACTGTATGCCGTTGTGCCTCCACACCCGGAACATCAGGTCATCGGGCCCGGTGTCGTATTTTGCTTGAGGCAACGAGGCGAGGCCAAGAGTGGTGACACCGTGAACCCGCTCCAGCCATATTATCTGGTTTATGTCCGCGACGACGGCACGGTGCGATTCTCGTTTGCGCAGCCCAAGCAAATCCTTGAAATCTACCGGCTGCTTTGCGGCGGCAAGGTAGCGGCCTACGAACAGCTTTGCCAGTTGTTCGACAACGAGACAAAAAACGGCACGGACATGAGCCTTTACAACAAACTGCTCGCCGCCGCCGTGGATTCCGTCGCCAAGACATTCCAAAAGCGCGTCGCCGCCGGCCTGCAAACCAGCCGCGACTTTGTGATTCCAAATCAGCAGGATCAGGTGCGCGAAACCACCGACTTTGACCTTATCACTTGGCTCGTAATTAAATCGCAATGAACGGAAACGACACCAGACACCGCATCGCCACGGCGCTTTCAGGCTTTGCGCAACGCCCGCTCCCCGATGCGGCCAGCGAATTATTTGCCAACTTGGGTTACGGCAGCGAGCGCCGCATCAAATTCCCAACCCTGGCCGCTTGTTTTGCCGAGTTTGACCGCGAAAATAAGGCCGCCAAGTTTTTTGCGGAAATCACCACCGGCAAAAGCTCTGATGCCGTCCTCGTCCAACAGCTAACCAGCGAGGAAATCGCCGCCGGTTCGGGCGGGCAGCTTTCGTTGTTGAGTTCTCCGAAGCTCGACACGCGCCAATTTGAGTCCTACTTGTTTTTCGCCGTGCCGTTGCCGGACGCGGATTACACCCGCACCGAGTTGGCCGACCGCGCCCGCGCCATTAACGGTCTGTTTCCCCAGCCCGTTCTCGTCCTGTTTCGCCACGGCGCACAAATCTCACTCGCCATCACTTATCGGCGGTCAAACAAGCGCGACCAATCCCGCGACGTGATTGAGCGCAAGGTGACGCTCATCAAAGACATTGCCTGTGCGCAGCCGCATCCCGGCCATCTGGCGATTCTTGAAGATTTTTCCCTCGCTTCATTAAGCAAGGCTCGCCAGCGGGACATCCGAAATTTCGCCGACTTGGACGACGCTTGGCGCGAATCGCTTTCAACTCAACTTCTCAATCGCCAGTTTTACGACGAGATTGCCAACTGGTATTTTTGGGCGCGCGAATTGTGGAAGACCGGCGAAATCAAACTTCCCGCCGACATCAAGACCGAGGCCGATGCGTCGCTGTTTCTCATCCGCCTTTTGACTCGCCTCATCTTTTGCTGGTTTCTCCGCGAGAAAACCAATCCGCAGACCGGCCAAGGTTTGATTCCCGACGAGCTTTACGACCCGCGCCGGTTGCCGGAACTCATCCGCGACGTTTCGCCTGACAGCGGCACATATTACACCGCCATTCTCCAAAATCTTTTTTTTGCGTCGCTGAATACTGAAATGGACGCGCCGGGCAAGCCGCCGACGCGCCGCTTTTTGGAAGCAGGCGACGGCCAGCGGAGTGATGACCACATGGTTCATCAGCTTTGGCGGCACGGTGAAAAACTTAAAGACCGCGCCGCGTTCGAGACCATTTTCCGTAAAATCCCGTTTCTTAACGGCGGTTTGTTTGAGTGTCTTGACGACCGCATCCAAAAGGGCAATTCGTCCTTCACGACGGAAATCCGGCTCGACGGATTTTCTTCCGACCCTAAGAAACAACCCAAGATTCCGAACCAGCTTTTCTTCGGCAAAACTTTTGACGAAACCTATTCCGTTGATCTGTCCAATGCCTACGGCGACAACGAACGCTCCCGCGTGACTGTCCGCCCGTTGCTGGAAATTTTCCGCCGGTTCAAATTCACGTTGTCGGAAAACACGCCCATTGAGGAAGAAGTCGCCCTTGACCCGGAATTACTCGGTCATGTTTTCGAGAATCTGCTTGCTGCCTACAATCCCGAAACCGGCACCGTCGCCCGCAAAACCACCGGCTCATTTTATACGCCGCGCGTCGTGGTGGATTGGATGGTTGATGAAGCCCTGGTTGTCTATTTCCAAAAGCGCGTGCCAGAAGTTGCCGAGGAAAAATTGCGCGACCTGCTTTCGTGGAATCCGATTGAAGTTGAATTATCAGACGCGGAGCGCAACGCACTGATCGATGCCATTGATGGTTTGAAGGCGCTTGACCCGGCTTGTGGTTCCGGCGCCTTCCCAATGGGCTTGCTGCAAAAGTTGGTTCATCTGTTGAAACAGATTGACCCCGATAACAAAGGCTGGGAACGCCGCCAGATCAACGCCGCCAAGACGCTGTCCAGCGCGCCCGCCCGCGAATCCGCGCTTGCCGCTATCAAACTCGCCTTCGCCCGCGACAACGACGATTACGGCCGCAAGCTCTACCTCATTGAAAACTGTCTTTACGGCGTGGACATCCAACCCATCGCCGTCCAAATCGCCAAGCTGCGATTTTTCATCGCCCTGGTCGTGGATCAGAAAATATCGCCGCGTGTGGAAAATTACGGGATTCTCGCACTGCCCAACTTGGAAACCAAGATTGTCGCGGCGAACACCCTTTTGGGCTTGAAGCGCGGCCAGCTTTTGCTTGGCTCCGATAACGTGCGGCAATTGGAACGCCAACTTCAACAAGTGCGGCACGATTATTTCACCGCCCGCACCTATTCCGACAAGAAGCGCTTGCGGAAGCAGGACAAGGAACTATGCGAACAGCTTTCCGACGCGCTCGTTTTTTCCGGCGAATTAAGCTCCGCCGATTCCAAGCGTGTCACCGGCTGGAATCCTTACAGCGCCACCACGGCCGCGCCGTTTTTTGATGCGGGCTGGATGTTCGGCTTGCCGGCCAAGCAGGACGATGGCGTGTTTGATTTGCTCATCGGCAATCCGCCTTACGTCCGGCAGGAAGAATTAAAAAACGTGAGCGTGCAGGACAGCAACGGCAAGGAAAGTCCGCTCAAGGACGTGCTTAAAAATCAATACGAGTGCTACACCGGAACCGCCGATCTCTACGTTTATTTTTTCGAGCGCTCGTTTCAATTGCTCCACACCGGCGGTGTGTTGAGTTTCATCACCAGCAACAAATACTTTCGCGCGGCTTACGGCGAACGTCTCCGCACCTATCTGCTTTACGCCACACAGCCACGAGTGATGCTGGATTTTGGCGACAGCCCGGTCTTTACCGCCGTGGCTTATCCGTGCATCGTCGTCACGCAAAAGACGCGGCATATCAACAAAGGCGATTTGCCCAATCCGGACGAGTTCAAGCAAGCAGACCGCGTGAAACAATTTCTGGTTCAACCCGACCGCACGTTCCGCGTGATGACTTGGGTGCCCGGCCCGCCTGTCCGCGAATTTCCGTTGGTGTTTGACGAAAAAGCTTTCCCGCTCGCGCAGCGCGAATTGAAACCGACCGGCTGGCAACTTGAAAGCCCGACTGGCCTTCGCTTACTTGAACGGATACGCGCGGCAGGAAAACCGCTCCGGGAATTTGTTGGCGAACGGGTTTATCGCGGAATTACAACGGGCTTCAACGATGCCTTTGTAGTGGATCAAGAAACGCGTGATAGGCTAATAGCTGAACACAAATCCTCAAAAGAACTGCTTAAACCGTATCTTCGCGGTAAGGACGTTGAGCGTTGGCGGATTGCGCCTGAAAACCAGTGGCTAATTTTTACCCGACGCGGAACGGACATCAAAAAGTATCCGGCAATTCACGACTACTTGAAGCAATTCAAAAAACAGCTAACTCCGGGCGGCACAGGCGGCAGGAAGCCCGGAAGTTATGAGTGGTTTGAAATTCAGGACAACATTGCTTACTGGCAAGAGTTCGAGAAAACCAAACTGATTTCCACGAAAGTTTCCATACGTCCGACTTTCGCCTTGGATACAACAGGCTACTATCTTGGCAACACGGCTTATTTTTTACCCGTTAAATCCGCTGCTTTCTATTTGCTGGCGCTCCTTAACTCACCGCTGTTTCTTGGTTATGCCAAGAGAGTTTTTGTAGAAAAACAGGGCGGCTGGTATGAAGTGCAGCCCGACGGCCTCGAATCATTCCCGATTCCCGCAGCAACGACCGAGCAACAAGTATTGTGCGGACGCCTGGCGGAAATTATGACTTGGTTAAATTCGCCGGATGTAATCAGAAAATCTGGCGGCAGTGCGCCGTCCAGTCTAATGGCGGCGTATTTTGAAGAATGGCTTAACGGCCTCGTTTACGAACTTTTTCTTTCGGAAGAATTTCATGCCCGAAACTTGCGGCTCTTTGATGAAACCGCCAAGCCGGACAATGCGCCGCCCGACCTTACAAAATTGAAAGATGTGGACAAATTGAAACGCTTGCACGAATTGTTTGAGCGCATCCACGACGCAAACCATCCAATTCGCTCCATGCTTTTCTCGCTGCGCTCGCTGGAAACCGTGCGAATCATTGAGGAAGGTTCGACCAAACCGGCGCAGGCGGAGGTGTTGGCATGAGCAACCCAGCCCAACCAACGCCACCAGCGAGCGGTCAGCCGCAAAATCCTTTGCCAACGATAATTCAAGCGCCGGCAATAACAATGGTTGGTTCATCATCCCTCCATGCCACTTTAACGGTCATTGCCCCCGTCCGAATTTCAAAGATCATTCTCCGGGATTTTCGCGCCTTTCCACATTCAACTGAAACCTATGAGTTCGATTTGGGGCAATTGGGGAAAAGTTTATTGCTCTTTGGCGAAAACGGTTCTGGCAAGTCGTCTCTGTTTCATGCCCTTCGCTTACTTTTGAGCGAGCAAACGCCCAAGCCGTTTGATGATTATCGCCATGTCTTCACCAAAGGAACCGATGGCGTAGTGACTGTTACCATGACCGCCGGAGCAGTGCCGGACTTTACTTGGAGTCAAGGCGCAGGCCATCCAACGACCAGCGGCGGCGGCCAGCCATTTTTGGATTTCGCAAGACGTTCCACTTTTCTTGATTACAAGGCGCTGCTGAAAACCAGTTCGCCATACGAAAAGACCGATTCCATTGATTTGTTTGAACTTGTCGTGAAGGAGTTGCTTCGTAACGCAACTTTTGACGGCAAGAAAACCGTATTTCAAGCATGGGAAGAATTACTCGCTTTTCAGCCGAAGTCTCCCCGGCCACGCGCTACGGATGAGCCAGACGACGATTACAAAGATACCGTTCGGCATTGGCCAAATGCGGATCAGCAGAAACAGGATGAAGCGGCATCATTCTGGAAACTCTTTGGCGACCTGCTGGCTGGAATTGTTGCCACGGCAAATCGTTATTTGGGCGACTATTTACAGCCTTCATTAAGCATAGAGCTTACGCCCAAGCCTGAAAAACAGGAAGACACAAACCCTCACCGGAAGTTGCTGCTCACCGCCAAATTTGCAAACCATGTTGTCGAGCAGCCTGCACAGTTTCTGAATGAGGCGAGGCTCAGCGCCATCGCGCTCGCTCTTTATCTCGCCGCCGTCGTGAAGACAACGCCGACGGGGACGTTGATGCCAGCTTTAAGCGGCACCGGCGCGACCAGCAATCGTTTGGACAGGCTCTTGGTATTGGATGACCCTCTGCTTGGCCTTGATATTTCACACCGGCTTCCATTGCTAGACCTCCTGCAAAGCACTGAATTTACCGACTGGCAAATTGTGCTGATGACATACGACGCAAGCTGGTTTGACATGGCCTGCGACAACTTGCCCGAACAAAAATGGGCAAAATACCGACTACATGCGAAGCCGCATCAGGCAGGCTGGGAAATGCCGGTTTTAGAAACGGACGCTCCTTATCTGGACCGGGCCTTGCAGCATATTAACGGCGGTGACTTCAAAGCTGCCGGTGTTTATCTCCGCACAGGGTGGGAGTCGGTGATGCGAACATTTTGCGAGGCGCATCACCTTAAAGTTCCGTTGAAGCGTTCCACTTACGAATACAAGGCGGAGGAGTTTTGGAATTTGGTCAAGGCTTACGAATTTAAGTCGAAGCACCGGCTCGTTGAAGATTCCTTGGTTAATGAAATTAAAATGTGCCAAGACTACGTCTTGAATCCGTTATGCCATAACGACCCGGCCCGTCCGACAAGGGAGGAAGTTCGCAGGGCGCACGGAGCGCTCAAAAGACTCCGGGACTTGCTCGAACAGGATGTAGCGTGGCGGAAGAAGCACAAAAAAACGGCAAAAGAACACATTGATGAATTCACGTTGATTCTCGCTGGTGAATTGCTGGGCGAAAATCCTTCGCCGAATCCGCTCATTGCAACTTTACTCCGCAACGCATTTGACCAAGCGCTTTGGCGTTTTTGCGCCAGGAAAAAATTTAATTTTACATTCACCTGCGATGTTCCACTTACAACCGCACGGCTCTGGCATGAAGCGACGAACGGCGCGGGCGGACTTGCCGGTTCCCAAGCGGCTTTTGTTGCGGCGATCAATGCGCACGCCGATTTGATGGTAGCTGACAGTCCGGGTGAGAGTGTTTTCACGTCAAAAGCCACGCCAGATTTGCAAAGCATTTTTGCGGCTCTGTGCGGAAACAACCCGCCAAGTCCTCCCGTAATAATAATGGATAAATGGTGAATTTATGAAAGACACAGAAACAATTCTTTGGGGCATACACGCCGGGAAAACCGGCGATGCCGATAATTTATTTCTCAAGAAAAATTGCGTCGCCGTCGGCTGGGCAAAAATGGGCGACTTGGGTGCGCTCAAGCCAGACCGTGACGCATTCAAAGCCCGCGTTGCCGAGGTGTATCCCGAAAAGAAGCCGGGCGCTATTCCCAACAACGCCGGCCAGTTGTTCCGCTTCGTCCACGAAATCAAACCCGGCGACATCGTCGTGTATCCATCCAAACGCGACCGCCAAGTTCACCTTGGCCGGGTTGAAGGCGGCTACACTTACGACCAGCAGACCGAACCCGGCTATCCAAATCGCCGTGCCGTCAAGTGGCTGCGTGCCATGCCGCGCACCCATTTCAGCCAAGGAGCGCTCTATGAAATCGGCTCGGCCTTGAGCCTCTTTGTGGTCCGCAACTACGCGGACGAATTTCGCGCTGCCTTGGAAGGCAAAGCCGCGCCGCCGACGCCGGTAGCGCAGGACGAATCTGTCGCCGCCGTCGCCCAGGACATTGAGGAAACAACACGCGATTTTGTGTTAAAACAACTGGCCCAAGAATTAAAAGGACATCCGTTCGCCGATTTTATCGCCCATCTGCTCAATGCAATGAGCTATCGCACTCGCGTTTCTCCCCCCGGCCAGGATGGCGGAATTGACATATTGGCGCACAAGGACGAACTCGGTTTCGAGCCGCCGATCATCAAGGTGCAGGTCAAAAGCTCCGAGGGCAAAATAGGCGATCCCGATGTGTCCGCGCTCTACGGCAAAGTCGGCACCGGCGAGTTTGGGTTGCTGGTGACGCTTGGCAGTTTCACATCGCAGGCGATCAACTTTGCCAAGTCCAAGAGCAACCTTCGGCTGATTGACGGGGACGAGTTGGTCAAACTAATCTTCCAACATTACGACCAGTTCGATTCGCGCTACAAGGGCTTGCTGCCGCTCCGCCGCGTTTACGTCCCGGAAGTCATAGAATCGGACGAGGAATAAGGCGGAAAAGGCCGATACTTGAGGGCAAAACCCATCAAATACCCATGTATATGTAAGAATATATGCCTTTAGCCTAAAAGCCTATTGACAGCACCCGTGGTGTGTGTTTTAATGGGTTTGTGAGTAACGAAAACACCATTCTGCCACCCGGCGAATTTGTTCGCCAAGAATTAGAATCACGAGGCTGGACACAAGCAGACCTCGCTAAAATCATTGAAAGACCGCTTCCCACCGTAAATGAAATAATTCAAGGCAAGCGGGCGATTATGCCGGAAATGGCAATTTCTTTGGCAGCAGTTTTTGGCAACTCGCCGGAACTTTGGATGCAGCGGGAATCTTCTTATCGTTTGTCGTTGGTTGGAAAAGCCGATCCAGAATTGCAGAGGCGGGCGCGGGTTTTTGAAATTGCTCCTGTGAAGGACATGGAAAAGCGCGGATGGATACGGCCAACGCGAACGATTGATGAATTGGAAGATGAGCTACGCGGATTTTTCAAATGTGATTCACTGGATGAATTGCCAGCGACTAATGCAGTTGCAAGAGCATCATCGTCTGCCGATGAATTTACCGCGCCACAAAGAACTTGGCTCGCACAAGCAACACGCCTGGCATCCATTTTGAACACCAGAAATTTTAATCCTGAAACCTTCAAGGCTACTGGATTGAAACAAATCAGGGCATTGACAGAAACACCAGACCAGACCAGCAAACTTCCAAAGCTGCTTGCTGAACTTGGTATTCGTTTTGTGGTGATAGAATCCCTACCAAAATCGTTGATTGATGGTGCGGCATTTTGGTTAGATGAAAATTCGCCAGTTATAGCGGTTTCCTTGCGCTATGACAGAATTGATTGGTTTTGGTTCACGCTGGCGCACGAATTGCAACATATCAAACACGGTGACAAACGCTCAATAGACATAAACTTATTGGGGGAAAATAGAACATCCGCGTTGAATGAAATCGAAGATCGAGCAAACAGAGAGGCCGCGATGTTTTTAATTCCGCCATCAAGTCTTGAGTCATTCGTCATTCGCTCAAAACCTTTTTTCCAAAAGCAGATGATTATTCAATTTGCGAAACGTATGGCTGTCCATCCCGGCATTGTAAATGGTCAGCTTCAACACCTGCATGAAATCGGTTGGGAGCATAACCGAGAAATGCTGGTCAAAGTAAGAGACTTTGTTACGGCCACCGCTTTGACTGATGGCTGGGGCAAAACAACTGGACAATTTTTAACAACTAGCACAAGGAACAACTAATTATGAGCTTTGAAAACCAAATTTTGAAATTGATTGATGAATACAGGGACGTCAACAACGGAGAAAAAACAGCCCGCGAAATCGCCGCTTGGCTGCTGCATGAAAAAAAGTTAGCGCCAACAAAACAAGAGGCGATTGACATATTGACGCGCCATGTCAGCCGCGCCATGCGCGGGCAACACTTTATTGATCCCGACGGAAGAAAGGTTCGCCAAAAACACGCCGTCCGCCGGAAAATCCAAAACTCTGATGGTAGTCAAACAATGCTAACTTTCTGGCAAGATATAGACTTGGCTACACCACAATTCATGTATGAAAGTTTCCAGCAACGGCGTGGGACTTTGGCCGATGGTGCTTGGCAACTAGACCAAGACAACGCCTGCTATAATAAGTTTTACAACAAGGGCGCACCGCTTCAAATCATGCTCGATTTCCGTGACGACGTTGAAGAGCGAAAAATGTTTTTGCAACCGCTCAATAATTCAGCGGAAGATGCCGAGGCAGTAGCCGCCGCAGAAGACGATACGGAGTAATCGGCAGTTAGAGTTAAATTGCGTCACGCCCGCATCAGCCGCACCGCCCCGCTCCGGGCGCTGATTTGCGAGCCGTATTTTGCCAGCATGACCTGCGCGACTTGTGACAACACCGCCCGCCTGTCCGTCTTGTCGTAACCGGTTTGCGTGCCGCCGACGTTCTGATATTTCAGCCCTTCGCCCGCCGGCGCGGTCGTGCGGTCGGCAATCAATAATTCCCGCGCCATTTCGCACGCTGCCTGGACAACAGCCTTTGGCACGCTGTCATAACGGACGTAATCCGACGGAATCGGCAGCAGCGCTTGCAGCGGCACATGGATGGCATCAGGCTCGGGGCACTTCGCACGGGGCCATTGCATTCCCTGCACCGCATTCGTGCGCGTGCCGTTGAACTGAAATTCCGCGTCAATCAGGCGCGACGCCATCACGAGCGCCACGGCCTTTTGATTGTCCGTCGCGCCCGTCCACGCCGTCGCATACAAATGGCCATCGTGGTAGGCGTTGCCATCGGCCACGTCCGCGTAGCTGTTGGCGTCCACCAATCCGGCACCCGTTTCCTTGATGAGCGTGAGCGGCATAATTTATTGCGTCGCGAGTTCGAGGCCGAACTTCGCCAGAATCAAATTCTGGATGGTGTCATCCGTCCACTCGCCGAGCGCGTCATAATCCGCGCCGATGACTTGAAACGCGGTGACGTTGTTGACGATGACCGTCAGCTTGCGGGCAAACGAATCATCGTTGGTGCGCCAGGTGATGGACGAGATGTCCGCCGTGCGCGCCGGCATGATCTCGATGGTTTTAGGTTTGATTGCGATTGCGTTCATAATTTTGTGCGAGAGCGTCAGAACCATTCGTAGGGCAGCCCGCTCCCATAGTTGTTAAGCTGCGCCACGTCGTCCGCCGACAGCACCCG
>Ga0007882_10001128_pt1 | contig 15758 bp, 11 predicted proteins | sample CryBogCBH12Aug01_FD_71195 | JGI IMG/M metagenome (GOLD analysis project Ga0007882, IMG submission 71195) | Freshwater microbial communities from Crystal Bog, Wisconsin, USA - CBH12Aug09.1 | ecosystem: Environmental > Aquatic > Freshwater > Lake | place: Crystal Bog, Wisconsin, USA | collected... | reverse complement strand
CACTAGAAGACGCTGTTGAGAAAATCGAAGACTGGCGACATGAATACAACCACTTCAGACCGCATAGTTCCTTAAAAGGAATGACGCCCCAAGAAATGGTTGAAATGTACCAAAAAGTAAGCCGGGATATCTAATTTAACGTGCCTGAAAATTGGGAGAGGGTCAAAATTTTTTTTGCAACATTTTAAAGTTGTACTATTTTTTAATCCTGTTAGCACGATAAAATATAGTATTGCAAAAATAAATTTGCTATAACTATAAAAATTTCAAAAAAAGGCCCTTAAATTCACACTAGGTGTACTAGCAGAGACCAAGCTTAAAAATTAACTATTTTTAAAAGAAAAATTAATTAATTTTTGATAAATGTAATCTTCTGAAAACCTTTGCTGCAAAGGCTTTTAGAATAATTGACTAAAAAAATTATCAAGCAAAAATTATAAGTGGTTCGAATCCGGCCCACACCACGTTCAAAATCAAGCAGTTACGCCCCGCGAAGCGTAGCTGCTTTTTTGTTGGGTCAAACTTAGGTCAAACAATGTTTAATAGACGAGGAAGTGCTAAAGGATTATAAGTTTTGATAATACAAGTTTTTCATGACCTTTACACATAATGAACCTCGAAGAATTCATAACTCATTATCTGTTAAATGCACCACAAATGATGTGGTTGTTGGGCGCTGGAACTTCCCGTTCTGCGAACATGCCATCAGCAACGGATATTATCTGGGATCTGAAAAGGAAATATTACTGCCTTAAAGAAAATCGAGAGATAACAGATAACGAATTAAGCAACGAGTCTGTTAGAAAAAAAGTTCAAAACTATTTCGATTCTTTGGGGGCACCCGGTCAATATACGGAACAGGAATATGCCTACTACTTCAAGCTCGTTTTCGGAGACAACCCGGATCGACATCAAAAATATTTAGAAGAGAAACTTAGCCCCTCGTTGATCTCGTTGAATTCTGGACATCGTATTCTAGCGGCATTAATAGAAATGCATAAGGCAAAGCTAATTTTTACAACCAACTTCGATTCTGTTATCGAACAAGCGTATGCATTCATGACAGGAAAAGATATACAAGCATTTAACCTAAATGGCTCTTATGCTGCACTTAATGCATTGAATAGTGAACAGTTTCCAATCTATGCGAAAATGCACGGCGATTTTCGATATTTTGAAATGAAAAACTTGCCAGAGCAATTACAGAATAATGATGTGGAAATTGAAAAATGCTTCCTCAATGCAAGCACTCGATATGGTATAGTTGTGGCGGGCTATAGTGGGAGAGATCAAAATGTCATGGATGCTTTTGAGAAAGCGATTGAAACAGAAAACGCATTTCCTAAAGGATTGTTTTGGATAAACTCGGTGCAAGGGTTTGTCTTCCCCCGAGTCACAGCATTAATCGAGAAAGCTAGAGCAAAAGGAATTAACGCGAGCATTATTGATGCCGATACGTTTGATTCCATGATGAGCACAATCTGGAAGCAAGTTGCAAACAAGCCTAAGCACTTTGATTCAAAAATTCGTCGTTCTATATTTGAAATTCCTAAGATCACAAGGCCAGAGCCAAGCAATAAATATCCTCTTATTAGGATGAATGCTTTTCCTGTAATTGAAATGCCTAAAGAGTGTCTAGCGATTGACACCAAAGCGAATCTTACTATGGCAGAGTTTAAGGAAAAACTTTTACAAGGCAAGTCGTCGGCAATTATTCAAAAAGAGAACAAGTTATTTGCATGGGGTTCTTTAGAGGAAATTCACAAGATAATTAGTCCCGAAGAAATTAAGGAAACCAATACCGTCGATCTCTCAGAAACCTTAAAAGAGTTCAAACAAAACTCTTTGATAAATGCATTTTATCAAAGAGCAATTGCGAGAGCACTTGTGAAGGGGAAACCACTTACATTAAGAAAGAAACGAGGTTCTTATTATGCAGTTGTTTCATCAAAACACGAAAAGTTTGCTGAAATAGAGCCGCTGCTGAAAAAGGCACTAAAGTATTGGGACAAAAATTTGGGAACCATGAGAGAGCCAAGTAGCTTGGTTGGATTTGTTACTGGGTTTCCCGGCACCTACTGGATGGAATGTGTCGAAATTTCATTAGAATTTGTCGATAATAAGTTTTGGCTTGTTTTAGTTCCAGATATTTGGATTGAGCCATCGGAGAAAAGGCGTGAAGCTAGAGATTTTCTCACAAGCAAGAAAAGAGCGCGCTATAACCAAATGCAAAATGACCTATTGGATGCTTGGAAAAAAATTTTACTTGGTAGCGAGGACGAAGTGGTTGCTACCACTTTTAATGAAGACGTGGAATATAATGCGCAATTTAAATTTCAAACTAAATCAGCCCATACATTCAGGGTTAAAGCATGAGCGAAACATACAAATTGGCTGCGCATTCTTGTATCGCAGAGCCGCAATTATTATTCGATCAAGATAAACGTGACACTCATCCGTTACGCGGATTAATTAATTATGGACCTTATAGTAGAAAATACGGATATATCTCTGAAATAAAGATTGGCTCGATTGCACCAAAGGGATTGACGAGCAGAATCGACAATCTAATTGTTGAACTTACAAAGCAACATATTCCTAAAGAAGCAAAAGACTATTATCCCGATTATCCTGGGTTTAAGGAATTATTTTCCGTTCCTTTAAATAATTCAAACAAAGAATTAAAAATTGAATTGGAAGATGACGCCAATGTTCTTGCAAGCGTTAACAGCTATCAAGCACTCGCCGAGAAAATCATTGATGGGATACGAAAACTAAGCGTACACAAAGCAAACCTTGATGTCGTTTTTATTTATCTACCCAAATCGTGGGAAACCTGTTTTTTGGTTGAAGGATTTAATCTGCATGATTTTATTAAGGCGAAGTCCGCACCATTGGGTGTTGCAATACAAATTGTGAATGACTCTTCTCTGCAAAGAAGTTGCCGAGCAAATGTAATGTGGGGTTTGAGTGTAGCTCTTTACGCAAAATCGGGCGGTATCCCGTGGAAGCTAAGTGAATTTGATAAAGACGAAGCATATATAGGCATTAGTTATGCTCTTAAAAAGATGCCTAATGGTACGGTAGATTATACTACATGCTGTAGTCAGGTATATGATCCCGACGGAACTGGTTTTGAATTTATTGCCTATGATACAAAAGAATTTACAACAGACGATCATAAAAACCCATATTTGTCTTATAAAGAGATGCACGCGATTATGTCGCAAAGTCTGAAAATTTATCAGGATAGTCATGTAGGGAAAATCCCTAAAAAAATTATAGTTCATAAATCTACGCCGTTTCGTGAAGAAGAGGCAACCGGATGTTTCGATGCATTTGGTGGAAATACCGAAATTGAACTTGTTCAAATCGTTCGCGTCAGTTCATGGCGAGGTATTCGTTTTGACGATAATAAACGAGCAGCCCAATACCCTTGCGAAAGGGGAACATATCTTCCAATAAGCGACAATGAGTGTTTGCTTTGGGTCCAAGGTACTGTTCAAGGAGTAACGCGAAGCGGGAAAGGTGTATTTAAAGAAGGGGGCTTATCTCCAATGCCTAAGCCGATTTTAATTAGACGATTTTCAGGAACTGGCGGTTGGTATGAAACCTGTTCAAGCATACTTTCATTGAGTAAAATGGATTGGAATAATAACACACTATATAAGGCGCTGCCTGTCACATTGGTTTATTCCAGCAATTTTGCAAATGTTGTCAAAAGGGTTTCCGATATTGTTCGTCAGAGATATAATTATAGATATTTCATGTAACCACCAACAAACCCCCTTTAGTTGCGTTGGTACAGCAAGTGTCCGTTATTCGCCCCCTTTTACGGATATATATGGCTAGTCATATGGGTATCTGTCGGGCGCAGGTAAAGCAATGCGGAGAATAGAGGAACTATTCTCCGCATTTTTTGCGGATTAAAAATTGACCCTGCGGAGATTATGCAGTATATTCACCGCATAAATGCGGAGATTATATGTATATCCATGAGCATAAAGACTGGCCGGATTTTTCGTGGAATAGCGAACTGATCGCTACATCCTTAGCAGAAATACGCCACCGCCAAGGCAAGATATTAGGCCAAATGGAAGCCCTTGGTTTCTCACTTCAAAAAGAAGCGGTACTGGAAACCCTGACCCTTGATGTCCTCAAATCAAGTGAGATAGAGGGTGAAATCTTAGATTCCGATCAGGTACGGTCTTCCATTGCCAGAAGGTTAGGGATGGAAGTGGCTGGATTAGTACAGACAGACCGCAATATTGAGGGTGTTGTTGAGATGATGCTCGATGCCACCCAAAACTATACTGCGCCCCTTACTGATGAACGCCTTTATGGATGGCAGGCGGCCTTATTTCCGACAGGTAGAAGCGGCATTTATAAAATTACTGTAGGTGAATGGCGCACTGGTCAAAATGGGCCTATGCAGGTCGTTTCCGGCGGGATTGGCAGGGAGAAGGTTCACTTTGAAGCCCCCGATGCCGCAAGACTACCCAAGGAAATGAAAAGATTCCTAGATTGGTTCAATGGCAAGCAGCAAATAGACCCTGTTTTAAAATCCGCAATCGCACACCTATGGTTTGTAACCATCCACCCCTTTGAAGATGGAAATGGAAGGGTTGCGCGCGCAATTGCTGATATGCAGCTTGCTCGGGCGGATAATACGCCTCTACGTTTTTACAGTATGTCGGCACAAATACGAAACGAAAGAAACGCCTATTATGACATGCTGGAACACACACAAAAAAACAGTCTCGATATTACAAATTGGCTGTTATGGTTTATCGACTGTCTTAATAACGCGCTCGACAATGTTCAGAGTACGTTGAAAAACGTTCACAGAAAAGCCAGGTTCTGGGAAAATATTTCACAGATCAAAATCAACGACCGGCAACGTCTGATGCTGAACAAACTGGTCGATGGATTCCATGGCAAACTGAATACGTCAAAATGGGCGAAAATTGCGAATTGCTCGCAAGACACCGCATTGCGGGATATAGCCTATTTGATCGAAAAAAATATTCTGCGCAAAGACGGAGCAGGGGGACGTAGTACAAGTTACATTTTACACGACTCCGAGTAAACCACCGCAAAGAGAGCACCAAAAAGACCTAAAACAAAGCTGTTTTATCCTTGCAGATTTAAGAATCAAAATTAAATCTGCAAGGATGATTTGAATGAAAACTTAATAACCATATTATCGTAAAAAGGGTTAAATTAGTTATCGAATATCCTAGTCATTTAGACGCTCACAATGCCAAACCAACTCCTTTGGCTGCTATGATATAGTCTAACTAAAGGAAGACCCACCCAATTATTATTATCAAAAAAATAAACTCTAAATATGAGTCTGTTTTGGCAATGGGTCATAGTTATCTGGGGCATCTGGTATTTCTTTTTAAGAAATAGAAAACCGTCAAAAACGGCAAGTCTTAAAGTCGCCCCAACATTCATTGAACCGATCAACGCACCGGATGAAAACCTGTATGACTTAACACCATATACTATTGAGATACCCGAATTACCGGAACTGGAAGACACTCTGCTAGCCATAAACCGGGATAGTAAAAAACTGCGTTTGTATGCCGAAGAACTGGATAGACATAAAAATCGAATGGAGAGTGCCGCAAATGACTCAATCCAGAAATTTCATGACGACTATATGAAGTTGGACGACCAGCAACTGCAAATCTACAGAAGAGTGTATCAGTCAAAAACGATTATAAAACGCTTCAAAGAATTAAAATATCAAAAAATATCCGCCAAGGATATTCCAGAAAAACTTCGTGTACCGCTACCGCCAATTCCTTCATATTTGGATGCCAAAGCATTCAATAAAAAGTATTCAGTAAATGTTACGGGAATCTCCAATGCAACAAGCAAAGCAATATTGAATAACGGAGGGCTAAAAAACGCAAACAATGTTTGGGTTGCTGCAATTGGATTGGCAGCGGTAGCCGTGGCCGATTTAATCAATACTTCAAAAATGAAAAGGAAATTAGAGGAAGTAAGAGGTCAAATCATAAACCACGGAGTTACTTTAAAGACCAGAACAGAGGCGTTAAAAAAATCACATTCCCAGATCGTAGATGTTTCATACAAACTCAAGCAATCGGAAATAAGCCTGATAATGATAATCGATCAGGTAAAAATGATAGATAAAAAAATTAAGAAACTCGAAGATGTATCGTCAGAAAATAGAAGTAATATTGGAATGTTATATTATTTAGCTTCAGAAGCTGAAATGAACTGCCTAAAAAAAATCTAGCATGTTTAACTTCGGAAAAAAGAAACCAAATCAAATACAGCCTCCGGTCACAATTCACTTAGACAATGCTAGAAAACGTGCTGAGCCTACGCCAATAACGCTGCATTCTACAGATTTAATAGGTCTTTTAAAAGAGGCGGTGGAATTGGGAAAATTAAAAGCAACCGAATCGCGAGATCTTGAAGCTATACGCACTGATTATATGAAAACATATAAAGAGCTGGATGATTATCATAATCGTGCAATGTCGGCTCTCGATCAGGAATACGCAAAGAGAAACAAGATGATTGACGAAATAAGCGCAATGGCTAAGCAATTAATAAGTCAGGGACAGTATGAAGCCGGACAAGCCATTATCAGTCAGATGCTGGATATAATAGCCAAACAAGATAGCCCCTTAAATACTGTAATACAAGGACAAAGCCGCCGCTCGATTTAGTAGGATCAATAGAAATCTTCACCAAACTGTCATAATCATTTTGTATTCAGATGCTATAATCTGAAATGAGGATGAAGCTATGACCACGCTTGATGAGCAGTTAAAACAATTAAACGAGCATCACGAAAAAGTGATGTCTCATTTATCAGATTCCTACAAAGCAGAGAACGATCTTATCAGCAATACAACGGCACAGGCAAAAAAGCTATTCGATGAAGGAAAATTTCAAGAGGGCACCGATCTGATGTCCAAATTGATGAAAGAATCGCAGACTCATTCCAAAGCCCGCTGGACGCAACAGGCAGCCTTCGATCAAACAGCACGTAAGATACGTGAGATGCCCATAACCTATGCTTCTGATGCCTCAAAAAAATCATTGATACATGGTATCAGCAATGGAAAGCTGGCTACTATTGTTGCAGGGGTTGCAGTTGTCGCCGGAGGCGTTACATTGTACCGTCACCACCAACAGAAAAAACGTGAATCGTGGGCATCGCGCATCGAGCAGGAACGCACGTTGAATCCGCAACAGGTGTTTTCTAGGTAATTAACTAATCACTCTATTTGTAATGGTGTCAGCACTTGGGCAATTCAGAACCTAAACAGGCGCAAATTCTCTATTTCCCGGTTCAAACGATGTACGGGGAAGACCTTGACGAATTCTGTGATGCAGAATTAACGGCATTCCATGTTCGGCTTTGGGGTACAAGAATAATAAATGGAATCAATACCGGAAGATTAGAGCCGACCGAGAGCATGATTGAGAAGCTAAAAAATATAAACAAGTCGCTTGCGGTACTAGGCAAGCCAACACTCCCGATGGATTTTTTGGAATAGAAGAAATTCGGTAATTTAGTTGTGACCAAAACGCACAACTATGCCGAGCAAATTGGTGGACGACGCGCTTAAACGCGCTACCCCCGCAAAGCAGCAAGAAAACAAAGAGATCATCCGAGAAGTCAATAGGCATGTTGACTTAAAATCTATGACTGACGTAGAGGAACCTTCGGCTCCTTCAGCAGCATCACAAACATGCACTCCTGCCGATCCTATCGGAGCTTCCCATACTCGCCTCAATAACAATATCAGGGAACGAATCGAGAGCATTCAGGAACACAATCGCACACCCACCAATGATGTAGAAGTCGTAAAAGACCTCATCACCCCAGAAGTGTTACCGGAAACCCCAATAACTACCCTCGAAATTATGGAAGTACCGAGTACGGTCGTGACCGAAATCATACTGATACCATAGAACTTGGCGCGGTAGCTTAAGAAACAAATCAGCAGTCTAAAATTAGCCTAACGCCTTTCTATGAATACCGGCCTCGACAAAATAATTTATCATTTTAACGAACAAGAGCCGTTTACGGTTCGTGATGCCTGCGAGGGCATACAGATTTTTGGCGGTATTGGCTCTGGCAAAACAAGTGGCAGCGGAGAAGCCTTTGCCCGCGCATTTCTTAAAGCAGGTTTTGGGGGTTTAGTATTATGTGCCAAAAAAGACGTACTGGATGATTGGCAGCGATACGCAAAAGAAACAGGACGTTCCAATAGTGTTCTCGTATTTGATGCAAGCGGCAATTATGTTTTTCCATTTCTACATTACGAGATTGAGCGTGAAGGAGAGGGGGCTGGATATACAGAGAATCTGGTGCGTCTGTTCACTACTGTCTATGAATCTATTGATGGTAGTTCTGGGGGCGATAAAAGCGACCCTTATTGGGTTCGCGCCATGCAACAGTTGCTTCGCAACACCATTGATCTTTGTCTGATTGCAAGACGCACAGTTTCGGTTCCTATGATTAGTGAGGTGATTTTATCTGCTCCCATTAATGAAGAGCAGATTGATGACCCAAAATGGCAAGAGAAAAGTTTATGCTGGAAACTGCTTGTTGAGGGAAATGGATTACAACTTGATAAATGGCGAGATCATGATTTCCAAAGCACGGCACGCTTTTGGATGAAAGAATATCCGGGGCTTGGTGAACGCACCCGCAGCAGCATCGAGTCAATGCTTAGTTCAATGCTTGATATTCTTGAACGTCGCCCGTTTCGTATGCTGTTTTCGGAAACACCGGAAGACCCTTCAAAAATTGCCTACCCCGAACTTACGCATCATGGGGCGATCATCATTCTTAATTTACCCGTAAAAGAATATGGTGATGCCGGTCGTGCGGCGCAGGTCATTTATAAATATCTCTGGCAGCAAGCCGTCGAACGCCGAAAAGTAGGAAAAGATACTAAACCTGTATTTCTCTGGGTTGATGAAGCCCAGCATTTTGTAGGTGAATATGATATGCTATTTCAGGCAACCGCCCGAAGCAGTATGGCCTGCACTGTTTACATGACGCAGAACCTGCCAAACTATTATGCGCAGATGGGTGGAGAACAAAGTAGAAACAAAGTAGATTCATTGGTTGGAAATCTGCAAACTAAAATCTGGCATGCAAACAGCGACATTACAACAAATGACTATGCTGCCAATGTAATTGGCAAAAACTGGTTATTACAAAAGAATCAAAGCGAAAGCTTTGGCATCGGTCATTTTAATGTGGCAACCAATCAGCATAAGAATTTTGAATACGAACTGCCGCCACAATACTTCACAAAATTAAAAAAAGGCGGCCCGGGTAATAAAAATATTGTGGAAGCCGTAGTATTTCAGAATGGCCGCATTTGGCGTAATCAGAAAACATTTTTATTCGCCGAGTTCAAACAATCCCTACATGAATAATATGCACACACACGGACAATCAAGTGCGCCGGGTAGAGCATATAATACCCCCCGCAATATATGGAGAAACAGATGGGGACATTCTTCTTCATGGGGACACTTTATGGAAATGTGTACAGTGCCTGTGGACGTATTGTTTAGGCGAAATTTTGGTCAAAGATGGCTGACCGTTTCAAACTTTTTTACAGGCCTGTTTGTCCTGTTACTGTTTTTGGGGATGGAATGGGAATTGCCAATGGTACTGAACAGCGATCCTGGCACTGCGGTACAGAATGCAATCATGCGCGATATTTTAGGGAAACCATTGGTTGATCCGTATGACCCCGGTATCATGCTAATGCCGTGGGTTATTGCTTTGTATATCCTTCGCGGCATTTATCATTTTTTTCGTATTTTCTGGAATAAGAGAAATGCGAACCCTCGGCATTCTTTCGATGATGGTACTTCTATTTTTGAACCGATAGCTTACGGATTAGCAAGAGTATTGAATTGGTTAACCAGACCCTTCATAAAGTTTTTAATGTTTTTCTTGCCAAAATCAGAACGCAGGAAAAGGCGGGAGCCGCTTCTGATTAACAACGTAAGGAATCTTGCTGATTTGATCGTGGAGCCAATCTGCTTAGTATTGATCTCATTTTTATTGCATGGTGTGGCGCGGGTATGGCTGGTATTTTCTGCTGTTTCAGTATTCATTTTTACTTGGCGTAAAATAGCCATTTGGCGAAACAAGAATCTCGACTTTCACGATGCCTCTGTGGAAGCAAGAGATATGCGCACTTTCTATTATGGACAGGGTGATGATCCTTTTCAGGCAGAAGTTACATTTACGAAAAAGGCTACCATCAAAGTAAAAAAAATGCCCCCTACGGAAGATTCCTCAACTGATTATCCAGACCTTAATCAAATAATGGAACAGATGCGAAACAGCAGAAATAAGGGGCAAAGATAACACTCACTGCACCTAAGCAAAAGGCAATGGTTCTATTAGAATCTCACTCACAAAAAGCCCTTCTTCTTTACTGTCCATTCCAATATTCGCCTCAATATGGCGAACCCTGAAGACAGAAAGATATTCAAAGAGTCTGTCTAGATTACGCCCCTTGATACGAATGCGCTTTTGAGTAGTTATAATTTCAATTCCCAGATCAATGCTTTGCGTGATCTCAATAAAAGAAGAATAAGGCATTGCCTTACGTGTTCCTTCGGATAAACGTAATTCAAGGCAAATAGGTGAGCGACCGCGTTCTGTGGCAAAGTATGAGCATTCGTATGGCTCTTCTTCACCGGTTATCTCAACGGGCGATAGCTTCCTGCTCTGTTCGAGCTTTTGTCGAAAGTCCATCATTTTTAATATTTACGGGTTGTGGTTTTTGAATATTTTTTGCAGGCTCTTGCATGGCCTTGTATGCGTTTTGTCTGTTTGTTTCTTCTTGCTGTTGCCTTTGTCTTGTCATCAATTCCGTTGCAGAAGTTCGTTCCGATGAATTGCTGACTGATTGCCGCAGGTGTTCCTTATCGTCGGTATAAATGGAAACGGCCTCACGACCCCGTGAAGCAGAGACATAAAATTGCTCCATAGATGAAGCACGAAAAGTAGCGGAGCTTTGGGAAATGATTACCTTATCCGCAGTCTTTCCCTGAGAGGCGTGAGAGGTAGAAACATACCCTAAGTTGATATGACCGAAATCCTGACTGATTGTTGAGCCATTGGATAGCTTGATATTGCCGGATTTATCGAATCCCTCGATATAATGGGTTGTGCCGTTGAAAAGATGTTTTCCTTCATTCGATTGACCGTTGGCAGTGATCCTTAATTTATCGCCTTCAGCTACCTGCAATTCTTTGGGTTCATAGACTGTGAATTTTTTTGCTTCGGAAAAGGCAATGTTATAATCAATTCCTTTTACATCTTTGGCATATAACCCACCCTCGTTGGCGTCATGTACCGATAGCTTTTTGCCAGCCCTAATGCCCTCTTTTGCATGTTGGTGGAATACAAGAACATCTCCTGATTGATAATTCTCTGCCTGCTGTTTCTCTGCTTCGGTAAGCTGGCGGTTTTTCAGGCTTAGGTAGCTTCTGTCTTGTTGCCCTATGAGTTGACGATCTTTTAATTGTTGCCTTATTTCCTGAGTAACCAAGTCGCCTTCTGCATGAGTAGGCGAAACTACAAGTACATCCTTTTGGGGTTCTGTGCCGCCTTTATAAGCAGTTTGCAAGTAATCATTGGCAATAGCCTGAACCCGCTCCCTGTTATCAGGTATTTCATGGATAGCACCTATTTGATCTAGTTTCTGAAACCCTTTTTCTGTTTGCCCATCACCAAGGAACTGCACCGCTTCTTTATATTCATTATTCCGTTGTCTTTGAATCTTACTGACCGTTACAGGCTTTATACCTGTTTCCTGTTGTATCACCCGCAGCGCATCCCCGCGCTCTACGCTGGTATGTTGCTTAGTATCGCCGGAGAGAATGATCCGCGCACTTTGCGAGTCGGCGATAGTTAATAAGCTATTCATATCACGATTGGATAACATGCCAGCTTCATCGACCCAGATGATCTGATGTTTTAATTCTGAGTGAAGCTGCTTGTCCGCGATGAGCTTTGCAACTGTATCTGCATTATCAAAGCCCTCACTCCTTTGTACCCCACGGCTTGCTTCGCTTGAAGGGGCAAAGGAATAAATTCGCTTACCACTGGCGAGAATGCCTTGCTGCACTTCTTTCATCAAAGTGGTTTTTCCGGTGCCAGCTTTTCCTGTAATGATAGCAATGCCGTCGGTAGAAGAAAGCGTATGATGCACAGCCGCTTTCTGTTGGTCATTCAGCAACGGGTTTTGAATTTCATAATGCTCATTTATCGGTCGGTATTTATTACGAGAACCAATGCAACGGGCAATTAGCTGCTTTTCTTCTTTCAACGCATCTTTAGTTGTAATGAATGTGCGTAGTTTTTCATTTGCACTCAGGATGTCGTGATTTTCCCGAAATGCTTTCTGCACTTCTTCGGGCGTTGCTTTTCCGATGGATTGTTTAATAGCAGTGGCAAGAATTTCCTTATCACTGGCAACCGATTTTCGCTCTAGATGATGATCGAGCGCGTATTGAACAACATTTTTTGCAACCTCTTTTTCAGGAGATTCTTTTTTGTGCTGGTTCAAACTAAGAATGGAAGTAAGCTCTTGCGAAGTGAGTCGCTTAAACCACTGCGTTTCCTGACTGGCCGCCGAAACAGCTTGCCGCTTCGATTCCCTTGTCTTTGCGCCTATCTGAGATTTTTGCTTCTCATCCTTTATATTATGTTCTCGTGTGTAGTCTTCGATTTCTTTGGTTCGTCTAGAGAATTTTTCAATAGTTTCTTTTTCAACACCAGACAGTTCAAAGCCGTTTTTCGTCCGCTCAATTTTATAACCAGCATTTTGCAGGTTGTGAGCCAGCTTTGAATGAAACACTGCTTCATAGTAAGGCGCATCTTGTTTCAATTGCTGAAACTGACCCGCCTTCCATTTTTTTTCTTCCTGATCGTAGGTAGCATTAAAAACAAAACAATGGCTGTGCAGATGTGGATCGGGAATGCCATCAATGGGACGGGTGGTAAAATGAGTAAACTCACCAAAGGCGATATTGCCAGTTATCCGGTTTTCATTTTTACCCTTTGCACGAACCCGCGCCTGCATCCCGGATTCAATTTCATGCATCGTTTCCCGAACGGATGATTGAAACGAGTCGAGGATAATTTTTTTCTCCTCCTCATTTCCAAAAGCATACGCAAGGCTAACCGACTTACTGGCGTTGAAGGTAAAATCATACCCAACGGTTCTGTCGCTATCATTACGTGGGGTAAGTTTTTTTGAGGTGAGGGGGTTAATATTGTCGCAGAGGCTGGCAAAATCATTATTTGAAATATCTTTACTCAACCCAAGTTTTTCTGCCCCCATGCCTCCCCATTTACCGATCAATTGCTCTTTTTCAGAATAATACTCCAACTGCGCAGATTGCCCTTCTTTATAGTACTGCTCGCAGTAATATTTTTTGGCACCTCCGGCGGATTTATTCATCGTAATGCGCAGCATTTTTCCTCGTTTTTCAAGCATACTACGCACCCCTTTTTGTATAAAAAAATTTTGCACCGACATGGTGCAACATGGTTTAATTTGGTAAACCAAAAGAGGCGTTTTTGCTTTTTGCGAGAGATAAACCAAAGAGAAGCTGCGAGGAAAGTGCCAACCCGAAAAGCAGAACTATTGATCGGCTGAATCAATCTATTCTGTAAATTACAACGAGTAAAAAAGTAGCTGCTGACAACCCGTTCTAAGGTTCATACCTTTTAAAGAAACCCAAGTTTTGCCTTAAAAAAAGGCGCGTTTTTTTAAAGAAATTATATAAGAAATATTTGGAACAGACATCTTCCCTTATAGAGGCATAAGGACTTTTCCAGACGGTTGATAAGACTTGATCTATTTGCCATTTTTAAATCACAAAATACCTGAGCGCAGGTGATTTTATCTGTGCTAAATCTGCATTAATTTCAAAAGTCTGTGACTCAAATTATTATTGCCTCAATTAATAATTCGGCATATGGCATCCTTTAAGATAGAAGACGATTACGGAACATCATGGATTGTTTAACAAAGGTTGCTCATGCAAAAAAGCGCATTAAAAAATAGATTCTTCAGCTTTACCCTCTGCCTGCTTTTAGCGCCAACCTATGCCAGTGCATCGACTATGGCAGATATTGGTACATTAGGAGGTAATGATTCCGAAATCATTGACGCTTCAAGTAACGGCTCCATTTTAGTAGGTCGTGCTAAAAACGGAGCAGGGTTCTATCATGCTTATTATTATTCAGGTGGTGTTTTGACCGATTTGGGCACCTTGGGTGGTAACAGTTCTCAAGTTAATGCCATTTCTGCAAATGGCTCTATCATGGTAGGCAGTGCCGATACAATTGCGGGCCTTCCTCATGCATTTATATACTCCAGTGGGGTAATGACCGATATTGGTACACTTCCTGCCGGTATCTATTCATTTGCCTCTAGTATTTCAGCAGATGGCTCGGTTGTCGTTGGTTCCTCAGATACAAACATTGGAGTGCCACACGCATTTAAATATGCAGGTGGCGTGATGACGGACTTGGGTACACTGGGCGGCAATTTCTCTAGTGCCGTTGACGTTTCTGCAAATGGCTCAGTTATCGTTGGTAATGCTGAAACTGGCTTAGGCTTCTTGCATGGGTTTCAGTATTCCGGTGGAGTAATGAGCGATCTGGGGACACTAGGTGGTGATTTTTCTTTCGCTACAGGTGTTTCCGCTAATGGTAACATTATCATAGGTTACGCCGATACCCCAACTCAATCGCATGCTTTTAAATATTCAGGCGGGGTAATGACTGACCTTGGTACTTTAGCCCCCAGTGGTGACTCACATGCCACTGCGATATCCGCAGATGGTTCGGTGATCGTGGGTTACTCTGATACAATCACCAGTTCTCACGCATTCAAATATGCGGGGAATACCATGACTGACCTGGGGACGCTCGGTGGCAGCACCTCAGCCGCAATTGGTGTATCGGCTGACGGCTCAATAATCGTAGGCGATTCAGATACGGCAGGAGGTTTTGCCCATGCCTTCAAATATTTTGGCAATACCATGACCGATCTGGGGACACTCGGTGGCAACACCTCCCATGCTTCCGGCATATCCGCAGACGGTACAGTTATTTACGGAAATGCTGATACAGCCTCCGGTGAATCTCATGCTTTTATTTATCATAACGCGATCGTTGACCTCAATAATACCTATAGCACCATCTCAGGCAGTCTATCTCAGCTTAGCTCGGTAATGAATCTCCAGACTCAGTTGCTGGACGCCGGGTTAAACTATGACTGTAATGGTTTTGGAGCAAACGGCCAATGTATCGCCATCAGTGCAGCCCTTGCCTCCGATAATGATTCTCATGCTTCACAAACGGGCAGCGTACTACGTCTCGGCTACCGTTTGCCAGCAAACATTCATGTTGGAGCTTTTCTCGATCAAAGCCTATCCAATAGCCTTCCCGGTGACTACCACCTGAAAAACGATATGCCGCTTATTGGAGCATTTGCGGGCTGGTCTGCTAAATCGAATGGCTTGGGGCCAGCCATCAGGATTTCCGCCGCTTATAGCCATCGTGATCTCGATATTACCAGAGACCAACTCGCTTTCACAGAAGCAGGCAGCGGCAGTAGCTCTATTACCGTTAAGGGTGCGCAGATAGAAGGTAGCTGGGCTATTGCCCTTAACAAAAAATGGATAGCTCAACCATTTGC
>Ga0007882_10001127_pt1 | contig 15773 bp, 11 predicted proteins | sample CryBogCBH12Aug01_FD_71195 | JGI IMG/M metagenome (GOLD analysis project Ga0007882, IMG submission 71195) | Freshwater microbial communities from Crystal Bog, Wisconsin, USA - CBH12Aug09.1 | ecosystem: Environmental > Aquatic > Freshwater > Lake | place: Crystal Bog, Wisconsin, USA | collected... | reverse complement strand
GACCGCTACCAACTCCAGCACCAACAATACCTTTGTCGGCAGCTTCAATTTCACTGGCGTCGGCCCCTACACCGGCCCGCTGAAGGGTCGCTACTACGGCCCCGCCGCGCAGGAAATCGGCGCAAGCTTCACCGCCACCAGCACGGCGGGAGGCGTCGCCTCGGGCTCGATCATCGGAGCGCTGGGTTCGGTGCCGCTACCGCCACCGCCGCCGCCACCGCCGCCGCCTTTGAATATGCCGGGGCTGGCGAGCCTGAACAGCCCGATCAGCTTCACCAACACAAACCTGTCGTACATCCCCGCCACAGGCACCTATACGTTCACGTCACCCGACGCCTCGTCTCCTTATCCAACCCAGACCACCCTGACGACAACCTTCAATCCCAGTAATATTGATAGCATCAACAGTACCAGTGCATACACGATTTACTACGTCAATAACAACAATGAAATATCGAGCATCATTTCATTAAACTCCGGTCAATTAACCTACACCAGCTTTGCCGATATAAAAATTTTACAGAATTCAGGTGGCTATAATATTTTATCGAATTACCCAATTGTCTATGGATTAATTACACCTTATCTTTATGTGCCAACAACCGGAACGGCGAACTATAGCGGCATAATTTACGGCAGCGCCACGCAAGGGATTCAGTCCGACAACCAGTCAATAGTGAATTATAACCTGGCTGGCACAACCACGATGAACGTCGACTTTGCCGCCGGAGCCCTGTCAGCAACGCTGAACTTCACCGGCACGCCAACTGCCGGCGGCGCGGCAATCAGCCTTGGCTCGGTCACGTTTGGCGGAAAAATTGGCCAGGATTCATCTGGAAACACCACCCTCTCTGGCAGCAATCTGAGCTATGGCGGCAATCCGGTTACCTTGAACAATGGCACAATAAGTGGAAACTTCTTTGGCCCTGCCGCGAATGAATTTGGTTTTTCATTCCAGAACCAGCAGACTGTTGGGGTTGAAGTCACGACCACCCAGGGCGTGTCGGTCGGCAAGCTTGGCACGACCCTGACACTTCCTACGCTGCCTTATCCTGTGCCCACCCCCACACCCACCCCCACACCCGTGCCAACGGTCACGCCTTTGCTGAACCTGACCGGGGTGACCAATTTCAGCACGATATTCTCGATATATACCTATGTTCCAGGGACACAGCCGCCCGTCCAGGCCAATCTAAATTCGAACTCGCCGCCGCAGATCAGCTATGACGCGAGTGCGCAAAGCTATACGATCAGCAGCGTGACGTCGGGGTTTAATTACGGCTATTTCACACCGGTCAATACGACTCTGGCCACGGCCAATATCGACAGCGCCAATAGTAACGCAACCTTTACCGCCTATACCACCCCCACCCAAACGGCGCGGATTCTCAATCCGGGTGCCAATAATCCGGCGATCCAGCTCACCTATGTCAGCTTTGCCGATATTACCCAGACCGCGAAGAACACTGTCTTCGGAATGACCTATCCCGTAGATTACTTCCTCGTGTTTGGGGAAACGACCCCCGCAGCTGCCATGCCGACAACGGGCAGCGCCTCTTATTCGGGGCTGGCATTTGGCCGGGGCAGCTATCCGAGCCTGTCGGCGGGGGATGTCTCGGTGGGGGGAACCGGGTCGATGAATGTTGATTTCGGGGCCGGGACGGTGAACAGCACGCTGAATCTCACCGCCACACCGATCAGCGGCGGGACCAGCCAGTCTATGGGAAGTTTTGCTTTCACGGGCTCGGTCTCTTCCAATTCCGCGTCCTTTACTGCTCAGAGCAGTTTTACCGGCGGAGGTGGCGGGATGGCCGGTTCCTTCTATGGGCCAAGCGCAAACGAGGTCGGCGCGACTTTCATGGTCAGAGCAACCAGTGCTACCGCCAACACGACCGGGCCATTCACTGTCGTCGGGGCGTTTGTCGGCAAGAAGAACTAGCGCGCTCCACCATGCGCCTTTTTCCAGCCCCACCCCCAGCATGGCTGGCCACCCTAGCCTGCCTGCTGGCCGCCCCTGCGCTCGCGCAATCCCAGCAATACACCGCCGCGCAGCTATTCGAGGTGGCGAACAAGGCCCTCGCCGCCAACCAAATCCCCACCGCCGAGGCCATCTTCCGCGCCTTGGAGCAAGACCCCAGCCTCGACATCCGCAGCGAGGCCCGCTTTCGCCACGGGCAGCTGCTGGAGAGCCAGAAGCGCTATCCCGAGGCGGCCGCCCTGTTTCGCGCGCTGCTGGCCGAGCAGCCCAAGGCGCAACGTGTGCGGCTGGAGCTGGCGCAGGTTCTGGCGCAGATGGGCCATGGCAGTGCCGCCCGGCGCGAGCTGCGGCTGGCCCGCTCGGGCAGCCTGCCGCCGCAAGTGGCGCAGATGGTCAACCAGTTCGCCGCCGCCTTGCGCTCCACCAGCCCCTATGGCGGCTCGCTGGAGCTGGGTGTGGCCCCCACCGACAATATCAACCGCGCCACCGGCTCCACCACGCTCAATTCGATCTTCGGCCCGCTCGATCTCTCGGCCGATGCGCGGGCGCGGGCGGGTGTGGCGTGGAATGTCGGCGGGCAGGCCTTTGTGCACGACACGCTCTCGCCGCATCTGCAGCTGCTGGCGCAAGTCTCCACGCAGAACCAGCTCACCGTGAATCCCCAATTCGACGACGACGTGTTCGCTGGCGATCTCGGGGCCAATCTGGCGCTGGGCCGCGCGCGGCTGCGGATTACTGGGGGCGTATCCTACCGCCTCTATGGCACGCATCCTTACACGCTATCGGCCAACGCCAGCGTCAACTGGAGCCGTCCGCTCACCCCGCGCACCCAGATCGAGCTGCAGAGCGATTTCAGCGCGGTGACCTACCGCACCAACGCCCTGCAAAATGGCGATGTGTTCAGCGAAACGCTTTCACTCAGCCACGGTTTCGGCCCGCGCCTCGGCGGCAAGCTCTCGCTGTTCGGCCAGCGCGTCACGGCGGCGGACCCCGGCTATGCCACTTTGATGGAAGGGGCCACCGTGCTGGTATGGCGCGATTTCGGCCGGGCGACGGTCTATGGCTCGGCCAGCGTCAGCCATCTGGCATCGGACGCCCGCCTGTTCATCTACCCCGACCTGCGCCAGGAATGGCTCACCCGCGCCAGCCTTGGTGCCACCTTCACGCGCCTGAAGCTGGCGGGCTTCTCGCCGGTGGTCCGCCTCAATTACGAGCGCAACCAGTCCACCGTCAGCCTCTACGCCTACCACCGCCTCAGCGGCGAAATCGCCATCAACCGCAGCTTTTGAGGGCGCTGGCGGGCCTCCCGTAGTTGGAAATTCCGGTTTAAGATCGAAATAGGAGATTTTCGACGACCCTCATTTATCGGCAAGCAAAATGCCCCTGGTCTCTATGCCGTCAATGCAGGGTTAGCCCGGTTGGGCTGGTCACGTAGGTGATGGTGTAGTTGGTCGCCAAGCCTTTGCTGAACACCGCGTTCGCAGCGGTCAGCACATAGCTGCCAGCGACCGAAGTCTTGGTGGCAGGGGTGGTCACCGAGGTTTTGCTCACCGTATCGCCATTGACCAGCGCCGTGCCACCGGTAGCGCTGGCCCCATCGGTGGTGGGGATGGCGCTGCCGTGGGTCTGGCTGATCGGATTGGCGATCAGCGACAGCGGGCGCGGGGTGATCGACAGCGCCGTGGCGTTGCCAGAGGCTTGCGCGAAGCTGATGGTGTAGTTGGGGTCGCTCTCCGCCGTGAGGCCCGAGCCGGTGATCGCGTATTTACCGCCGTTGCCGGTGGCCCCGGTGGCCTGCGCCGAGAGCGTGCCCGCGACGGTGGTGGTGTTGCCCAGCACCTTGATGTGCCCGGCGTCGCCGCTGGCGCTATCCACGCTGATCGTGCCGCCGAGGTAGATATTGCCGCTGCTGCCGCTGGCATTCTGGGCGTTAACGCTGGCGGGCAGGTTGACGATATTCCGCACCGCGGAGACCGCCTGAGAGCCCGAAACCAGCGCCGCATTACCCAGTGGCGATAGCATCGCGCCAGTGGGCAGGGCGACCTGCAGGAAGCTGCCGCCGTTCACATCGAGCGTGGCCGTGGTGCCCGCGGCCACCACCACCTGACCCGGAACTGGTCCAGTCGATCACCGCCCACCCTCGCGTCTACCCCCTTAAATCCCTATCATCCTCCCGGCCAAAACCTCCCACAACGCGGGCGAAGCCGCCGCGATCAGCCCGCGCCGCTGGTCGTCCACGCGATAGGGCGAGCCGTCCTCGCGTGCGGCCTTGCCCCCGGCTTCGTTGAGAAACAGCACTCCGGCGGCGTGATCCCAGGCGAGGGTGCGCTCGAACACCGAGACGTCGTTGGCGCCGAGCGCGAGGCGGGGGTATTGCTCGGCGGCGCAGCGGGGGATGTCTACCAGTTGATAGTGCGGGGCGATGTGGGCGGTGAGCGCGTCGCGGCGGGCGGCATCGGCGAAGAGCAGCGAGATGGCGGCGATGGGCGGTTGCTCGCCGCTGGTGCGGGCGGTGATGGGCTCGCCATTGACGAAGGCTCCGCCCCCGCGCGCTGCATGGCACAGGCGGCCCGAGAGCGGGTCGTAGATCCAGCCGGCGATGGTTTCGCCAGCCTCGGCCAGCGCGACGAGGATGCCGAAGGGCGGCTTGCCGGCGGCGAAATTATGCGTGCCATCCACCGGATCGATGATCCAGCACAGCGCCTCGCCCAGCCGGGAGAGCAGCGCGGGATCGGCGAAGGCGGCCTCCTCGCCGACGATTGCCGCCTCGGGCAGCAGGCGGCCAAGGTGCTCGCCAAGGATCGCCTCGCTCTCGCGGTCGGCGATGGTGACGAGGTCGTTGGCGGCTTTCTCGATGATATCGCCCGCACCGAGGCGCTGATAGCGCGGCAGGATGGCGCGGCTCGACGCATCGCGCAGTGCCGCGATCACCCCGGCGTGGAGGGCGGGGGAGAGTGCCACGCTTACGAGCGGTAATCGGCGTTGATCGAGATGTAGCCGTGGGTGAGATCGCAGGTCCACACCGTGGCGCGGCCTTCGCCGAGGCCCAGATCCACCGCGATGCTGATCTCGCGGCCTTTGAGATGCGCGGCGACGGGGGCCTCGTCGTAATCGGGCAGGGGCTGGCCGTCTTTCGCGGTCCAGATGCCACCAAAGCCGATCGAGAGCGTGTCGCGGTTGGCGGGTTCGCCCGCCTTGCCCACGGCGGCGACCACCCGGCCCCAGTTGGCGTCCTCTCCCGCAATGGCGGTTTTCACCAGCGGCGAGTTGGCCACGGCGAGGCCCACTTTGCGGGCGCTGGCGTCGCTGGCCGCGCCGGTCACGCGGATGGCGATGAACTTTTGCGCGCCCTCGCCATCCTTCACCACCAGCTGCGCCAGCTGGCGGCAGACATCGCGCAGCGCGGCGGCGAAGGCATCGGCGCCGGGGCAGCCGCCGTAATTGATGCGCTGATTGCCCGCCTTGCCGGTGGCGAAGGCGAGGATGGTGTCGGAGGTCGAGGTGTCGGAATCGACGGTGATGCAGTTGAAGGTTTCATCCGCCGCCGCGCTCAGCAGCTCTTGCAGATAGGCGGGGGCGATAGCGCAATCGGTGAAAATATAGCCGAGCATGGTGGCCATATCGGGGGCGATCATGCCGCTGCCCTTGATAATGGCGGCAAGGGTGACGATGCGGCCATCGACCTGCGCCGTGGCCAGCACGCCCTTGGGGAAGGTGTCGGTGGTGCCGATGGTGCGGGCGGCGTCTTCCCAGCCGCAGGGCGCGGCGGCCAGCGCGGCGGCGACACCCTCGCGCGCCTTGTCTTTCGGCAGCGGCACGCCGATCACCCCGGTGGAGGAGACGAACACCTGCTCCCGCGCGCAACCGAGATGCGCGGCGACCTGATCCATGATCTGCTCCACCGCCTCGCGCCCGCGATAGCCGGTGAAGGCATTGGAATTGCCGGCATTGACGATGAGCGCGCGGGCCTGCCCCTGCGGCACATTGGCGCGGCCGAGATCGACCTCGGACGAGCAGCAGACGTTTTTGGTAAACACGCCCGCCACGCTGGTGCCCTCGGCCAGCTCGACATAGGTGAGATCGCAGCGGCCCCAGTCTTTATACCCGGCGCGGGCAATGCGCGGCGTTACCCCGGCAATCTGCGGCAGGGCGGGGAAGGGCGTGGCGAGCGGAGAGATGGCGTGCGACATGGGCGCGGGTTAGCGCGGGAAAGGGCGCGGGGCAATCATTCAGGGGCGCTTGTCGCGTTCAAGCAAGACGCTCCACTGGACGCAGGCCCTTCGCATCCCTATATGCCGCCCACCATGATCCGCTTTCTGGTAACCTTGCTGGTATTGATGTCGGGCCTCGCCGCCGAGGGCGGGGCTGCGGATGCTTGCGTGTTCAGCAGCCGCGCGCAGATTGGTCGCGCCGAGGTTGGCCGGGTGGAGCTGGTGCAGGGCGCGGCGCGCGTTGTGGCCCGCCGGGTCAGTGGCGTGCGGGCTATCCCAGCCTTTGTCAGCCCCGCGCCCGCGCTGGTGCTGGCCGAGCCTGTCGCGCTGGCCCTGCCGGTGGTCAGCGTTCTCCCCGGTATCGATCGCGCCCGCGAATAGGCGCGTCTGCCTGTCTATCCGATAGGCTTTTGTGGAAGTGGCCAGCGCCCCGGCGCGCCGCTCCGCTGCTTGCACCCCGCCACCGGCGCGGTGCCACACCCTAAACACCTCTCCAGTTTCAGGAATTATTATGTTCGGCTCGCTCGCCAAGAACCTGTTCGGTTCGTCCAACGACCGTTACGTCAAGTCGCTCGACAAGATCGTCAAGCAGATCGCCGCTTTCGAGCCCACGCTGCAGGCGCTGACCGATGCCGAGCTGACCGCGCAAACCGACAAGCTGCGCGGCCAGCTGGCCGAGGGCAAGAGCCTCGACGACATCCTGCCCGAGGCCTTTGCCACGGTGCGCGAGGCCAGCCACCGTGTGCTGGGGATGCGCCATTTCGATGTGCAGATGATCGGCGGCATCGTGCTCCATCGCGGCGAGATCGCCGAAATGCGCACCGGCGAGGGCAAGACGCTGGTGGCAACGCTGGCCTGCTATCTCAACGCGCTGGAGGGCAAGGGCGTCCACGTGGTGACGGTGAACGATTACCTCGCCCACCGCGACGCGGGCTGGATGGGGCAGATCTACCGCTTCCTCGGCCTGACCGTGGGGGTGATCGTGCCCGATCTCGACGAGCAGGCGCGCAAGATCGCCTATGCCGCCGATATCACCTATGCCACCAACAACGAGCTTGGCTTCGACTATCTGCGCGACAACATGAAGCACGAGCGCAGCCAGATGGCGCAGCGCCCCTTCAACTTTGCCATCGTCGACGAGGTGGATTCTATCCTCGTGGATGAAGCGCGCACCCCGCTGATCATCTCTGGCCCCACCGACGACAAGAGCGACCTCTATGTGACGGTGGACGCCATCGTGAAGCGCCTCGTGCCCGAGGATTACGAGGCCGACGAAAAGACCAAGAACATCTCGATGACCGAGGACGGCTTCGAGCACGTCGAGCGGCTGCTGGAAGACGCCGGTCTGCTGGTGGGCAGCAATCTGCACGATATCGAGAACACGCTGGTGGTGCATCACCTCGATCAGGCGCTGAAGGCCAATATCATGTTCCGCAAGGACATCGATTATATCGCCGATGACGGCAAGATCGTCATTATCGACGAGTTTACCGGGCGCAAGATGCATGGGCGGCGCTGGTCGAACGGCCTGCATCAGGCGGTGGAGGCCAAGGAGGGCGTGCAGATCGAGCCCGAGAACCAGACCATGGCCTCGATCACCTTCCAGAACTATTTCCGCATGTATCCCAAGCTCGCCGGCATGACCGGCACCGCCGCTACCGAGGCCGCCGAGTTCTTCGACATCTACAAGATGAACGTCGTCACCATCCCCACCAACGTGCCCGTGCGCCGGGTCGATGAGGAGGACGAGTTCTACAAGAACACCAAGGACAAGTTCCAGGCCATCGCCAAGCTGATCGCCGAGCGCGCGACCAGCGGCCAGCCGGTACTGGTGGGCACGGTCTCGATTGAGAAGAGCGAGCTGCTGAGCGAATACCTCACCAGTGAGGGGGTGAAGCACGCGGTGCTGAACGCCCGCTTCCACGAGAAGGAGGCGCATATCGTGGCGCAGGCTGGCGGACTTGGTGCCGTCACCATCGCCACCAACATGGCCGGGCGCGGCACCGATATCCAGCTGGGCGGCAATGTCGAGTTCCGCATCGAGGACGAGCTGAAGGATCTGCCCGAGGGCCCCGAGCGTGACGCCGCCATCGCCAAGATCAAGGCCGAGGTGGCGGATGCCAAGGAGAAGGTGCTCGCCGCGGGTGGCCTCTGCGTGATCGGCACCGAGCGGCATGAAAGCCGCCGCATCGACAACCAGCTGCGTGGCCGCTCTGGCCGTCAGGGCGATCCGGGGCTTTCCAAGTTTTACCTGTGCCTCGAGGACGATCTGCTGCGGATCTTCGGGCCCGACACGCTGTTTTCGCGGATGATGAACAGCAATCTCGCCGATGGCGAGGCGATTGGCAGCAAGTGGCTGAGCAAGGCGATCGAGACCGCGCAGAAGAAGGTCGAGGCGCGCAACTACGATGTCCGCAAGCAGGTCGTGGAATACGACGATGTGATGAACGACCAGCGCAAGGTTATCTACGAGCAGCGCGCCGACATCATGGACGCCGATGCGGTGGACGATGTCGTGCTGGATATGCGCCGCGACACGGTGAATGCGCTGGTGGGCACCGCCTGCCCGCCGCACTCCTATCCCGAGCAGTGGGATGTGGCGGGGCTGCAGGAGCGGGTGCGCGCGGTGCTGGGCATCGATGTGCCGGTGGCGGACTGGATATCCGAGGATGGCATCGATCCCGAGCGGGTCGAGGAGCGCATCGCCGCTCTCGCTGACGCCCATATGGAGGCCAAGATCGCCGCCCACGACGCCTCCTTCTGGCGACAGGTGGAAAAGAGTGTGCTGCTCGAACGCCTCGATCACTACTGGAAGGAGCATCTCGCCACGCTCGATGCGTTGCGGCAGGTGGTGTTCCTGCGCGCCTATGCCCAGAAGACGCCGCTCAACGAATATAAGCAGGAGGCCTTCGCCCTGTTCGAGCGTATGCTGGAGACGATCCGCGAGGACATCACCCGCATCCTCTCCACCGCGCAGATTCAGGTTAGCGCGCCCGAGCCGTTGCCCGAGCTGCCCGATTTCCTTACCAGTTTTGAAAATCCGCTGGCGGGCGATGGGTTTAGCGGCGGGGCCGGGCTGCTGGAGGCCCAGGCACCTGCCGACAATTCCGCCGGTGCCGATCCTTATGTGGGATTGGGCATCGCTCGCAATGCGGTGTGCCCCTGCGGCTCTGGGCGGAAATACAAGCACTGCCACGGCGTGGCGGCCTGATTGGGTAAAGCCCTTCTAAATTAGGGCTTTGCGTAGTTTAAGGGCGGATGGCTATGGCCCGCCTCCGGGCTTGTGCGGAGGGGCGGGCTGACTAGACGGCAATCTTTCTGTGCTGAAAGTCTGGCGCTGGGTTGCGTGTATTCCCAGCGTTTAGGCACAGGCTGGATGGGCCGGAAGGGTGGATGGCGTGAGCCTGATAAGCCAAGCTGATTTTGGGCCGGGATCGGGCGGCCTCGACGCCGCTCCCGCGCCCGCTTCTCTGGGCCCCGAGGCGCGCGGTGCCGAGCGCTTTACCCTGCTGGTGCGCACCGCCAAGCTGGTGATCGACGGGCGCGATTATCTCTGCGTGCTGCGCGATGCCTCCTCCACCGGCGTCAAGGTGCGCCTGTTTCACGCGATGCCGCCGGGCGAAACGCAAGCGCTGGAGCTTTCCAACGGCGAGCTGCACCCAATGCAAATGCGCTGGAACCGCGAGGATCACGCCGGTTACGAGTTTGGCACCCCGATCGATGTGAAGGCGCTGATCGACGATCGCGGGAAATATCCCAAGCGGCCGATCCGCGCGCAGGCGCAATGCGAGGTGGTGATCAGCGCGCTGGGCCGCGAGTTCTCGGCGGTGTTGCAGGATATCTCGCAGCAGGGCCTGTGCCTTGAATCGTCCGAGCGGCTGATGCTGCGGCAGGCGGTGCGGGTGAAGATGCCCGGCTTTCCCGAGGTGGTGGCGCGGGTGTGCTGGCGCGATCATCCGCGCTACGGGATGGTGTTTGAATATGGCTTTGGGCTGGAGGAACTGGCGAGGATGCTGGCGCATTTGCAAGGGGTTGGCAGGAAGGGCTAGAGCAGAGAGGGCTAGAGCAGGGGTGTTACACCCCTGCACCCCAATACTGTCGGCCTAGCGTATCGGTTCGGCCATGGCGCAACGTTGCAGCGCCGCAGGCATTATAGCCGCTGCGCGGCATAGCGCGGGGCCGGGATGGCGCGCTGAGCAATGCAGTAACGGGGGTTTGGGGGTGTAACACCCCCAAGACTACCCTCTACCCTCATCCCAGCTTAAATCAGCTCAGCCCCACCAGCCAGTAGCACAGCGCGCCCACCCCCGCCGAGGCCGGGATGGTAATCAGCCAGGCCATGAGGATACGATGCGTCACGCTCCAGCGCACCGCCGAGGCCCGCCGCGCCGCGCCCACGCCCACCACGCAGCCGGCGATGGTGTGGGTGGTGGAGACTGGTATACCGAAAGCCGAGGCCACAAACAGCATGATCGAGCCCCCCGCCGAGGCGCAGAAGCCCTGATGCTGGTCGAGCTTGGTGATGCGGCTGCCCATCGTCTCGATGATCCTCCACCCGCCCGACAGCGTGCCCAGCCCCATCGCCGCATAGCAGGAAAGCACCACCCAGCCCGGCACATGGAACGAATGCCCCATCAGCCCCTGCGAATAGAGCAGCACCGCGATCAGCCCCATGGTCTTTTGCGCGTCGTTGGCGCCATGGCCCAGCGAATAGGCGGCGGCCGATACCAGATGCAGCTTCTTGAAGACACCTTCCGCGCTGGAGGCGCTGCTCCGCGCGAAGCCCCAGGAGGTGGCCAGCATCAGCAGCATCGAGACCGTCAGCCCCACCACCGGCGAGAGCACGATGGCAAAGGTGGTCTTGGAAACGCCCGCCCACACGATGGCCTTTGGCCCGGCATGGGCCAGCCCCGCGCCCAGCAGCCCGCCAATCAGCGCATGGCTGGAGGAGGAGGGAATGCCCTTCCACCAGGTGATGACGTTCCACACCATGGCCCCGGCCAGCGCGCCAAACACCACCTGCGGGGTGACGATATCCTTGCTGATGATGCCCTTGCCCACGGTTTCGGCCACCTTCAGCCCGAAGGTCCAGTAGGCGGCGAAATTGAACACGGCGGCAAACAGCACCGCCTGCCCCGGGCCGAGCAGCCGGGTGGAAACGACGGTGGCGATGGAATTGGCCGAATCGTGCAGCCCGTTGAGGAAGTCGAAAACCAGCGCCATCGCGACCAGCGCGATCAGCAAAGGCAGGGCGATAATGGCGTGAGACATGGTGGGCGGGCCTCAGGCGTTATCGATAACGAGACCGTCGATCTCGTTGGCGACATCCTCGAAGCGATCCACCACCTTTTCGAGATGGTTGTAGAGTTCGCGCTCGATGATGAAGCGCAGCGTGTCGTTCTTGCCATAGGCCTTGAAGGCCTTTTTCAGCCCCTTGGCGTGGATATCGTCGGCATGGCCTTCCATCCGCACGAGGCGGCCGGTCAGCTCGTGGAGGCGGGTGGCATTGGCGTGGATATCGCGCAGCAGGGGCAGCGCCTCGGAGAGCAGGCGCGCCGCATCGAGGATAATCGCCGCGATATCGCGCATTTCCTGCTCGAACTCGGTGACTTCATACAGGCTGATGGCACCGGCGGTTTTCTGCATTTCGTCGATGGCGTCGTCCATCGAGGAGATCAGGCTGGTGATCGCGCCGCGATCGAAGGGGGTGAGGAAGGTGCGGCGCACGGCGTGCAGCACCTCGCGTGTGATGGAATCGGCTTCGTCCTCGCGCTCGATGATCTCGCGGATGTGCTGATTCATGTTGGTGCCGCCCTGCAGCAGCCGGGCCAGCGCGGCGCTGCCGCTCACCAAGGTTTGCGCGTGGTTTTCAAACAGCGCGAAGAAATGGCCCTGCTTGGGCAGCAGCGACTGGAACCAGTGAAACATACGAAAACAATCCTGGATGAATTGAACACTGCCACGCAGCGCGTTGCCGCGCTCGCTAGATGAAAATTGCGAGGCGCGAAAGCCGCGCAGCAGATCCTTGAGGTCGGTTTCGTCCACCGCGTCGATCGCCTCGGCGAGGGGGAACCACTGGCGGGTGCGCTGCGCCTGCTCGGGCCAGTCGTCCAGCTCGGCGGTGACGGCGAAGGGGAACACCTCCACCTCCACCAGCAGCGAGGCACCAGAACGCAGGCCCTTGCGATAGCGATAGGTGCCGAGCGGCGTGGGGCAGACCGAGCCGTAGATGCCAGCCTCCTCATGCGCTTCCTGCGCGGCGGCGGCGTGCGCGGAGAGACCCTTGATGCGATTGCCCTTGGGCAGCACCCAGCGCTGCGTATCGCGCGAGGTGACCAGCATTATCTCCACCGGCGAATTAAATTCGGGGCCGATGGTGCGATAGGGAAGGGCGGCAATCTGGCGGATGGCGGGGCCTCGCGTGGGTTATGGGCGTGGGGTCCGGGCTTGGGGTAGGGTGACTTCCCACGCTAGCGGCCCGGCCTTTCCCGCGTCAACAATTCCGGGCGATTAGCTGGTGAGAACGACCGAAATCAGACCAATTCGCCCTCGGCTTGGCGATCACCCGCCGCGCGCTGCCTGTTGGCGGATCCATTCGGCCACCAGGATGGGCGCGGTGACCGGGATCATATGCCCACCGGGCATTACCTTCATCTGACAATCGGGGATCTGGCTGGCCGTGGCCTCGCCCTGCAGCGCGGGTGAGAGGATCTGGTCGTCGCGGCCATAGAGTATGCCGACCGGCAGGGACAGACCGGGATACCGCGCCACCATCCCGGCCAGCTCCGCGTTGAGATTGACCAACTCGCTGGAGGCGGCAAAAAACGACGATGGCCGGGCGGCCAGCGCGCTGCCACCCTGCTGGTCGAAATCCCTCGGCGGCAGCTCGGGGCCAAAAACCACCAGGCCGGTGGCCACGCGGTTGCGCCGGGAGAGCGGCGTGGCCAAAGTGTTGGCGATCAGCCGCCGCACCAGCCCCGATTTGATCGCCAGCGCCTTGAAGATATCGGAGACCTCCGTATTGGGCTGGGTCAGCGGGGCCAGCAGCGCCAGCCCGGAAACGGCCTCGGGATGCTCTATGGCGAGAGCAAGGCTGATGGCGCCGCCCAGCGAATGGCCCACCAGCAAAGGGCTATTCAGCCCCAGCGCAGCGATGAACTGGCTGACCACACGCGCTTGGGCGCGCAGGCTCCAGTCGGTCGGCTTTGTCCATGTCGAATAGCCCGAGCCCGGCCGATCGATAATCAGCAGGCGGTGATGCGCTGCCAGATGCCCGGCCAGCGCATAGGTGAAGTTGCGGAGTTGCCCGCCCAGCCCATGCACCAGCACGATGGGCGGGCCCGCGCCGATATCGAGATAGTGAATCCGCGCAAGGGCCAGATCGATAAAACCACCATCGGGCGGCACCTGCGCCTCGGCCTTGCTTGTGTAGCAAACCGTCCAGATGGCCAGCCATAGGGCGGCCACCAAAAGGATCGCGGCAAACAGGCCGATAAGGGTTAGGAAGAGGGTCATTTCAACAGCCGATCGATCAGGTTGCCATAGTGTAACGACAGCAGCCGCTCGATCAACTACAGCCGCTTGGCATCCGGGCCTACAAGTGCGCGAGGCCGATCTCGCCAGCGCGCTCGGGCGGCATGCTGAGGACCGGGCGCGGGGATTGTGCATGTCTCCCTGCCCACGGTAGGCAGTCGCACCCAGCAAAATACAGTCAAATTATGCGGGGGAGGGGGCGCAGCCGTGCCTGGCACTGGTGAATCGGCAAGGCGCGGATCCAGGCGTGTCCGCCAAAATCCCCTTCACGCGGTGGCGCGTTGTGGGGCGGAATGTGGGGGGAGTGTAGCGCTGCTATCAATCAGCGCTTCATCTGCCTAAACTTAGGAAAAATGGCTCCCTGAGTAGGATTCGAACCTACGACCAAGTGATTAACAGTCACCTACTCTACCGCTGAGCTATCAGGGAGCAGCCCAGTCTCCCGGGCAGGGGTGGGCCTATAACAGTCGTTTCAGCTTTGGCAAGTGGGGGAATGAAACTGACCGGGCCGAGGTGGCAGTTTTTACACCTGAAACTGTTCGGCGAAGATGCGCTCTTCGAGGCTGGAGCCGCGATCGAACAGCAAGGTCAGCTGCTGCTTGCGGCAGGTGGTGATGCGAACCTCGGCGATATCGCGCACTTCCTTTTGGTCAGCCACTGCCGCCACCGGGCGCTTGTCGGAATCGAGCACGCGAAAGCTGACCTCGGCGCTCTCGGGCAGGATCGCGCCTTTCCAGCGGCGCGGGCGGAAGGGGCTGATCGGGGTCAGCGCCAGCATATGGCAGCCCAGCGGCAGGATCGGGCCATTGGCGGAAAGATTATAGGCGGTGGAGCCGGCGGGCGTGGCCAGCAGCACGCCATCGCAGGATAGCTCGGCCATGCGCACCTTGCCGTTTACCCGCAGCTCCAGCTTGGCGGTCTGGCGGGTTTCGCGCAGCAGCGAGACCTCGTTGATGGCGTGATAGCGGAATTCCTGGCCCGAGGTGGTGATCGCGGTCATCTCCAGCGGCGAGACGGCGACATGACGGGCTTTCGCCACGCGCTCGGCCAGCACCTTGCCGGGGCGGGGGCGGTTCATCAAAAAGCCCACCGTGCCGTGATTGAGCCCGTAGGCGGGGATCACCCGGTCCTGCTCGATCATCTGGTGCAGCACGTGCAGCATGAAGCCATCGCCGCCCAGCACCACCAGCGCATCGGCTTCCTCGGGGCTCACCCAGTCATGCTCGCGGGCGAGCGCGGTGGCAGCCTCCTGCGCGGGATCGGTTTCGGAGGCGACCAGCGCCAGTTTCAGGTTTTTGGCCCCAGTGTCCTTGGCAATGTGATCCTTGCTCATGGGAAACCGCTGCTCCGCTCCACCGGATAAATCACCGGGCAAGCGGTTGCATAGGCCGTGGGCGGGGGGCTGGCAATCTTCGTGCTGTTCGGCCTTCCGTAATCTGGGCGCCAGGAATCGGGAGCCGCAATATTTGCGTGGCGCCGTTTGGCGGGGGCTGTGCTATCCTGAAGGCCGTGGGTCGGACGAGTGTGCGCCAGGTCAGCTGGCCCTCTGAACACTTTTTCAACAGCTTCTCGTGTAAGGACCGAAACGGACGGTCCTCTCTGGATCGAAAAGGAAGTGGCGGAATTGCGTGCATAGTGGTGATTTTTCAGGTGATTCGCCCCGCGACGCGCTGACCGGGCTAACCAGCCTCGATGCGGCACGGGGGCGGCTGGCGGCGTGGAGCCGCGGCGAGGAAGATATTTCCACCACCGAGGGTGCCACTGCCGATCCCGCCATCACCAAAACCCCCTGCGTCCACGCGTTGATGCTGGGTTTCCGCCGGTTCGAGACCGTCAATCTGGCCTATGGCGAGGCCGCTGGCGATGGCGCGCTGGTGGAAATCGCCCGCCGCCTGATGCATTTCGCCGATGCCGAGCTGGATGGCCCATGGCTGGTGGCGCGCGGCGGCGGCGGCACGTTTCTGGTTGCCGCCAACGAGGAATGCTCGCGCGAGCGCTGGCAACTCTTTGCCGAGCAGCTCGCCGATGTCGTGGCCCGCCCGATCGAGCGC
>Ga0007882_10001126_pt1 | contig 15780 bp, 9 predicted proteins | sample CryBogCBH12Aug01_FD_71195 | JGI IMG/M metagenome (GOLD analysis project Ga0007882, IMG submission 71195) | Freshwater microbial communities from Crystal Bog, Wisconsin, USA - CBH12Aug09.1 | ecosystem: Environmental > Aquatic > Freshwater > Lake | place: Crystal Bog, Wisconsin, USA | collected... | reverse complement strand
CCGGCGTGCCCGGTTTCACCGCCTTGACTTTACCATGATGCTTGGCCCCGCGATGGCTGGCCACGGGCGGCGTGACCGCGTGGCGGTGACCCTTGTGGCCGACACTCTTGTGGGCTGGGACAGCGGCCGCGCCATGATGCGCTTTGCCGTGATGATGATGGGAGGGAGCAGCCGCAGGCACCGCCGCCTTGTGCGGGGCATGGTGCCGCGCCATCGCCGGAGTCACCACCGCCACGGCCAGAACCGCCGCTAAAACCATCTTCATGGGCATCTTCATACGCATTGTAATCAATTCCGCCTCACCCGATTTCCACGCATCCAATCGCCCGAAGCCTGGCCCAAAGCCAAGCCGCAGGCGATTCGACTTGGCCCACTATTGGCGGATTGCCGCCTTCGCACAAGACCGGCCCGGTCATAGTGGCAGGGGGGCTACGTGGAAAACCCCGAGCGCGCGCGGCTCCCAAAGCGGGAATGGGCGGCAATCGGCGCGAAAGAATGAACAATATTTCGCCAAACCCGGGATAAAATGGCGAATTACACCAATTTTGATGCATCACCGATCTGGTCAAGCCGCCGGGCAGCCACTAACGGTTGGTCAACGCCGGTGCGCGGGGGCGGCCTTTCTTGCCTCTGCCGCGCTGGCGTTGATCATTCAGGAGAAGAGTTTCACCATGAACAACAACGATCTCGCCGAGAGCCTTGCCACCGCCCACGCCCTGACCAAGGCCAATGCCCGCCAGCTGGTCGACGACGTGTTTTCCGCCATCGTCGATGCCGCCGCGCGCGGCGAGGAAATCTCGCTGACCGGTTTCGGCAAGTTCAAGGTCAAGGCCACCCCCGCTCGCGAGGGTCGCAACCCCGCCACCGGCGCCACCATCCAGATCGCCGCTGCCAAGAAGATCGCTTTCACCCCCGCCAAGGCGGTGAAGGATCGTCTCTCCGCCTAATCGCAGACCTGAGCCTATCGGGACCTGATCGGGCCGGGCGCATATTCGTGTGCGCCCGGCTACCGTCATTGGGCCGCCGCTTCTCAGGCCCCTGCGCCCCTCGGGATACCGCCGAGATGCCGGCCCGGCACCAAGCCTTTCGGGCCACGCGCATCTTTTGCCACGCCAGCGGCACGATGGGTGGCCACAGCGAGCCCCGCAGCGATACGCGCGCTTCCCGGCCTCCCCGCTCCAAGGCACTCTTCCCTATCGCTATCCCCGCCGCCGGGCTAAGCGGCCGATATGCCGCAAGCTGACACCTCCAATCTCGATGCAATCGTGCTGGGCGCGGGCGCGGCCGGGCTGATGGCCGCGGCGGTGGCCGGGCAGCGTGGCAAGCGCGTCGCCGTGCTCGATCTCGCGCCAGAGCCGGGGCGCAAGATCCTCATCTCGGGCGGCGGGCGCTGCAATTTCACCAATCTCCACGCCGCCCCTGATCGCTATATTTCCGCCAACGCCCATTTCGCCCGCTCGGCGCTCAGCCGCTACACCCCGCTCGATTTCATCGCGCTGGTGGAGAAGCATGGCATCGCCTGGCACGAGAAGACGCTGGGCCAGCTGTTTTGCGATGGCTCGGCGCGGCAGATCCTCGCTATGCTGCTGGCGGAATGCGCGGCGGGCGGGGTCAGCGTGCTGTGCGATGCGGCGATTGGCGAGGTGGGCCATGCCGATGGGCGGTTTACCGTCAGCACCGCTGGCCGTCTGCTCAGCGCCCCGGCGCTGGTGATCGCCACCGGAGGCCCTTCGATCCCCAAGCTTGGCGCAACGAGCTTCGCCTATGATCTCGCGCGGCGCTTTGGCCTCAAGGTGGTGCAGCCGCGCCCGGGGCTGGTGCCGCTCACGCTGGGCGCGGACGAGGCCTTGTTTCGCGAGCTTTCCGGCGTGGCCTGCCCGGTGGTGGCCAGCTGCGGGAAAACCCGATTTGCCGAGGCGGCGCTATTCACCCATCGCGGGCTGTCCGGCCCGGCGATTTTGCAGATCTCGTCCTATTGGCAAAAGGGCGGGCAGATCGGCATCAATTTCCTGCCCGAGCGCGCGCCCGGCTGGCTGCTCTCCGCCAAGCGCGCCACCCCGGCGCGGCCCTTGCGGAAAATCCTGAGCGAGGCCCTGCCCGAGCGCCTGGCCACCGCGCTGGGCGCGCAACTTATAATGCCGCTGGGCGAGCGGGTGGGGGCCGATGGCACCCTCGTCACCTTCCCCGACCGCGCGCTCTCCGCCATCGAGGCAAGGCTGGCCGATTGGCGCTTCACCCCCAGCGGCAGCGAGGGCTACGCCAAGGCCGAAGTGACCGTGGGCGGCATCTCCACCGCCGAGCTATCCTCGAAAACCATGGAGGCGCGCAGCGTGCCCGGCCTCTATGCCATCGGCGAGGCGGTGGATGTGACCGGGTGGCTCGGCGGCTATAATTTCCAATGGGCCTGGGCCAGCGCGGTGGCGGCGGGTCAGGCGATCTAAGTAAGCCCCGGATAGCGCAGGCCGAAATTATCTGCCACACTCCGTCCATGCGTCAGAAAGAGCTCCGTATCGCGCTTGTCTGCTACGGCGGGATCAGTCTCGCCGTCTATATGCATGGCGCCACCAAAGAGCTGTGGCGGCTGACCCGGGCCAGCCGCGCCTTCCACGATAGCGCCTTTGAAAACGATGATGTCGAGACGGAGTCCGGCGAGCCCGAAACGCCCAGCGGCAGCGAGGCGGTGTGGCTCGATCTGCTGCGCGATATCGCGGCGCGGCATGGGCTGCGGCTGCGCGTGCTGCCGGATATTATCGCCGGGGCCAGCGCGGGCGGGATCAACGGCATTTTCCTCGCGCAGGCGATCCACTCGGGCCAATCGCTGGAGCCGCTGACCACGCTGTGGCTGGAACGGGCGGATGTCGATGTGCTGCTCGATCCCGATGCGCGGCTCGCTACCCGCTTTTTCAAGCATTGGGCGGTGCCGATGGTGCAGCTGCTGCTGGGCCGTCCCGGCAATGCCGTCTCCGCCACGGTGGCCCCGGAGGCGCGGGCCGAGGTGCGGACCAAGCTGTCGCGGCTGGTGCGCTCGCGCTGGTTCGAGCCCCCCTTTGGCGGCATCGGCTTTTCGCGGCTGCTGGCCGAGGCGCTGGATGTGATGGCCGCCGGGCCGGTGTGCGCGCCGCTGCTGCCGCCGGGGCATCCGCTCGATCTGTTTGTCACCGCCACCGATTTCGCGGGGCACCCGCAGGCTCTGACCCTGCACAGCCCGCAGCGTGTCATCGAAAACGAGCATCGCCTGACCATCGGCTTTCCCGCCAGCACCCCGGATGTGGGCGGAGGCCAGCTGGCCGCGCTGCCCGAGCTGGTGCTGGCCGGGCGCGCCACCGCCAGCTTCCCCGGCGCCTTTCCCCCGCTGCGGCTCGACGAGATCGACGCGCTGATGGCCGAGCGCGGCGAGGCATGGCCCACCCGCGGGGCCTTCCTTGAGCGCATCATGCCCGACCGCTGCCATAAATGCGGCGAGAGCGGCGGGCCGGAGGCGGCGGTGCTGATCGATGGCTCGGTGCTGGTAAACGCCCCCTTCGCCGAGGCGATGAGCGTAATCGGCACCCGCCCCGCCCAGCGCGAGGTGGATCGGCGGCTGGTCTATCTCGATCCGCGCCCCCCGCAAATGCCCAGCGGGCAGGGCCCCAAAGCCCATCTGCCCGGCTTTCTCACCGTGCTGTTTGGCGCGCTATCGGGCATCCCGCGCGAGCAGCCGATCCGCGACAATCTCGAAGTCCTCGCCAGGGAATCGCGCGAGATGGTGCGGCTGAGCGAGATTGTGACCGGGCTGCGCGGCGAGGTGGAGGAGCAGGTGGAGCGGCTGTTTGGCTACACGCTGTTCCTCGATCACCCCACGCCCGAGCGCCTCGAAGCCTGGCGCAACAAGGCGCAAACGGCGGCCGCCACCAAGGCGGGCTATGCCTATCAGGGCTATGTGCAAGCCAAGCTCTCGGGCGTGGTCGATGCGCTCTCGGCGCTGGTGCGATCCAGCCTGCCTGCCAGCGATGAGGAGGCGATCCACGAGGCCATCCTGCACCACCTCTCCGCCAACGGCATCGGCGCGATCCGCAGCGGGCGCGAGGCGGTGTCGGGCCCGGTGCTGGCGTTTTTCCGCCAGCATGATCTGGCGCACCGGATCCGAAGGCTGCGGCTGGTGGCGCGGCGGCTTTCGGGCGAGTGGCAGCCGATAGCGGGCGTGAGCGAGGCCGAGCGGCAGGCGGCGCGCGATGCCGTCTATCGCGTGCTCTCGCTCTATTTCGATCGCGAGGGCAACACTCTGCTCGGGCCGGGCTTCGCCGATATCGCCGCGCGGATCTTCAGCGATCCCGGCCTGGTGATCGAGCATATCGCCAGCCACCGCCAGCTGCCCGCCACCGATCTGGTGGCCGATGCCATGCTCTCGCAGGCCATGGCGCAAATGCCCCGTCCGCTGCGGCGGCTGGTGGTGCTGGCCTATCTCGGCTTTCCCTATTTCGATGTGGTGACGCTGCCCTTGCTGCGCGGGCGGGGGCTCACCGAATTCGATCCGATCAAGGTCGACCGCATCAGCCCGGAGGATTGCCACGCCATCCGCGAGGGCGGGGCCTCGGCCTGCCTTGCCGGGATCGAGTTCTACAATTTCGGGGCCTTCTTCAGCCGCGCCTATCGCGAGAACGACTATCTTTGGGGCCGGCTCAACGGGGCCGAGCGGATGATCGATATCCTGTTCTCCACGCTGGAGGAAGAACACGCGCCTTCCCCGGAAGAACTGGCGCAATGGCGCGCCCGCGTGTTCCTCGCCATTCTCGACGAGGAAGAGCACCGCCTCACCGCCGATCCGACACTGATCGCGCGGCTGCGGGCCGAGGTGGTGTCTGAGGATTCGTCGGTTCACCGCTAAACAACGGTCATTCTGCAGGTGTAGGGCAGCCTCGCCTCCACCGCTCCACTCCCAAGCCTGGGGCGCACCAGCCTGCCGCAGCTTGTTGCGACCTCCTCGCAATTAGTTATTGCGACGTATTCGCATTAGCTATATGGCACACCCCATGACCCGCACATCCTCCTCCTTCGCCACGCTTGCCATCCTGCCGCTGGCCGCGCTCTCCCTTCCCGCAGCAGCAGCGGAAGCCGATGGCGGCACCACCATCACCGTCACCGCGCAAAATCAGCCCGGCCCAACCCTCTCGGCCAGCGGCGCGGGCGACTACGCCATCACCGCCGCCGATATCGCCAACCTCCCCACCGGCGGGGCCAGCCCGATGACCGATGTGCTGGCGCAGATGCCCGGCGTCGCCATCGATCAGAACCAGCAAATCCACATCCGCAACACCGAAGGCCCGCAGTTCCAGTATCAGATCAACGGCGCGCTGGTGCCGCTGGACATCAACTCCAACCCGCCCTTCCTCAGCATGATCAATCCGCAATTCGTGGAGCATCTGGATCTGGAGGATGGCGTGCTGCCCTCGCGCTATGCCTATGCCACCGGCGGGGTGATCGATATCCGCACCAAGGACGGCTGCGCCCAGCCGGGCGGTAGCGCCAGCCTGACGGTGGGCCAGCGCGACACCTTCATCCCCAGCATCCAGTATGGCGGCTGCGCAGGCAAATTCAGCTATTACGTGAACGGCCAATACGAGCGCAGCAACACCGCCTTCAGCTCGGCCACCCCCGGCGCGGAGCCGATCCACGACACCACCCATCAGGGGCAGGGCTTCGGCTATTTCAGCTATGCGATCGACGCAAACACCAAGCTCGCCCTCACCCTCTCGGCCTCCAGCAGCAACAACCAGCTGCCGAACGTGCCCGGCCTATCCCCGCAATTCACGCTGGGCGGGGTCACACCCGCAGACTCCGCCGACATCAATTCCACTCTCAACTTCCGCGACAAACTGGCGATCCTGTCGCTCACCGGCGGCAACGGCGCGGGGCTGAGCTGGCACCTCGCCTATGCGGCACATTCGATCCGTCAGGAGTTCCTCCCCGACCAGAATGCCGAGCTGATCTATCAGGGCGTCGCCTCCACCGCGATCCATCAGAACCACGACAACACGCTACAGGGCGATATCACCCTCGCCACCGGCGCGCACACGCTGGAGGCCGGCTTCTACGCCGGGCAATATCTGGTCAACGTCAGCGACTCCACGCTGGCCTTTCAGGCAGACACCAACGGCAACCAGCTGAGCACCACGCCCGAGCAGATCGCCAGCTCCACCCACATGGCCAACCTCGTGCTCGGGCTCTACCTCAGCGATCTGTGGCAGATCACCGACCGGCTGAAGCTCGACACCGGGCTGCGGCTCGATCGCCTCTCGGGCTACACCGATCACGCCCAGCTCGATCCCACTATCAACCTTTCCTACCGCCTCACCCCCGATGTCAGCCTGCACGCGGGCTTTGCGCGCTATATGCAGGTGCCCAGCCTGCAGGGCTTCGCCCCCAACACCGCCGCGCTGTTTGCCGGCACCACCGCCGCGGTGGGCAGCGGCGGTATCACCAACCCGCTCACCGAAGACGACGCCTACTGGGACGCCGGGCTCACCGCCCGCCTCAGCCACCACTTCAAGCTCTCGCTCGATGGCTATTACGAGCAGACCTCGCACTATCTCGACACCGGCCAGTTTGGCGTGGTGCCGATCTTCGCGCCGTTCAACTATGGCAGCGGCTATATGTGGGGCGTCGAGCTGGCGCTGAATTACAAGGCCGAGCACCTCAGCGCCTATGCCAACCTCACCGTGGGGCAAAACTGGCAAAAGGGCGTCGCCACCGGCCAGTTCAACTTCGACGCCGACGAGCTGGCCTTCATCAACGCCCACGCCATCCAGCTCGATCACCAGCCGCTGGCCGGGGTCTCGGCGGGGCTGACCTACCGGCTGCGCGGCTGGTCGCTCAGCCTCGATGGTATCTACAGCAGCGGGTTGCGCGGCGGCTTCGCCGATCAAACCGCCTTGCCGCAAGTCATCCAGCTAAACGCCTCGCTGGAGCGGACCTTCCACCTGCCCCACCTCGGCCCGATCACCGACCGCCTCACCATCCTCAACCTCACCGACCGCACCAACGCCATCCGCCCGGCAGACGGCATCGGCATATTCCAGGCCGCCTATGGCCCGCGCTTCACGGTGCAGAATACGGTGAGCATCGCGTTTTAGTAGGGTTTTCAGGCAGGGTGAAGAGATAGCCTTGGGGGTGTTACACCCCCAAACCCCCATTACTGTCTGCGTGGCGCCTCATCTCGGCCTCGCGCGCTTCCCGCGAAGCGGCACTATCGCCTGCGGCGCTGCGACCTTGCTCTATGGCCGAACCGATGCGCAACGACGACAGTATTGGGAGCGCGAGGGGGTAACCCCCTCGCACCTACCTCAAAACGACTTGGTAAACCCAATCTCGAAATGGTTACGGCTGAAGGTGTAGAGCGCAATATCGCTGTCGTTGCGGGTATAGGTATAGGCGATGCGCGGCGTCATGCCGTGAAAATCCAGCCGCCGGTCCAGCAGCGAGATCTGCGCGGAATATTGCCGATCATGCCGCGTGGCCCCGACGCTTTGTAGCGGCGCGTCATAATCCATCCGGGTAAACGCGGGGGCGAGGCCCAGCGTGATCCCCCCGGCAAACTCGCGCACATAGTTCAGCCCATACTGCCACGAGGTGAAGCCATAGGCGGGGTCATCCGCGTCCTGATGGCCCAGCGTCACCGCGCCGCGCACATAGCTGGAGGAGGTGGGGGTGTAGAAGGAGAACAGGCTGATGGTTTTGCCCAGCCCATTTTGCGCCTGAAAATGATCGTAGCTGATCTGGCTTAGGTTGCCGCTTGCCCCCACCCCGAGGCGCGCGGTGAGATAATAGGTGGCGTCGAGGCTGGGGCCATAGCTGAGCGAATAGCCTTTGTCGCCATACCAGCGCCGCGCGATGGTGCCGAGCAGATTGATATCCCAGCGCTTCAGCGTGAGATGCGGCCCGGTAAAGCCCGCCACAGTCATGTCGTCGAACTCGGTGGAGCCATATTGCACGCGGTGCAGCAGGCTGCCGAAGCGCCATTTCAGGCGTTTGCCCACTCGTGGCGCCCATTCGGCGTTGGTATCCAGCACCATGCCAACCCCGCTATTGGCCTTGGCATCCTTGGAAAGCTGGAACGGCAGGCCATACAGCGTCACCGCATCGGTGGCCGGGCCAGCGTTGAGATTGGTATCGGGGGCCATCGCCAGCGAGAAGCCATAGGTGAAGGTCTTGAGCTGGCGGATCTGCCCCAGATAGCGATCGATATTGACCAGCACGGTCTTGGGCACCTTGCCGGCGCGGGCATATAGGAACTGGCGCTCGGCATCGGCATAGCGGCCGGCGAGGTAATAGGCGCGCCCCATCTCCAGCCGCACCCGCACGCTGTTGGGCTCGGAAACGAGGATGCGGCGAAAGCGGCTGGTGGCGCTGTCATAATCCTCGTCGTGCATATCGAGCAGGCCGAGCAGGAATTGCACCTGATTGTTGCGCGCCCGCTCTGCCGATGGCTTTTTCTCGAGGGCCAGCAGCAGCTTGCGCGCCTCCTCGAAGCGGTTTTGTGTCAGCCACACCTCGGCGGTGAGCAGATCATCCCCATGGGCCCCGGCGACGGCGGCGGGCGCAGGTGGGGCGGCAGCAGGCGCGGCCACAGCCTCTGCGGCAATATACGCAGCCAATCCGATCACGCCCTATCCGATCTCACAGGGTTCTCCATCCAAGCTCCCCCTCGCGCCTTGCGGCGGATAGCCATTGTGCTCTCAAGCGTCTGGCAGGCGAACGCGCCCAATGGCGTTGGGCATGAGCGGGGCGGACACGAGCCACAGCCCGCCCCGCCCCCGCAGGCCTCAGTGCAAGGTGGCGCGATAGAGCGCCACGGCGGCCTCGCCCTCGGCGCGCATCGTGGCCATATCGGCGGGCTGATAGCCAATCGCTTCGTAATCCACCCGCATCAGCCCATCGCCATCGCGCTCCACCGCGCTGGAAAAGCGCGCATCGGAGAGCAGATCCTGCGCCATCACCCCGGTGAAGCGGTGCTGCCCGCCGAGATAGCGCCAGCTATAGAGCTTCAGCCCATTGGGCAGGGCGCCAGCGGGGGTGATATCCTGCTTGAGGCGCCTATCGGAAGGAGCCACCACCTTGACCGCCCCGAACGCGCCGGTGACATGGGTGCCGTTCCCTGCGGTCATGGTGAATACGCCCGCAGTTTCCGCCGGGCCGCTGGTGCCGTAGAAAGCGCCCTGCACCGATCCGGAAGCCCCGGTAATGTCGAAGGCCGTGCCCGCGCCGCCGCTGACACTGGCCGCAGCCGTATATTCCGCGCCGCTGATCGTGCCGCCGGTAAAGGCGATATCGTTGACCGTGCCGAGGCTCGCGGGAATGGCCGCCGTGGTATAGGCGGTGATCCCGGTGACCGCGCCGGTGATCGTGCCGCCGCCCGAGATGAAATTGGCGGTCAGGCTGGCCGTGCCATAGAACTGGGCGGTATTATTGGTATTCACCCCGGTCGGCTGCTGGATGAAGCCAGTCGCGCCGCCGCTGTAGCCGGCGCTGCCGGTGGTGGGCATATTGGCATTGGTGGTTTCCACATTGCCCGCCCGCGCCCCGGCCGAAACGCCGACGTAGCTTGGCGTGCAGCTGGCGGTATTGGCGCAGGGGTTCACCTCCCATACGCCGAAATTGGCGTAGGTGAGGCCGACCGCATTGCCAAACAACTGCCAGTTGCCGCCGTCACTGGTGGTGATCCCCGATACGGCGCTGTTCACGATGCCAAGCTTGCCCGCAGCCACACCGGTCTGCCCAAACAGGGTGGCGTTGGCGTTATAGGTGTTCGCGCCGCCCTCCATCAGCACCAGAGCGCCGCCCTGCGTGCCCTGATAGATGAACTTGGTAAATTGGTCGGGGCTGTAATCATTGGTGTAACTGTCGGTGACTGTGCCGATCGAGCCGAGCGATAGAGCCAGCCCCTGATTCAGCGTGGTGGTCACCGCGCCCGACACCGAGAACTGGGTGGAGGTGAGCACATTGGTGTTCCGCGCCGCGCCCAGCGAACCGACCAGCGAGGTGCCATTGGTGCCACCGTTCAGATAGAAGGTGCCCCCGGTTTCCTGCGCGCTGGGGCCATAGAAGCCGCCGATCAGGTGGCCGCTTGCGCCCGAGATGTCGAAGCCGGTGGGGGCAACTCCGGCGGCGGTGGTGCTGGCGGTGGTGGTGCCGGTGTAGGTGTTGCCGCTGATCGTGCCCGAGATAGCGATATCGTTGACCGTGCCGATCAGGGTCTGGGTGCCGCTGCCCAGCAGGGTATAAGCCCGCCCGCCGGTGATCCCGCCGGTGATGTCGCCGGTGCCAAGATTGGCGGAAAGCCCCAGCGTGCCGAGGAACTCGGCGAGATTGTTGGTGTTCTTGCCGGATGGCTGCTGCACATAACCCACCGCGCCGCCCCAATAGGAGGCATAGCCGGTGAGCGTGGGCATGGTGGCGGTCAGGGTCTGCCCCGGAGCCGCGCCGCCGAAAGAGCCCACATAGAGGGGCAGGCAGCTCGTCGAATCCGCGCAATTGCTCAGTTGCCACAGCCCAAAGCTGGCATATTGCAGGCCCAGCTCCTGATCAAAAATCTGATACAGGCCAGAGCCGCTGGTGGCGATGCCGGCATCGGTGCTGCTGGTGATGCCATAGGTGCCCGCGATCAGGCCGCCGACATACGACACCACCTTATTCACCCCGCCCGCAGTGGCCACCACAGAGCCGCCCGGCGTGGTGAAAGTCACACTCTCGGTGAAGCCAGCCGCGCTGTTATCCGCCGTGAGAGTGATGGGCAGCGCTTGCCCGTGCAGGCTGGTGTCGACGGCGCCCGTGGCGCTCCCGACCGTGCCGGCCAGCGTGATCGATTCCGAATAATCCGTAGCCGTCTGCGGCGTGCTCGGGGGAGCCGCCGCGGAGTGGCCGCCCGAGGCCGCCGCCGCCGCCGCGCCGCCAACGGCCAGCGCCCCCAGCAGAATGAGCACGCCATTGCCGCCGCCATGATGCTTGGGCTTCTTGTGGTGATGCTCCCACGGCTTCTGGTCGCTGTCTCCGGCATCCTGCGCGGTGGCGGGCTGCGCATAGCTCTCCAGCGCCGAAGCGGCCAGGGCGGGCGTGGCCAGCGAGGGGGCCAGCGCCAGAGAGGAAACCGCCGCCAGCGCCAGAGCCTTGCCCGTCAGGAAACCGAAGCCAGAAACACCCGCCGGAGAATTTTTCTTCTGCATCACGCCATCCTCATCCCGAAAACCATTGCGCCCTTAGCGACTTCCGTCGCGCCGCCAAGGCGATGGACGAACCCACTATGCCGCGCAACAGGCCTGTTCGCAACTGATCATCATCCCACTGCTCCCCGCCAAACCGCCCGAAGATCAGCCTCCGGGCCAGCGCCTGTTTTGCCATCCCGCAAAGCCCCTCGAAACCACCCACTCGGTTCACCGCAGATGCGGAACGGCTGATTGTTCGCGCTTGCAGCATGTCGGCTTTGTTCATACGGCGTTAACCTGAGTCACGCCCAATGTAATAGTATCACATCACCCAAGACCGCATCGTTTCAAGGGAACCCCGCTTGCCCAATCCGCGACAAAAACTGCCATTTGCCACCGTGCTTTTGGCCCTGTCGGCCTGCGCGGCGGGCTATGCCCCTCCGGCGTTGGCTAATGAGGCGGGGGTGAATGACGCGGGATCTGGGGCGAACGGGGCCGACGCCCCTCCCGCCGCTGGCGAAATCGTCGTCACCGGCCACCGGCTCGACGCCGCGCGCGAAAGCATCAAGCCCAGCCTCGGCGCCTCCACCTACACCCTCTCCAACGCCGCCATCCAGAACCTGCCCGGCGGCGACAACCAGCCGATCAACGATATCATCCTGCAATTGCCCGGCGTCTCTCAGGACCAGTTCGGCCAGTTCCACGTGCGCGACGAGCACAATGGCGTGCAATACCGCCTGAATGGCGTGATCCTGCCCGAGAGCATCGCGGTATTCGGCCAAACACTCAGCCCGCGCCTGATCGACAAGATGGACCTCGTCACCGGCACGCTGCCCGCGCAATACGGGTTGCGCACGGCGGGCATCATCGACATCACCACCAAATCCGGCCTGAAAAACAACGCCACCGTCAGCCTCTATGGCGGCAGCCACGACACCATCGAGCCCAGCGCCCAGCTCTCGGGCAGCTCGGGCTCCACCACCTGGTTCGTCTCGGGCGATTACAAGCACAACGCGCTCGGCATCGACAATGTGAACGGCAACGTCAGCGCGCTGCACGACAAGACCGACCAGTTCAGCACTTTCGGCTACATCGACCACATCCTCGGCGAGAACGACCGCATCGCCTTCACCGGCGGCTTTTCCAACCAGCACTACCAGATCCCCGATCCGGTGGGTCTGCAGCCGGGCAATGGCTATGAAGTGGGTGGTGTCTCCACCTTCCCCAGCGAGCAGCTCAACCAGACCCAGCTGCAGGCCACCGGCTTTGGCGCGCTCAGCCTGCTGCACAGCAATGGGGCCTTTTCGGCGCAGGCCTCGGTGTTCGCGCGGGTTTCCACCCTCGATTACCACCCCGATACGCTGGGCGAGCTGCTGTATAACGGCATGGCGCAGGCCGCCGCCAAGCATGATTTCGCCTATGGCCTGCAGGTCGATGGCGTTTATAAATTGAGCCCGGCGCACACCCTGCGCTTCGGCGTGATCCTCTCGCGCGACCAATCGAAGAGCGAAACGCAGACCCGCGTGTTCCCCACCAGCTTCGATATAAACAATCTGCTGCTCGGCTATCAGCCCGGCCCGGTGAGCGGCCCGCCGATCAGCTTCGCCAATGCCAGCTCGATCAGCCAAAACACCTACAGCACCTATCTGCAGGACGAATGGCAGATCGGCAGCCATGTCGTGCTGAACTATGGCGCGCGCTTCGACGAGAACGACGGCATCCGCAACGAGCGCGCGCTCTCCCCCCGCGTGAACATGGTGTGGACGCCCGGCCCCGGATTTATGGGTGGCGGCTTCACCGGCCACATCGGCTATGCCCGCTATTTCGCGCCCGCCCCCTTCGATCTGGTGGCCAGCAGCAATCTCGCCCAGCTATACAGCACCGTGGCCACGCCCAATGTCCACACCGCCGATGCCGCCTATGCCCAGCGCGAGAATTACTGGGACGCGGGCCTGCAGCAAAAGCTCCTCCCCGGCCTCACCCTCGGCCTCGATGGCTATTTCCGGCGCTCGACCCATCTGGTGGATGAAGGCCAGTTTGGCGCGCCGATCATCCTCACCCCGTTCAACTATGCCAAGGGGCGGATCATCGGTGCGGAGCTGAGCCTCAATTATGCCCATCGCGGCTTTACCGCCTATGCCAATATCTCGGCCGACAAGGCACAGGGCATCGGCATCGATAGCGGCCAGTATAATTTCAGCGCGGTCGATCTCGCCTATATCGCCACGCACTACATCTATCTCGATCACAACCAGACCCTCACCGGCTCTGGCGGCGCATCGTATCACTGGAGTGAGGGCGCACTGGCGGGATCGCGGGTGAGCGCCGATGTGATCTATGGCTCTGGCTTGCGGCGCGCGCTGCTGGTGCCGGGCGGCGATATTCCCAATGGCTCGGCGCTACCCGGCTATGCCACGGTCAATCTTTCGCTCGGCCACAGCTTTGGCACCAGCGGCTTCGATGTGCGGCTCGATATCCAGAACCTGACAGACAAGGTCTATGAAATCCGCGACGGCACCGGGGTCGGCGTTGGCGCGCCCTCGTATGGCCAGCGGCGCGGGGTGTTTGTGGGGGTTTCCAAGGCGCTTTGAGGGGGGGGAGTAGAGGTAGTCTTGGGGGTGTTACACCCCCAAACCCCCATTACTGCCTTTGTCGCGCCTCCATCTCGGCCTCGCGCTATGCCGCGTAGCGGCTTTAACGCCTGCGGCGCGGCGACGTTGCGCCATGGCCGAACCGATGCCCCAACGCCGACAGTATTGGGAGCGCGAGGGGGTAACCCCCTCGCACCTACCCCTTAATCCCTCACCCTAGACAATCAAAAATCATAAGACACCGTGGCATTAAACAAATGCGCCGCCACCAGCTGGCCCGACTGCCCCGGCACCACATCGGCATTGGCGTGCTGATAGATCGGCAGCTCGATATCGGCATAGAGCCGCAGCTTGCCGACCCGCATATTCACCCCCGGCGCGATCAGCAGCCGCTCGTAGCCCGAGTTCAGCGGATTGGCGTTATCGCCGGTGTCGTGGGCGCGCAGGCTGTTGAGCAGCGAGAGCACCGGGGCCACCTTGGTGATCGGCCCCGCCGCCCCCAGATCATAGCTCGCCCCCAGCGAGGCATCGAGCTCGTTGCCGGGGCGATAGCTATCGCGGGTGGCAAAGGCGATCTGGTAGCGCGCCTGCCCAAACCAGCTGAGCCTGCCCTCGGAATCGAGGTGCCCCACGTGATAGGCGGTGAGGATCGCGTCGGTGCTGCCCGTGCCCGGCAGGCTGTCGCGGTCAAACTCCGCGCCGCCGAGCGGGCCATTGGGGCCGGTGGAATCGCCGGTGGGCAGCTTCAGCCCCAGCCCGATCCCGGTCGACATATCCGCCGAAAGGCCGGTGTATAGCGCGGTGAGCTGCAGATCGCCCAAAGAGGTGAGATGGCCGGTATAGACACTCCCCGCCGTGCCAAACACCGTGCCATCATCGGTGGTGGTGAGCGCGCGCTGATATATCGGCAGCTCGGCCATCACCGTCCATTTGTGGGTGACCATATATTGGCCGCCGATGGTGTAAAAATCGGTCCGGATGCGTTTGTCGGGGTTATCGCTGGCGGGGGCGCTCGATCCGCCTTCCCAGTTCTTGTTCTGGTCCATGGTGTTGAAACGGAACCACACGCTGAGGCCGCTATCGGAATTGCTGGGCATGATCGAGGCCGCGCCCACATCAAACACCCCGCAGCCGCAGGCGCAGGCGAGGGCTGAGGAGGAGGTGAGCAGGGTAGTGGCAGCCAAGGCGGCCCCGGCTATTTTGGAAAGAATCATTGGTAAAACTCCGGAAATTACTCTCGCGCGAGGCGATCAGGCCGAGCATCGCTCCGGCTCTGCCACGAGGGGGCGGCCGGAAAGCGTTTCGGAACGCTAGGGATGGCCCGCATAGGGCCAGAGCGCCCGGCCAGGCGGGCGGCAGGATCAGGCGCTGGCAGGTGGGCCGCGCAGGGGCGGGCGCAAATGGCTGGCGCGGCGCACCAGCACCGGGCCAAGCGGCAGCAGCGCCAGCAGCATCGCCAGCGCGAGGGCAATAGCCAGCAATGGCGCATCGGCCCCACCCAGCGCGGCATGGCCCAGCGCAGCATAGGGGCAGGTCTGGTCGGTCTGGTGCGACTGCTGGCCATGATCGCCCACAACACCAGAAAGCGCATCGCGCAGCGGAATGGCGATGGCCCGCTCGCCATGGCCCGCCGCGCCCTCGCCGCAGATTTCCACGCTGACAAAGGCCGCCCCCGGCGTGGGCATATAGCCCGCGGGCACCAGCACCTTCAGGCACAACGCCAGCGCCAGCAGCAGCGCCGAGCACCGGCGATGGTCGCGCAGCAGGATCCGGATTACCCTCATGGCCTTGCGCTTTACGGCGAATTTTCCGGCCAGTCACCCCCGTTTCATGCCCCCTTGCCAGCTATCCGCCGGGGGGCCAAAAACGCCCACCCCCAAACAAGGATCGCGCGATGACCGAGATGGCCCCCGTCAGCTACCAGCAGCCCGCCTATTCGCCCTTCGCGCAATCGTTCCTCGCCCGCGCGCCACAGCTGTTCATCAACAACGCTTGGGGTCCCTCCAGCCACGGGG
>Ga0007882_10001125_pt1 | contig 15798 bp, 14 predicted proteins | sample CryBogCBH12Aug01_FD_71195 | JGI IMG/M metagenome (GOLD analysis project Ga0007882, IMG submission 71195) | Freshwater microbial communities from Crystal Bog, Wisconsin, USA - CBH12Aug09.1 | ecosystem: Environmental > Aquatic > Freshwater > Lake | place: Crystal Bog, Wisconsin, USA | collected... | reverse complement strand
TGGCGGCGGGGGGATCGCTGCTGGCGCTGAGCGGGCTGATGATCGCGCTTTCCGGGCGGGGGGGGGCGCAGGCGGGCAAGGCGCGCTAGCTTTCTGCCGCCAGTATCGCGGCGAGGCCTTCGGCAAAGCTGGGGTAGCGCGGCTGCCAGCCGAGCACGCGCTTTGCCTTGCCATTGGCGACGCGGCGGCTCTCGGCATAAAAGGCGCGGGCCATGGGGCTGAGGGCGGCTTCCTCCAGCGTTTGCAAGGGTGGCGGGGGCAGGCGCAGCAGGCGGCAGGCCTCCTCGATCACCGCGTTTTGGTGGCAGGGCAGATCGTCGGCGAGATTATAGGCGCCGGGGGGGGCATCGCCGGTGAGCGCGGCGAAAACGCCGGCGGCGATGTCTGCCACATGGACGCGGCTGAACAGCTGATTGGGCGCGGGGGTGATGCGGTGGGCCTGCCCCGCGCGGACCTTGTCGAGCGCGCTGCGGCCCGGGCCATAGATGCCGGGCAGGCGGAATATTCTGGCCCCCTGCGCAGCCCAGGCGGCATCGGCCTCTGCCCGCGCCGTGCGACGGCCGGTGCCGATGGCGGCGGTCTCGTCGACCCATGCGCCCTGCGTGTCGCCATAGACGCCGGTGGAGGAGAGGTAGCCGAGCCATGGAGCGGGGCCTTGTAGCGCATCGCCCCCAAGAGCATCGCCATAGCGGGTGAGGACGGGGTCTGCGCCGGTGCCCCCTGCCCCACTATCCGATGCGGGGGGGGCGCTGGAGAGGATGTGGCTGGATGCGGCTAGGGCGGCGCGGACGGCGGGTTCATCGTCGAAGGAGAGCGGGGCGTGGCGGCCAGTGCCGGTGACTTGCCAGCCGAGGGCGCGGGCCTGCTCGGCGATGACGCTGGCGCTGTAGCCGAGGCCGAAGATGAAGAGGGTGGTCATGGGGGGCTTGTAGCGGGGTGAAGGGAGGGCGGAAGGGGGAATGATTTTGGGAAAGGGGAAATTGCAGGGGTGTTACACCCCTGCACCCCAATACTGTCTCCATAGCGCTTCGGGTTCGGCCATGGAGCAAGGTTGCAGCGCCGCAGGCTTTAAGGCCGCTGCGCGGCGGGGAGTGGGGCGCGGCGGTAGTGCTAACGCTCCCTCTCGCCGGGAGACGTTCCGGGGGTTTGGGGGCGTAACGCCCCCAAGGCTTCCCCTTCCCCTAATCCCTAAAATCCCTAAAAAACCGGCTCCCCCATTTTCACACGATGCTTTAGAGCATCGCACATGAACATCGCCACTTCGCCGCCAAGCGCGCCGCCGCCCGTGATTCACCGCGCTGATTATCGCCCGCCGGATTGGTTGGTGAGCACGGTCGATCTGCGTTTTGTGCTGGGGCTGGAGCAGACGCTGGTGACGGCGACGCTGGAGGTGCGGCGTAATCCGGAGGGGGCGAGCCAGACCATTCGGCTGAATGGTGATGGGCTGAGCGCGCGGTATGTCGAGGTGGATGGGGTGACCCGCAACGACTGGCGGATGGACGGGCCCGATCTGCTGATCGACCTGCCCGACGACGACCACACTATCACCATCGAAACCGCGATCCACCCCAGCGCCAATACCCAGCTGATGGGGCTTTATGCCTCGAACGGGATGCTGTGCACCCAGTGCGAGGCCGAGGGCTTTCGCCGCATCGCCTTTTTCCCGGATCGGCCCGATGTGCTTTCGACCTATCGGGTGCGGATGGAGGGCGACAAGGTGGCGTTTCCGGTGTTGCTTTCCAATGGCAACTGCATCGCCACGGGCGAATGTGGCGAGGGCGCGCATTGGGCGGAGTGGCATGATCCATGGCCCAAGCCCTCGTATCTCTTCGCGCTGGTGGCGGGGGAGCTGGTGGCCAATTCGGGCAGCTTTACCACCATGCACGGGCGCGAGGTGGCGCTGAATATCTGGGTGCGGCCGGGGAATGGCGATGAGGATCGCACGGCGCATGCCATGCATTCGCTGATTGCCAGCATGAAGTGGGACGAGGAGGTGTTTGGGCGCGAGTATGACCTTGATCTGTTCAACATCGTCGCCGTTTCCGATTTCAACATGGGGGCGATGGAGAACAAGGGGCTCAACGTCTTCAACACCCGCTATGTGCTGGCCGACCCGGAAACCGCTACCGATGCCGATTATAACGCCATCGAGGGCGTGATCGCGCATGAGTATTTCCACAATTGGTCGGGCAATCGGGTGACGTGCCGGGACTGGTTTCAGCTGAGCCTGAAGGAAGGCTTTACCGTGCTGCGGGATCAGCTGTTTTCCGCCGCGATGGGCAGCGAGGCGGTGAAGCGGATCGAGGATGTGCGGATCTTGCGGCAGGCGCAGTTTCCCGAGGATTCGGGGCCGCTGGCGCATCCGATCCGGCCCGATTCCTATCGCGAGATCAGCAATTTTTACACCGCCACCATCTATAACAAGGGGGCCGAGGTGATCCGCATGATGCGGACGATGTCTGGGGTGGAGCGTTTTCGCAAGGGCACCGATCTCTACTTCGCTCGGCACGATGGCGAGGCGGCGACTTGCGAGGATTTTGTGCGGGCCATCGAGGAGGGCGCCGGGCTGGATCTGGCGCAGTTCCGCCGCTGGTATGGGCAGGCGGGGACGCCCAAGGTGACTGTGCGGCTGAGCCATGAGGGCGATGTGGCGACGCTGCATCTGACGCAGAGCGTGCCGGCGACGCCGGGGCAGCCGGACAAGCTGCCGGTGCCGATTCCGCTGCGGATCGCGCTGTTTGATCCCGCCACGGGGCGGCATGATGGCGAGAAGCTGGTGGTGCTGGAGAAGGCGGAGGATGCGTTTGCCTTTGCCGGGTTTGGCCAGCGGCCGGTGTTGTCGTTTAACCGGGGGTTTTCGGCACCGGTGGAGGTGGAGACGGATATCTCGCCACGCGATCTGGTGTTTTTGGCCGCGCATGACGATGATCCCTTTGCCCGCTATGAGGCGATGCAGAGCCTGATGATGGGCCATATGGTGGCGGCGATTGGCGGCCAGCTTTCGGAGGCGGAGCGGGCCGAGGGGCGCGCGGCCATCGGGGGCGCGCTGCGCTCGGTGCTGACCGATGGCAAGCTCGACGATCTGATGCGCGGCGAGCTGATTACCCTGCCCGCCGAGGCCTATCTGGCGGAGCAGTTTGCCGCTGCCGATCCCGGCGCGATTCATGGCGAGCGCGAGGGGCTGAAGGCTTGGCTCTCGCAAGAGTTGGCTGAGCCGCTGCTGGCTTTGTATGACCGGGCGGCTGGCCAGAATGCTGATGGGCCGTTTGGGCTGGAGGCCGCCGCCAAGGGGGCGCGGCGGGTGAAGACGCAGGCGCTGACTTATCTCGCCGCTGGCTTGCCCGAGGAGGCCGCCAAGCGGGCCGCCGCGCAGTATGATGCGGCTCCCGGCATGACCGATCGGCAGGGCGCGCTGATGGTGCTGTGTGGGCTGGAGACAGAGCTGCGCGAGGAGAAGCTCGCGCATTTCCACGCGCGCTATGCCGGCAACGCGCTGGTGATCGACAAGTGGTTTTCGTTGCAGGCCAATTCGCTGCACCCTCAGGCGCTGGAGCATGTGAAGGCGCTGGCGGGGCATCCCGATTTCACGCTGCATAATCCCAATAGGGTGCGCTCGCTCTATATGTCGCTGGCGATGAACCCGCAGGCGTTTCACGATGCCAGCGGCGAGGGCTATCGGCTGATCGCCGATCTGATCCTCGCGCTCGATCCGATCAACGCGCAGACCGCCGCGCGGTTTGTGGCGCCGCTGGGGCGGTGGAAGCGGATCGAGCCTTTGCGATCCGCGCTGATGAAGGCGCAGCTGGAGCGGGTGGCGGCTGCGGGCAATCTGTCGCGCGATGTCTCCGAGCAGGTGATTCGCAGCCTTGGCTAAGGAACCGGGGGCTGAGCAGGCGAGGCCTGAGCCGGTGGAGGTGATTCGCTCTGCGGGGCTGGCTGGGGTGGCACATGGCTTCCTCGGGCGGCGCGGGGGGGTGTCTGCCGGGGAGGTGGCCGGGCTGAATGTGGGGCCCAGTGACCCTCGGCTCGCGGGGGACGACGCCGGGGCCGTGGCGGCCAATCGGGCGCGGGCGGTGGCGGCGGTGCTTCCCGGCGCGCGGCTCGTTACCGTGTATCAGGTGCATTCGGCGGATTGTGTGGTGGCGGGGGAGTGGGAGGATGCGGAGAGGCCCCATGCCGATGCGTTGGTGAGTGATCGGCCCGGGTTGCTGCTGGGCATTCTGACCGCCGACTGCGCGCCGGTGCTGCTGGCCGATGGGCAAGCGGGCGTGATTGGCGCGGCGCATGCCGGGTGGAAGGGGGCGCTCGGCGGGGTGATCGAGAGCACGGTGGCGGCGATGGTTGGGCTGGGGGCGCGGCGCGAGGCGATCCATGCCGCGATTGGCCCGTGTATCGCGCAGGCGAGCTATGAGGTGGATGCGGCTTTTGCCGAGCGATTTGCCACCTCGGGCGGGATCCGGGGGGATTGCTTTGCGCCGGGCAAGGCGGGGCACTGGCAGTTCGATCTCTCGGGCTATGTGGCGCGGCGGCTGGATGGTGCGGGGGTGGGGCTGGTCGAGCAGATGGGCCTCGACACCTATCAGGATGCGCGCCGGTTTTTCTCGTTTCGCCGCGCCACGCATCTGGGGCAGGCCGCCTATGGTCGGCAGATTTCGCTCATCGGACTGACGGTTTAAGGGGCCAAATTGGCAGCTCCAAATCGCCAGCGCGGGCGGAAAGGGGAAAAAGGCGGTTGGCAGTCTGGGATTTGATGTCTATCACTCCACAAAACCTGTGCCCTGCGGGGGGAATTCTGTAAGGGGCCGGGAATCGGGGTTTCCAGAACACGCCTTTCGGGGCGCTATGTGGGTAGTGCGGCGTTTGTTTGCCGCGTTTCTTTTGTGCGGCCCTTCGACCCGGAAGGGGCGTTTGGTGTTTTAGCAAGGGTCGATCATGACAGAGAATGCGATCGTTGATTCTACAGAAACTGGCGGGCTTGGTGCCAATGCACTTGGTGTCCGCCGGCGTGACTTTATCAATATTGCCGCGGTAAGCGCGGCAGGCGTAGGCGTTGCGACGGTGCTGGTGCCGCTGGTTAGCCAGATGGCCCCTTCGGCCGACGTGCTGGCTGAAAGCTCGACCGAGGTCGATCTCTCCGCGATCGAGCCGGGACAGGGCATCAAGGCCGTGTACCGCAAACAGCCCTTGTTTGTGCGCAATCTGACCCCGGCGGAAATCGCCGCGGCCGACGCGGTGCCGGTGGCGAGCCTGCGCGATCCCGAAACGCTGGAGCAGCGCACCAAGCCCGGCCACACCAACTGGCTGATCACCATGGCCGTGTGCACCCACCTCGGCTGCGTGCCGCTGGGTATCACCACCGAAGAGAATCGCGGTGAGTTTGGCGGATATTTCTGCCCCTGCCACGGTTCGCAATACGACACCGCCGCGCGTATCCGTAAGGGCCCCGCGCCCAAGAATCTGCTGGTTCCGGACTACGTGTTTGAAACCGCCACTACCGTCAAGATCGGCTGAGGTCACATATCATGAGCTTTCCCTGGGCCCAAGAGTACAAGCCCGGCCACCCGCTGATGGTGTGGCTGGACGAGAAGCTTCCGCTTCCGCGCTTTGTCTATAACGCGGTTGGTGCGGGCTATCCCGTGCCGCGCAATCTCAACTATTTCTGGAACTTCGGCATCCTTGCCGGGGTTTGTCTGCTGCTGCAGATCGTCACCGGCATTGTGCTGGCGATGCATTACGCCGGCAACGCCGATCTCGCCTTCAACTCGACCGAGCACATCATGCGCGACGTCAACTGGGGCTGGATGCTGCGGTATGCCCACTCGAACGGGGCCTCGGCCTTCTTCGTGGTGGTCTATATCCACCTGTTCCGCGGCTTCTTCTACGGAAGCTACAAGGCGCCGCGCGAGATGATCTGGCTGCTGGGCGTGGTGATCTTCCTGCTGATGATGGCCACCGCCTTCATGGGCTATGTGCTGCCGTGGGGCCAGATGAGCTTCTGGGGCGCGCAGGTGATTACCGGGCTGTTCTCCGCCATTCCGCTGGTGGGCGATGGGCTGCACACCTGGCTGCTGGGCGGTTTCGCGCCCGACAACGCCACGCTCAACCGCTTCTATTCGCTGCACTTCCTGCTGCCCTTCGTGATTTTGGGCGTGGTGATCCTGCATATCTGGGCACTGCATATCCCGGGCTCTTCCAACCCGACCGGCGTGGAAGTGAAGACCGAGAGCGACACCGTTCCGTTCCATCCCTATTACACTTCCAAGGATGGTTTCGGGCTGGGCGTGTTCCTGTTCCTCTATTGCGCCGTACTGTTCTTCGGGCCCAACGCGCTGGGTCATCCGGATAACTACATCCCGGCGAACCCGATGCAGACGCCGGCGCATATCGTGCCCGAATGGTATTTCTGGCCATTCTACGCGATCCTGCGCGCCTTCACCCAGAACTTCTTCTTCATCCCGGCCAAGCTGATGGGCGTGCTCGCCATGTTCAGCGCGATTCTGGTGTGGTTCTTCCTGCCCTGGCTGGATAACTCGCCGGTGCGCTCGGGCCACTTCCGCCCCACCTTCCGCAAGTTCTACTACCTGCTGGTGGTCGATCTGCTGGTGCTGGGCTATTGCGGTGGTTCGCCGGCTGAAGAGCCCTATGTGATGATCAGCCAGATCGCGGCTGCTTATTACTTCCTTCACTTCCTCGTTATCCTGCCGATCGTCTCGCTGACCGAGACGCCGGACGCCCTGCCTTTCTCGATTACCGAGGCGGTTTTGGGTGTGGATGAGGCCGCGGCGCTGGCCGCCGAGTAACTCCAGCGAGGGACTGACAGACATGGTTCGTATAATCGCCTTCCTCGCCGGCCTGTTTTTCTCGGCCGCCCTGCTTTATTCGGTTGGTCTCGGAGCTTATAGCTACGTGACCGAACCGCCGGCACCGTCCGTTGAAAAGCTCTATCACCTCCACCCCAAGGAGGATTTCCATCTGTCGAGCGACGGGGCCTTTGGCACCTTCGATCGCCAGCAACTGCAGCGCGGCTTTCAGGTTTACACCGAAGTCTGCGCCAACTGCCACGCGCTGAAGTATGTTGCCTTCCGCGATCTCAAGCAGCTCGGCTATAACGACGACGAGGTGAAAGCCATCGCCGCCAAGGTGCAGGTGCCGCACTACAACGCCGCCACCGGCGAGCTGAAAACCACCAAGGGCATGCCCACCGATCACTTCCCGCCGGTGGTGTATGGTGGCCGTGGTTCGCCGCCGGATCTCTCGCTGATCGCCAAGGCGCGTCATGGCGGGGCGGCTTACGTCTACTCGCTGCTGACCGGCTTCCAGGATCAGCCCGCGGCGCTGCTGAAGCAGTTCCCCGAGGCGAAGACCCCCGATGGCCTGCACTTCAACCCCTACTTCGCCAACCTCAACATCGCCATGCCGCCGCCGCTGACCAGCGACGGGCAGGTGAGCTATAAGGATGGCACCAAGGCGACGGTTGACCAGATGGCCACCGACGTCTCCGCCTTCCTGGTGTGGACCGCCGAGCCGAGCCTCGAAAAGCGCCACCAGACCGGGTGGGCGGTGCTGGGCTTCCTGCTCTTCGCCACCATGCTGGCCTATATGTGCTATCGTAACGTCTGGGCGGACAAGAAGGGCCACTAAGCCCTGCCCTCCCCGCTTTCGGAATAAATGGGCCCCTTGCATCACGCGATGCAGGGGGCCTATGTTTTTTAAGGGATAGTCTTGGGGGCGTTACGCCCCCAAACCCCCGGAACGTCTCCCGGCGCGAGGATGGGGCGGGAGGCATCGTTGCGTGTGATCGCCCTGTCGCGTAGCGACCATATTGCCTGCGGCGCTGCGACGTTTGGCTGCTGCCGAGCTGATGCGCGAGGCCGACAGTATTGGGGTGCAGGGGGGTCCCCCCCCTGCGTTAGTATCTTCTAGAGGAATGCCTGATGACCCCTGACGACCTCAAGCCGCTAATCCGCTCGATCCCGGATTTTCCCAAGCCGGGCATTCTGTTCCGCGATATCACCACGCTGATCGGCCATGGCGAGGGTTTTGCCGCCTGTGTCGCTCTGCTGGCCGACCGGGCCGAGGCCGTGGGCGCGCAGGCCATTGCCAGCATGGAAGCGCGCGGTTTCATCTTTGGCGCGGCGGTGGCGGCGCGGCTGAAGCTGCCGTTGGTGCTGATCCGCAAGCCGGGCAAGCTGCCAGTGCCGGTGCTGGCGATCGACTATGCGCTGGAATATGGCACCGACACCATCGAGGTGGATCCGGGCGCGGTGAGCAAGGGGCAGCGGGTGCTGATTCTCGACGATCTCATCGCCACCGGGGGCACGGCGATTGCCGCCACCCAGCTGCTGCGGAGCGCCGGGGCCAGTGTGGAGCATGCGCTGTTTGTGATCGACCTGCCCGATCTGGGCGGGGCCGACAAGCTGCGCGTGAAGGGGCTGGCGGTGGATGCGCTGGTGGCGTTTCCCGGGCACTGACGGGGGCATTGGCCGCTCTTCGGTAGGCCAGTCGCAAGAGACAGGTTGACGAGAGGACGATGCTCGTGGCAATCGCGGGTTCGCCTAAAGCATCGTGCAAAAAAGTGGGAACCGGTTTTTTGCTTTAACGATGCGACAACAAAGAGCCAGCCCGTCGCGAACCATGGCGCGGGCAATTGGGTTTGCGGGTATAGCTTAGTGGTAAAGCACTAGCCTTCCAAGCTAGCTATGCGGGTTCGATTCCCGCTACCCGCTCCAGCCCCCTGTTCGCAGTCAGCCACGCGGGGGTATTTCCCGCCTGATGGCTGGTCATTGCGGCTCGGCGGATTTGATCATGTCGGCGCATTTTTCACCGATCATGATGCAGATGGCGTTCAGCGCGCCCGAGGGCATGGCGGGCATGATCGAGGCATCGGCCACCCGCAAGCCAGCAATACCGCGCACCCTGAGCTGTGGATCGACCACCGCCAGCGCATCCTCGCCCATGCGACAGGACCCCGCCGAATGGAACGCCGCCGTGGCGTTGGCCCGGATATAGGCGAGCAGCGCTTCATCCGTCTCCTCGGCCAGATCGGGCAGGACTTCTTTAGGGCCGAACGGGGCGAGGCTGGGCGAGCGTCCGATCTTGCCGATCAGGCGCAGGGCATCGAGTGCGGTGCGGATATCGTCGGGCGTGTCGAGGAAGTTGGGGGTGACAATCGGCGCATCGCGGTGGTCGGCCGAGGAGATGTGGACATGGCCCCGGCTCTCTGGCCGCAGCGGAAAGAACGAGATCTGAAAGCTCGATTCCCTGGCGAGATTGGTGCCAAAATTGTCGACCTCGAAGGGATGGAACAGGAAATTTATGTCGGGTGCGGGTAAGCCGGGGCGTGTGCAGGCCAATCCGCCCGCCGGCGCCGGGCCCGCCGCCAGAGGCCCCGATTTGCCTAGTCCGTAGCGCAGGCCCGCGCTCAATTGCGCCAGCGGGTTGGCCATGATCGCGTTTAGCGTGTGGCGCGAGGTGGTCAGGTAAGAGCGTTTGACCAGCAGGTGCTCCATCAGGTTCTTGCCGACGCCGGAAAGGTCATGCCGCACGGGGATGCCCAGCTGCCGCAGCATGGCCGGATCGCCAATCCCCGAGCGTTCGAGCAGCTGCGGCGTGCCCAAGGCGCCACAGGAGAGAATGATTTCGGCCCGCGCGGAGACCCGCAGCGTTGTGCCCTCGCGGCTGAGGCACACGGTTTTGGCCACGCCGTTTTCAAGCTCGATGTGGGTGGCGACAGCCTTTGTCATAATAGCGAGGTTGCGGCGGCGGCGGGCGGATTTCAGATAGGTGCGCGCGGTGGAGGCGCGGCTGCCGCGATGGGTGGTGAACTGGAAATAGCCGACGCCCTCGATGTCCTCGCGGTTGAAATCGTGGATGCGCGGGACGCCCGCGCTGGCCGATGCGTCGATGAAAGCGTCGCTGAGCGGGGTGCGCCAGCGCACGTCCTCGACATGTAGCGGGCCGGTGCCGCCGTGGTGTTCATCTGCGCCGCGCGATTGGGTTTCCGCCTTGCGAAAATAGGGCAGCACATCCTCGTAGGACCAGCCGACCGCGCCCATCTGCCGCCACAAATCGTAATCATAGGGCGCGCCCCGCAGATAGATCATCCCGTTGACCGAGGTGGAACCGCCCAGAAGCTTGCCGCGCCACATGGCGAGGCTGCGGTTGTCGAGAGCCTTTTCAGGCCCGCTCTCGTAGCGCCACATATAATCCGGATTGGCGAGAACCCGCGCGAAGCCGAGCGGGACGCCGATCCACGGGCTGGTGTCGTCTGGCCCGGCCTCGATCAGCAGCACCTGATGTGCCGGGTTTTCGCTGAGCCGGGCGGCGACGACCGCCCCGCTCGCGCCGGAGCCGACGACGATGTAGTCATAGCTCTCGTGTGGGTGAAACTGGGCCATCAGCGGTGCGGGCCGCGCAGGGGTGCCGCGCCAACGCCTCTGGATTTGCCGGGTACCAGCGCCATCTTGCCGGATAGTTCTTGCGCCATAGGCTTAGTCCTCTCCTCCACCAACGCGATGCGCCTCTTGTTGAGACGTCTGCCTGGTATTGTGCGCGACCGGTTTTTATTGGCGAAGACGGGGCAGGCCCGGCACGCTTGGTCGCGCAGGTGTGGATTGCTATCCCGCCCCACAATTATGTCAACTAACATAATTTGCGGCCTGTGGATTGGGCGCGGCAACGCCAGTTCTATCCCCACTTCGCCTAAATCAGCGGTGGCCATGCGGGCGTTGACGTGTTAATAATTGTCGCAACTTGTCGCAAACTGTCGCCCTGCACACCTCTGGAGATACTATGCTGACCAACCAAGTGGCCCCGCCGGGCTACTGTGCCGTGATTAAAACCGCTGTCAGCCCTTCTACCAGAGCCATCCATGCGGGAAATGCCCCCTTTGATGCGGGCGTGGAGTGTGGCGCGTGAGCCTGCTGACCACGCCTATTCTGTGGCGCAGGATGGTGGCGGCGGGGGATGGGGATTTTCTCGTCACCCCCGAGCGGCGCTTCAGCCATAATGATCTGAATGCGGGCGTGCGCCGCTGGCTGGCGGCGTTTGACACCGCCCAGTTGCGCGAGGGCGATCGGATACTGATCCGCAGCGGCAACGAATTCGCCACCATTTCCGGCTTTATCGCCGCGCTGCTCGATGGGCTGGTGCCGGTGCTGCTGACCGCCGACACGCCCGATCAGCGGGCGCTGGCGATTATCGAGACGGTGGGGGCGGCTTGTCTGGTGGCCGATCAGGCCCGCCTGCCCGCCGATCTGCCCACGGAAACCGGCCTCATTCGCATCGGGCCGGCGGTGGCGACTGCGCGGCGGCGGTGGTTTTTGGGCGGCAAGGCTGGCGATGCCCTGCCCGGCCTGCCCGCACCGGCCCCGCGCGAGCCGCGTCTGCCCGAAGATGGCGAGGGTCTGGCCTATATTCTCTTCACCTCGGGCACCACTTCCTCGCCCAGTGGGGTGCAAATCAGCCGGGGCAATCTCCTTGCCAATCTGGCGACGCTTTCGCGTTTGTTCGAATACAATGCTGCCTCGCGTATTTTCAACGACATGATTTTGGCCCACGCCGATGGCCTGATTCAAGGGCCGATGCTGGCGCTGGCCAATGGCGCCTGTGTCATCCGCTCGGGCGGGTTCCAGCTATCCCGCATGGAGGAATGGCTGAACCGGGTGCATCAGGAGCGCGCCACCCATGTGCTGACCGTGCCGACCATCTGGGCGATGATCGATGCCTATGCCGGGCATAATGACTATTTCGATGGGCCGGAATGCCGGGTGCTGTCCTCGGTGGCGGCCAAATTGCCCGAGGATCTGTGGCGGCGGCTGGAGGCGCGGTTCCGCAAGCCGATCCTCAACCAGTATGGCCTCACCGAAACCGTCGCCAGCGCGCTGTATGCGGGCAAGCACCGCGAAATGGGGGCCTTTGGCACCATCGGCCGGCCAGTGGATTGCAGCGCCCGTATCGATCCCGATTCGGCCACGCCAGGCGAGGGCGAGCTGCAGCTGCGTGGCGACAATGTCTTTCCCGGCTATTGGAACGATCCCGCCCGCAATCTGGCCACCTTCACCAGCGACGGCTGGATGAAAACCGGCGATCTCGCCCGGCTGCGGGAAGATGGCAGCTATGAGATCATCGGCCGGATCAAGACCATCATCATGACCGGCGGCTTCCTCATCCGCCCCGACGAGATCGACGAGGCGCTGCTGCGCCACCCGATGGTGCGCGAAAGCGTTACCGTGGGGGCCGACGACGCGCTGTTTGGCGAAATCGCGCTGACGGCGGTGGTGTGCGAGAAGCCCGTGCCCGAAAGCCAGCTTACCGCCTTTGCGCGCGAGAGGCTCGAGAGCCATAAGGTGCCCAAGCGCATCATCCCGCTGGAGCGCATCCCCCGGGGCGATGCCGGCAAACCCCGCCTGAACGAACTGCGCCAGATGCTGCTGGCCGCCATCGGCACCCATGAGGGGCACAGGCTGGCCGATGCCACTCTGGAGGCGGCGGTGATCGCGGTGGCGGCCGAGGTGTTCCGGGTGGAGCCGGAAATGCTGAGCCTGCATTCGGGCCCCAGCGATTTTACCGGGTGGGACAGCTTCTCGCAATTATCCTTCCTGCTGGCGGTGGAGGAGGAATTTGCGGTGAGCATCCCGGCCTCCCGCGTGGCGGGGATCAAGACCGTCAAGGATATGGTCGGCGCGGTCAGAAGCCTGCAAGCCAAATGACGGTGCGCGCTTTGGTGGTGGCATGGATCGCCGCTGTGGGGTTGGTGGTGGGCGGGATGGCGGCGATGCTGCTGCTGCATCCCGCGCAGCTGCATCCCTTTCGGGGCGATGATGTGGCCGTTATCGGCTCCTCGCTGCTGGACTATGCCGTGCCCGAGACCGGCGCGGGGGCGGCCTCGCTGCTGGGAGATGGCCGAAAGCACCGCCGCATCGGCATCGACAATATTTCCGAGCACGAGGAAATGGTGCTGGGGGAAAGGGCGCTGGACGATGGGGCGCGGGTGATCTTCCTCGAAATCGACCCGATGCTGTTCAATTACGCGCAATATGCCCAAAAGCGCGCCTGCTATTCGCCCGGCCTGTCGCTGCGGATTGCGCTCAAGGATCGGCAGACGGCGATCACCGATGCCCTGCGCGCCGAATTTGGGCTGCGCGGCCAGTATGACGGGGTGGCGGAGCCGGGCAATCTCGGCTTTCACCAGATGATCGATTACCACGCCGCCGCCAGTGACTATCCGCTCGCTTTCCACCAGCCCTGTTTTGGGGCGCAGCTTGCGGAGATGGTGGCGCGGGCGCGGCGGCAGGGGAGCCGGATTGTTCTCGTGCTGCCGCCGGTCTCTCCCGCGGGTGTTGCCCTGATGGGTGCTGGGCAGCAGCGCGAGATCGCCGCAAGGGCGCAAGATCTGGCGCGGCGGCTGGGCGTGCCGCTGTTCAGCCCCGATGGCCCGTGGAGCAACAGCGAATTTATCGATCAGGGCCATGTGAACAGCGCGGGGCGCGGTCATTTTCTGAGCAGCTTGCGGCGCTGGTGGCGGGCACAGCCATGATTGATATTGCCACGCTGATCATTCTGGCGGCGCTGGCGGCGGTGCCGCTGATCTGGCTGCTGCCGCGCGCGGTGGCGCTCGATGGGGTGGCGCTGTGGACGGCGGTGGTGTTTGCGTTGCTGGCTCCGCAATCGGCGGCGTGGCTGATCGGCTCGGCCTGCCTGACCCCGCTGGTGCTGTGGCTGGCCGAGCGCTGGGGGCATCGCGGGGCGATTGCGGCGCTATGGTCGGCGGTGTTGCTGGGGGCCTTTGCCGCCGCGCAGCTGACGCCGGGGATCATCTGGCTGGGGGGCGCGTTTTTCACCCTGCGCCACCTGCATGTGCTGGGCGATTGGTGGATGGGGCGGCTGGAGCGGCCCCGGCTGCGGGCCCATCTGCGCTATCAGCTGTTTTTGCCGGTGATGTTCATCGGCCCGATCAACCGCATCCAGAATTTCGAGCGGCAATGCGCCCGCCGCCGCTGGAGCACGCCGGATTTCCTCCATGGGCTGGAGCGCGTGGTGCTGGGTGCCTTTTCGGCCGAGGTGATCGGGGGGGTGCTGCTGCCGCTCTTGGGCAAAATTCCCAAGTGGCTGATGGGCCCCGACGTCCAGTTTCTCAAAGACTGGGTCATGGCCGCACTGGACTGGGTGACGCTCTATTTCGTGTTTTCCGGCCTCACCTCGGTCGCTTTGGGCATCTGCCTGATGATGGGGCTGAAGCTGGAAGAAAACTTCAACCGCCCATGGCGCGCGCATAATTTGATCGAATTCTGGGGGCGCTGGCACATTACCCTGACCAATTGGTGCCACGATTATGTCTACCGTCCGGTGATGGCGCTGACCCGCAGCCCGCTGCTGGGGCTGGTGCTGGGGATGCTGGCGATTGGGCTGTGGCACCAGTTTTCGTGGTATTATGTGCTGTGGGCCTTCTGGCAGGCGCTGGGGGTGGTGCTGACCCATGCCATCGGGCGGATGGTCCTGGCCATGCCGCCCGGTGAAGTGCCCCGGCTGCCGCGCTGGCTCTCGACGCTGCTGATGCTGGCATGGTTGTCGCTGGCGGATCCTGTGGTAACACGCTTGCTGGAGTTGGGCTGATGTCTCCCTTGTCGCGACTGCTCGGGCGTATTCTGCCGCACGCGTTGCTGGTGCCGGTGCTGGCGCTGGTTTACGCGGCGATGATCTGCGCCATTGTCGTGGCCAGCAGCCATGAGCAGGACAAAATCGCCTATCTTGATGTGCGCGGTCAGTGAGGACTGACATGCCCCCTAGGCGGGGCTTACCGGCATATTATCGATTAGCCGGGCCTTGCCCAGGCGGGCGGCGACGATCAGGCGGGCGGGGGATTGGCCTCTCGCGGATAGCGGGGTGAGCGCGGCGGCGTCGCGCAGCTCGGCGTAATCGACCGTGGAGAAACCGGCGGCGAGCAGGCTGGCCACCAGATCGGCGAGGGGGGCGGCGGCAGCTTCGCCGGCCTCGAGGCGGGCGATGGCGGCGCGCATGGCGCGGGGCAGCGCGGGGGCGGCGGCGCGCTCGGCGGGGGTGAGATAGGCGTTGCGGCTGCTCATCGCCAGATCATCGGCCTCGCGCAGGGTCTCCACCCCGAGGATGGCGCTGACATGGGGGCGGGTGAAATCGAGATCGCGCGCCATGCGGCGGATCACCGCCAGCTGCTGCCAGTCTTTCTCGCCGAAGAGCGCGATGTCGGGCTGGACCTGGTTGAACAGCTTGGCGACGACCGTGGCCACGCCATCGAAATGGCCGGGGCGGGCCGCGCCGCACAGGCCATCGCTGACGCCGCTGACGCCGATATTGGTGGCGTAGCCCTCGGGATACATCTCGGATGCCAGCGGGGCCCATAGCAGCGATACGCCCTCGGCGCGGAGCAGGGCGGCATCGGCCTCGAGCTGGCGGGGGTAGGCGTCGAGATCCTCGCCCGCACCAAACTGGCGGGGATTGACGAAGATCGACACCACCACATGCGCCGCTTGGGCCTGCGCCGCGCGCACCAGGCTGAGGTGCCCCTGGTGCAGCGCGCCCATCGTGGGCACCAGCGCCAGCGGGCCAGCGGAGCGCAGCGCAGATAAAGCATCGCGCAGGGCACAAAGCTGATTGAGGGTTTGCACGGGAGTCGCCCCTTCTGTAAAACCGATCCAACGCGGTTGCTTACACCGCTCCTAGCGCCGGCACCGGCCTGTCAGCAATATCGGATATGCCATGCGAGCGATCTCGTGACCTCAGCACCTGCACTTTCTTCTGGCCCCCCCCCCTCTTCTGGCCCTC